>Ga0070730_10001653_pt1 | contig 21190 bp, 17 predicted proteins | sample Coa_R1_3_FD_66447 | JGI IMG/M metagenome (GOLD analysis project Ga0070730, IMG submission 66447) | Surface soil microbial communities from Centralia Pennsylvania, which are recovering from an underground coalmine fire - Coalmine... | ecosystem: Environmental > Terrestrial > Soil > Unclassified ... | reverse complement strand
TTCCTTGCCTCAATCTACTCGCTCCTAAAGATACCCGCCCTCACTAACCACATCTTCAGCGGCACCGCTGGTGGGTCCTCGGCCGGCATCGTTGGCAGCGTTGTTGGAGGCCTTCTGCCATGAGCGACGACCCTACATTCCAAGATGCCAAGCGGCTCTATCTCGAACAATACGGTGACCCCATGGTGACAAACACATATCTGAAAATCGCTCTGACGCTTGTCTCCCTCATCGCTGTGGGCCTCCTGGCCCTTGACTGGAAAACGATCAGAACCTTTGAGAACTTCCGTCCACTTGTGATTCGCATTGATGACCTCGGCCGAGCCGAAGCCATCAACTACCACAACCTCGAATACAAACCACAAGACGCCGAGGCTAAGTACTTTCTGAGTCAATTTTGCGCGCTCTACTACCGCCGCAACCGCTACACGATTCAGAACGATTTCTCAAAGGCTCTCTATTTCCTTGATGGCAAGTTGGCCGACGGTATCCTCGACGCCTACCGCAAGGACGACATCATCAAGAAATTTCTCATGAACACGTCAGCCGCAGAGATCGACGTGGAGGTGAAAAAAGTTGCTCTCGAAGACATGCAGACTCCGCCTTACAAGGCCCGAGTCGATTTCTACATGGTTTATTACTCCCCCGCGGATCATAGCGAGATCAAGCGCGACCTATACACAGCGAATTTCGTGTTCGTTTTTAAGAGCAAAGTCCCCAACGAACTGATCCCGATCAACCCCTTGGGTGTTGCGATCACCTATTTCCGAGAGGACCAGGCGTTCAAATGAGGACCGGGATCAGATCACAGGTCGCGGGCGAGCGCCTCGCATCCTCGGCCCAACCTCCGCGCGCCAATTCTTTCTTCCAGCACCGGCCTTTATCTCTACGACGGCCACAGCCCGTGACATCGACCTTCTTCCTCGACAACCCAGGCGCGCTTCTGGAGGGCCTCCGTTGCTTTCCGGCTTCTCGCCCGCTCCCGGGACCCGAGACGCGCAGGGGAGAATCCTATAACCATCGCTGTCCTGAAAAGGAAACACACCGATGATTGGCAACACCTTACTCGCAACGATCGCCATCCTGCTGGCCGTGGGCTTCTGGCTCCTCGGCGAGCTCAAGTTCCTCATTCCGTACCGGCACATCCTGATTCATCAATACGGAGGCGTGATTCTGCTGTGGATCACGGTCCTGTTCGTGAATGTCTTTGCCGGGGTGTACGCGATCCAGCGCAAGTTCTTCCTAAAAGACACGGGCCGGAAGCTCTCGCATGTGGACAACCAGGCACTTGCCGGCCATTCAGCGTTGCCCTCCCCAATCGAGGCCCAGGAGCCGGAGTGAATGTCCCGCGATTTCTCACCCCCGGAGTTCGACGGTCTCGGTCGCGATCTTCCTGAGTCTGATGTTCGCTCGGTTGGTCGACAATCCCAGGATCGAGAGCCGGGGGGGAGGGCACAGCCTTCCCCAGTCCGAGAACACTCACCGGAACACCGTCCCGAAGACCGCAGACCGGACATTCACTTCAGGGACGGACGCGCCGTGCTCTACGACCGGGACCGCGGCTACCATCTAAGCGAATCCGAAATCCGCACGATCATCGAGCTTGGCAAGTTCCGCGTCGTTGCCACCTACGACCTCTCCGAGCGTGCCTACGGCGGTGCCAGAGAAATGGCCGACCGTGACGTGCAAAACCTCGTTCGCCAAGGGCTCGCACGCAAAGGAACGTTCAATGGCCCAGAAATCAATCCGCGCGAACTGTTGACACTCACAAAGAGAGCACATCGCCTGCTGCGCGCGAACCGCCTCGTCTCGAAAAACCAGGCCGTCTACTACGGCTTCGTCAAACCCCGAGAGGCCAATCACGACGCAGACCTCTATCGCCTCTATCAGAAAGAAGCAGCTCGGATTGTCGAGAAAGGCGGGCGGAATCTCCGAGTGATTTTGGATTATGAATTGAAAAGAAGAATCAATCGCGAGATCGCCCGGCTCGGTACCGACGCGCGGCCCGAGATCGCCGCCCGGAACGGGCTGCGGATGGTACGAAACAAAATCCCCGTTCCGGACCTTCGCATCGAGTACGAAACCCGGGAGGGAGACACGGCACGCGTCAACCTCGAACTTGTCACCGAGCACTACCGCGGTCGCCACGTCGCGGACAAGGTGCACGCAGGGTTTTCTCTCTATACCCCCCACGGCGAGGCCGACCACCTCCGCCGCGTCCTCGACCAGCACGAACTCACAGCGGAGATCCTTTCCCTATGAAAATCGCCGACGAACACATCAGCGCGATCCAATCCCTCGGCTACACTTCGGACGAGGCTCGGTTCCTCTACATCGTTGCCACGCATTCCGGGTATTTTGTGCCTCGCCAGTTCATTGCGTTCACTGGAGCCAGCTGGGGTAAAAGGTCGCAACACTTTACGGAGAAACTCGAAAGCCGAGGCCATGTGACATGGCGCGAGTATCAGGATGTTGGCGGCGTCTATCATCTCTTTTCCAAGACGCTCTACCGCCAGATCGACCGTGAAAATCTCCGCAATCGCCGCCGTCACTCTACCGAGTTCATCCGGACACGCCTTCTGCTGCTGGACTTCGTCCTCGCAAACCTAGCCTACGATTACTTCGAAACCGAACACGATAAGGTGCACTTTTTCTGCGACGAACTCGGCATTCCGAAAGAGTCTCTCCCGGCTAAGGCGTACGAGGGCGTATCGACGCCCGAACCCACGTTGCGATATTTCGTCGATAAGTTCCCGTTGTTCCTCGACTGCTCCACTGGTTCCTCCTCCCCTGTGGCTACCTTCTCGTACGTGGACCCAGGCGAAGCAAGTTTGGTTGGCTTTGCCAGTCATTTAGCCGCCTACACGCCGTTGTTCCGGCACTTGGACCAATTCCGCTTCGTTTATATAGCGCCTTCCACTGTCCACTTCGTTCGCGCGGAGCAGTGCTTTTCCTCGCTTGTTAGAGGCCCGCTGTATCAGGCCGTCCCCGAGGAGTTGGAGCGCTATTTCCGGCTACGCGCGTCGTGGGACGGAAAACAGTACGCGCAGCTCTCCAATGACGACATCGAATGGCTCGATCATGCAAACCGGCGTTTCGGCGGCGGACGAGTCGAGGGTCTCTATGCGGCTTGGGCTGCAGGTGGCGAATGGCGAATGCTCCTCGTGGATGCTCGTCCCTCTGGCGCGGTGGACTTCAGAACGTGCTTGGTGAATGCGGGAGGCCAAGCTAAACCGAAGGAATTGAGCAGAGCGGGGTGAAGTCAACTTCACCCCGCTACTTCACTCGAACTTCACGATTCGCTTCACCGTAAGAGAGAAGCGAACTTATAGAAAAGAAACGAGATGACGAAGAAAATGGCAACCAAGAAAGACGCGGCCCAAACCTCGGATGAGGCGGGAGCGACCCCACCCTTTGACGCACGGTGCGTCACGGTACTTCGTGGGGTCGCTCCCGCCTCGTGGCGCAAGGGAATTGCGCCCATGGTTTGGGCCGCGACGAGGACTTCGAGTTCGTAAATCGACCGCAAGAGGAGGAAGACATGGCAATCGTCAAAAAACCACCGGAAAGTGTCAGCCGCTCGCTGCAGCTCGAACAGCCCGTAAGCGCGCTGCTCGACGACTACGCGCGGTTCGTCGACTGCACGCCCGACTACGTCGCGAATTTCGCACTGCGCAAGACGCTCGCGCGCGACCCTGACTACAAGAAGTGGAAGGCGGGCCAAAGCGGAACACCCGCTGGCAAGCGCGGGGCATCTCCCCAGCAGCCGGGGAAGCCATCGTGATTCGGCGCATCCTCCAGGAAAAAAACTTCATCGCGTGCGGGCTCGCCGCGATCACCGGAATCGTGCTGTACCTCCGCTATCCCTTTCCCGAAGGGAATTTCTTCCTGGAACTCATCTTCCTCTGGGCGCGGCCGGTATTCCAGGGGTTGAAGTTTTCTTACACATTGTTTCTGTATACGACCCCGTACATCGTCTATTCGATTCTTCTCTCTGCGATTTACATCTTCACCTTGAAGACTCCCCCGCGGCCAAAAGCGGGAAAACCACCGGCGTATCCAACCACGTCGAATCGCAACAATTTATTCCTCGTACTCGGAGAGGTCCACAACCCACGAACGCCGGGGCGCTCGGAAACACCTTACTGGCTCACTATTCCAGAACGTGGTTTATTCACCGGGATCGCCGTTTTCGGCGCCGTTGGCAGTGGAAAGACAAGTGCGGCCCTTTATCCTTACGCGGAGCAGATCCTCTCCTACGAGGCGGCGAACCCCGAAAAACGGATCGGTGGACTGGTCTTGGAGGTGAAGGGCGACTTCTGTCGAAAAGTACGGGCGATCCTTGCGCGCTTCGGACGTGACGGAGACTACGTCGAAATCAGCCTCGATTCCAAGTACCGCTACAACCCTCTCCACAACGGTCTCGACGCCTACGCGCTCGCCTACAGCATCGCCTCCCTCATCAACAACCTGTTTGGGCGCGGCAAAGAGCCATTCTGGCAGCAGGCATATACCAACCTCGTAAAATTCATCATCCTTCTCCACAAAGTCGCCTACGACTACGTCACTCTCTTCGATGTCTATGAATGTACGATTTGCCCCGAGGTGCTAGAGCGGAAAATCCGCGAGGCCGAACTCCGCCTCGAAGAACGCTATTTCCTGCTCATTCCCCCGGACAATTTCCGGACGCATATCGGAGATCTGAAATCTTTCAGTTTCGAGTACGACGAAACTGTCGGAATGTACCGCGCCAAGGAAACGCCCGGACTGCGAGCGTTCGTCAAAACCAGCGCCGTTGAATGCGAATGTTTGAGCGAGGTGGGCTTCGACCAGGTCGATAACGACCGGTACGAGAAGCTCCAGGCCGTCAAGCGCTGGTATTACAACGACTGGCGTCGCATTGAGCCGAAATTGAGAACTTCCATCGTCGAGGGCATCTCTGTATTCCTTTCTCTTTTCGATGACAATCCCGCCGTCAAACGGACCTTCTGCCCGCCCGCGGAGTGCTACGACCCCGCAGCCAATGCCGACTTCCGTTACGGCATGCCGTTGCCCTCGTTCAGTTGGCTTATCGAGACCGGGGCCGTATGTACACTGAACTTTCCCATCGGGATGAACCCTGGGCTTGCCAAGGCCCTGGGCGTAATGATGAAGCTCGATTTCCAGCGTGCTGTCTTGAATCGCATCCCCGAGATCGAAGCCCACCCGGAACAGCATTTCCGCCAGGTTCTTTTCCTCTGCGACGAATACCAACACTTCGCCACGGTCGGGGAGAGCGAACCCACCGGGGATGAAAAGTTCTTCAGTTTGTCGCGCCAGCCCAAGTGCATACCGATAGTTGCGACCCAAAGTATCAGTTCGCTCAAATCCACCCTACCGGGCGAGTCTTGGCGGACCTTGCTGCAAACCTTCCGAACCAAAGTGTTTCTCTCGCTGTCAGATGACTTTTCCGCGAAGACCGCTAGTTCGCTTTGCGGGCGCGAAGACCGCCTCAAGGCCAGCTACAACTTTTCCGAGAGCGGACATGATGCGCACATCAGCCTGCTTACAGGCAAGGCCGTTTCCCATCGCGCCAACCTCACCGCATCGAAGACCTACAGCCCCTACACCGACTATCGTTTTGACATGAAGACCTTCACCGAACTCAAGAACGCCCAGGCCATCGTCATGGCCTATGACGGGCTGAATCCGCTTCCACCCACCTTCTGCTACCTCAAGCCCTACTTCAATGACCCGAACCTTTCTTATTTCGAACAGCTCGACCGAGGACAACTCTGATGAATGGATTCGAAACCATACTCCCGTTCCTGAAACCCATCGAACATCTCATCCTCGATGACTCCATCAGCGAAGTCATGGTCAATGGCGCGGATTCCGTCTTCATCGAGAAGTGCGGATATCTCCAGCCAGTGAGTGGCGTGTCGCTCGGCGAGAAGGCCCTGCTGGTCGCAGTGAAAAACATCGCCCGTCGCCTCGGCGGCGACATCTCGGAATCCCACCCGATTCTCGACTCGCGACTTCCCGATGGCAGCCGGGTCGCCGCCGTCATTCCGCCGTGCAGTCTTCGCGGCGTCACTCTAACCATCCGCAAGTTCAACACGCGCCACTTTGATATGCAGGACCTAATCGCAGCCGGAACACTCGACCAGCAACTCGCCAATCGACTCGAAGACTACGTTCTTTCCCGTAAGAACATATTGATTTGTGGTGGCACCGGCTCGGGGAAAACCACGACCTTGAATATCCTCAGCAGATTCATACCCGAGGAAGAGCGGATTCTCTTGATTGAGGACACGGCGGAAATTCAAATCGCCCAACCCAACCTTGTCCGGTTTGAGGCGCGCCATGCGCAGAGCGGCCTTCCTGGCGTAGCGATCCGCGACCTCCTCAAAGCCGCTCTTCGTCACCGCCCGGACCGAATACTGCTCGGTGAGATTCGCGGCGGTGAAGCCTTCGATCTTTTACAGCTTCTGAATACGGGTCACTCCGGGACGTTGTCCACCGTTCATGCCAACTCGGCCAAACAGGGTCTTGCTCGGTTCACCAGCTGCGCGCTGCAAAGCGGTGTCGAACTGCCGTACCGAGCCATTAAAAGCAATATCGGAGACTCGCTCCATGTCGTCATTCAGATCGAACGCCGGCCCGGACGCCGCTACATCTCGGAAGTGCTCGAAATCAACAGCTACGACCCTGACGCCGATCTCTTCGATTACTGCGCGATTTACCAGAGACAGGAGACACCCGTATGACGGCTGAAGAAAAAGAAAACAAAAAGAGCATCTCCGCTGCCGAATACATCCGAACGACGTTTCATCCATCGGACCGCCTTGCTGTCCTGGTACGCAATCGCAGCCGAGGCGAAACGATTCAGCGCATCACGACCTCGGCAAGAATCGTGGAGCCGGCTTTTCAGGAATGGATGCACTTCAAGAATGAAAAAGAATCGTGCGACATCTACGTCGGTATGAACACGCTCAAACCCGAAGCTCGCACCCGAACAAAGGAAGACATCCAGACCATTCGCCATCTCTATGTGGATATCGATCATGACGGCCCGGCAGCCCTTGCGAAAATTCAGCAGTCGAATCTCGTGCCTTCGCCGAACTACACCGTCAACACCTCACCAGACAAGTTTCAAGTGGTCTGGAGAGTCGAGAACATTTCACCGGAGCAGGCCGAGGTTCTGCAGCGCGCCATGGCGCGAAAATTTGGAAGCGACCCCGCAGCCACAGACTCGACTCGCGTGTTGCGTGTTCCGGGCTTTCTAAACAGGAAGTACGACACCGAGTTTCGGGTGCACGCGGAGAAGCACACCGACCGGGTCTATCATCTGCACGACTTCCGGCTCCGCACCGAGCCTATCGAAAGTGATTTCCGACCTCGCCACCATTCACAGGCGCCCGCTTCGTCTGAATCGCGCCCACTGAGCCAGTCCGAACATGACTGGGCCTTTGCGAAGCGCGCCCTAGCCCGCGGCGACGACCCCGAAGTCGTGATCCAGCGCATCGCCGACTACCGCTCGGACGGAAAAGACGATCCGAATTATTACGCACGGCACACCGTTATGAAGGCTCAAGCTGCACTCGATTCGGCGGCAAAAAAGGCACCGGACGAAGCGGGATCGAGGAGCCAACAGACAGCAGTTGTGCCGGAGCACTGAGGCAGACCACGACGCGAGAGAACGATGAAGGCAGAACCGTTGACCGAAAGTGGTATCCTGCTCTCGCAGAGGCAACGACTCGACGGGCAAGGAGAAAGCATGGCCCGTCGTCGTTACCAGAGAGGGTATCTGTATTTGCGTGGAAAGAAGACTTCGGTGTGGATAGGACGCTGGCGCGAAGATGTCATGCGTTCTGACGGGTCGATACAGCGAATAAAGCGGTCTATCGTGATCGGGACGAGAACGGAGATTCCAACGCGAAGGCTCGCGGAGAGACGCTTTGAAACCATGCTCTCCCGCGTTAACTCGCCCAGCTATCGTCCAGGCCGCGTTTCAACGTTCGCCGAATTCGCCGAGAGGTGGAGAACGGAAGTTCTGATCCACCGCAAACCGTCAGGAGCGAGAGCGGCCGAATCACACTTGAGGTGCCACATCTTGCCGCTTCTCGGCAAAATGAAACTGGAAGACTTAGGACTGGAGGTGCAACAAACGTTTGTGACTCGATTGGCGGAAACGGTATCGAGCAAGACCGCCGCGAATGTCACGGGGACCTTGTCGGTGATATTGTCCACGGCCAAAAACTGGGGATATATCTGCGAACCGGTCGAGTTCGGGAAGCTCGTAATGCCCTCGGAGGAAGTGAAGGAAGCAGCGCGGTTCTTCACGGCGGACGAGGCCAGGCAAATCATCGCCGCGGCAGGGCAGCCCTTTCGCACCATGTTCGCAATCGCTGCAATGACGGGGATGCGAGTTGGAGAAATACTGGCACTGCAAACAAATGACCTGGATTTCGAGCGAAGAATGATTCACGTTCGCCGCTCGGTATGGCAAGGTCAAATCCAGACCGTCAAGAGCAAGGCCAGCAAGGCTCCCGTCCCGATGCCGGACGCCTTGTCCGTCATGATCAAGACGTATCTTGAGTCGTGGCAGCCGAATCCGACGAAACTCCTGTTCATGAATCGGCGAGGCAGGCCCTATAGCGCAAACAAGGTGGTTCAGAAAGCGCTATGGCCATTGCTCGAAAAACTGAACATTCCAAAATGCGGCTTGCATGCATTTCGTCACATGCATTCGAGTCTGCTTCTGGAAACCGGCGCGTCGCCAACCGTAACCCAAGCTCAGATGCGTCATTCCGATGCACGGATCACGCTGGGAGTTTATGGCCACGTCATCGGCGATTCGCAACGTAGCGCAGTGGAGAGGGTGGCGAACCTTTTGGCCCCAAGTGGCCCCAAATCTGTGTTCTCGGGTGAATTGATTCAATGACTTGGCGAGTGGGGTACTGAGTTCGATCCCCACCGCCCCTACCAATCCTTCTCCTTGAAAACACAAGAGTTCTGGCGGCGCGTTTCGCCGTGTACCCCGGGTGTATCTCTCCTACCACAGGATCGTTGCTCCAAGCAGCCCTGGGAGGGGCCTCGATTTTGCCATCTTGAGCGTGTCCAACCCGCGTGGTGACGATCTATACAGCGAAGGTCCAACCAATGCCCTGCGGAATCCATGAGTAGTGACTTACCTTTTTGGTCGTCTGCAATCCGATTTTAGAGATGGGTTGCTATGATAGAGACAGGAGGGGAGCTATTGGGAATGGTTTGGCAAGACATCCGTTTTGGCATACGTACGCTGCGCAATAGTCCCGGTTTTGCAACTATCGCTGTTTTGACCCTTGCGCTTGGCATTGGTGCCAACACCGCTATCTTCAGCCTGGTGGACGTCGTACTCATCCGACCTCTTCCGATCACAAAGCCGAGCGAGGTCGTGCGCCTCGCGAGTGGCAGAACGAAGGGCGAGGCTCGCGCGGGATTTGTCTCCTTCCCTAGCTATCTTGAATACCGCGACCACAGCGATGCGTTCTCAGGCATGGCCGCCTACCTGGATCGACTTCCTGTAAATGTTTCCGTAGGGAAGCTGGGGGCAGAGCGCGTCGATGCAGGCATGGTCACAGGAAATTATTTTCAGACTCTCGGCGTCAACGCGGCACTTGGTCGCGTTATTGTTCCGGCGGATGACAATCCTAGCGCGCAGCCCGTCGTTATGCTGAGCCACGATTTTTGGCACCGCCACTTCTCGTCCGACCCAAGTGTACTCGGAACGATTGCAATCGTTGATGGGAAGCAGTTCGCGATTGTCGGAATTACGGCACCAAGTTTCGGCGGCGTTAGCTTTGAGAACTTGCCAGAGATCTGGCTGCCTATGTCCTATGGTTTTCAGATTGATCCGCTGCTGAAGAGCCAGATTCCATTGAACCGCGAATCCTTCAGCCCGTTCGCCGTCGTCGCGCGATTGAAACCTGGTGTTTCGATCAGACAAGCGCAGGCACAACTCGACGCATTCGCCGCAAGATCGGGTGCAGGCAAAGAAAAACTCAGCGAAGGAACGGGCTTCGTACGTCCGTGGCCCGTTTTAGTTCCCGCGACCGAAGAGGCGAGGCATGATCGGATTCGTTTTTCGCTCTTAGTCTTAAGCATCGTTGTGCTTGTTCTATTGATTGCTTGCGCTGACGCCGCTGGATTGCTGCTGGCGCGAGCCGAAGGGCGCCAAAAGGAGATCGCTGTGCGCCTGGCATTGGGGGCGACGCGATTTCGGATTATTTGTCTACACGTCATTGAAGGACTACTCGTTTCCATCCTCGGTGCTCTTGTAGGCGGATTACTTGCCGATTGGGGAGCTCACTTTCTAGCAGCCTCCGCACCGGCGACGCTGCCGATTCCTCTAGAGCGCACGGCCTCGATTCTCGACATGCGTGTTCTCGGATTTACTACGCTCGTAGCAATTTTCGCGGGGATCCTTAGCAGTCTGGCCCCGGCGTTGCGGTACTCCCGCGCCAACCTCATTGACATCATCAAAGGAGAGGCTCACACGGTAAACGCGATGACTCAGCCAGTCTCCATGCAGAATTTGTTAGTCGTCATGCAGGTGGCGGCTTCTGTTGTTCTGTTAGTAGGTGCGGGCCTGTTCACACGGACGCTCTGGCAAGCCTCTCGTGTCCAGTTAGGATTCGATCCGGACCACACCGTTGCCGCATCCACGGACCCGATTCGCCAAGGCTATAGCAAGACTGCCTCGGCCGGACTGCTCGACCCCCTTCTCGATTCCATGCGTGCCCAACCGGGTGTCCAATCAGCTGCGCTGGCAACCTCCCTCCCGCTTCAAGGAGGCATGGGAACGGTGGTTGCTCCCGAAGGGCATCAGCCTGCGAGCGGTGAAGAAGACTGGGTACAAGTCATCATGGCCAGTCCAGGCTACTTCAACACCGTCGGGATTCCTATGTTGGGTGGGCGCGACTTCACTGCGTCTGACACTGCAAACGTTCCTGGCGTTACGATTATCAACGAAGCGCTGGCCCAGGAATATTGGCCCGGGAAGAATCCTATTGGGAAGCATATCGAGCATGTTGGCCCGCAGGACAAGACATTCGAAGTGGTCGGTGCTGTCGGCAACATAGCGCCGGAAGATTTTCGAAAGGCTCCCGGTCCAGTCGTCTACGTCCCCATTGTCCAGGGGTATCTGATGTTTCCGTGGCAGCCCGACATCAATCTACTGGCGCGGACGGCCGGCGATCCACGCACGCTCATCTCCGCCGTGCGTGCGGCAATTGCCCACGTGAATCCCGACCTACCCGTATTTCGCGTGCGAACCATGCGAGACCAAATTGCGAGAACGCTCGTAGAGGAACGCTTCTTAGCACGGTTGCTGTTCATTTTCGCCTTCCTTGCGACGGTCCTGTGCGCTGCGGGAGTGTATGGACTTGTGTCCTACACAACCAAAAGCGCGACACATGAATTTGGGGTTCGCATCGCACTTGGTGCGCAATCGCGCGACGTTTTATGGATGGTGCTCCGAAGAGGCTTACTGCTGACTTTGGTTGGTGTGTTAGTGGGACTTGGAGCGGCCGTGGGATTGACACGATTGTTGACGACATTCCTTTTCGGAGTCAGTCCGACCGATCCAATCACCTTTGCGGGTGTGACGCTGCTAATCGCATCCGTAACCCTAATAGCTTCATATCTACCAGCGCTTCGTGCCACGCGCGTTGACCCTATGGTTGCTTTGCGCTATGAATAGCTTCGTAACAAAAGCGCAGAAACTCACTGACCCATCGAATCTCATTCAATTGATCTGACCCGTTTTCCCTTGCATCTCTGGTGTACCCTTTCAGTCAGTGAGGACGACAGGATCATTGCTCCAGGCGGCCTTCAGATCAGCCTCGATTTGCTCTTGTCGCGAGCGTGTCCAAGTCCGGTTGCTTGAGAAATTGCAACGTGGGTGTTTCCGCGAAACTATCAAGCTGTCGAAAGAGAAGGCGGTATTTGTAGAGCGTGGCCTCACTAAGCTTTCGTGCCTGTGCGTCAGCCATAAACTTCGCGTGAGCATCCTTAATTGTGACTTCTCTCTCTTGCTGGACTGTCCGGCGGGCTTCGGGTTCCCACTGGCGTATGAGCGCCTGAGCCCGCTGTCAATCGCGGAGCTTCAAAGACTCGCGGATTTCCTTGCTGCCGATTGCGCCATCAACCCAAATAAGGCGCTGGGAGTGGAGGTACTGCCCGCTTCAAGAATGCTGCTTGCAGCTCTCGCGGCTGGGCAGTGGAGACGCCAAAGACACACCGCGGCCGCCACAGTATGGGCATGGAAGGACAAGAGTGCTGCCGTCGCATCCACACGTGCTCGCGGAGAACGGCCAGCGGGGATCGCTCCTCTTTCCAAAGGAGAGATAGTCATGCTCGAAAGAAAAGGGCTAGATACCTTTTATCGCGAGTTGCAAATACGCTCGCGCGTCCAGGCCGGTACACCAACCCCTCAAGTCGAAGAAACACGGGAGGACTCCAAATTCGAGTTGACACCGCCGGGGTAGCGTCCCAACCCACTGGCCGGCTTGACGAAACAGCAGTTATATACATAACATGAAATTGAAATGCCCGTACGTAACAGCCGGATGGCCGGATGGTTGTTGCTGACGTTCACGCTGCCGACAAAGCGCGCCAGCCAAAGAGTAGAGATTTGGCGAAAGCTGCAGCGATATGGAACCGTGCCACTTGGAAATTCGGGCTACCTGCTCCCCAACAATCCCAGCAATGAAGAACGGTTTCAGTGGCTCGCGACGGCGATCCGGAAGTACGGGGGAGACGCATCGGTGGTTCATGTGAACTCCATCGACAATCTGTCGAAGCCGCAGCTGATCGGCCGTTTCGCCGAAGCGCGTGCGCGGGAATACCAGGAGTTGATCCGCGAGCTGCAGACGTTTTTCTCGACGCGCGTGGAAGGTAAAGGGGCGGGCCGCCTCAGCCGGTTGCGCAACCGGTTTCAGGAGATCGTGGGGGTCGATTTCTTCGACAGCCCGTTACAAAAGCGTGTTCAGGAATTGCTCGAGCAGGCGACCAGGTCGAACGCGGCCAGGTCCAGGAGCGCAGCCACCAAGATCGATCCGAAAAAGTACAAGGGCAGGGTGTGGGTGACGAGACCAAGACCGGGCGTCGATCGATGCGCGTCTGCCTGGCTTATCCGCAATTTTATTGACGCCAAGGCTCGCTTCGCTTTTGCGCCGGAGGATCGGGTGCCGAGTGGAGCCGTGCCGTACGACATGTTCCACGAAGAGGGATTCGGACATCGCGGCGAGGACTGCACGTTTGAAACTCTGACCAAGCAGTTTCACATCCGAGATCCACGCGTTGGCGTAATCGGACAAATCATTCATGACGCGGACCTCTTGGACGACGGTTTCGGGCGCAAAGAAGGCTACGGAGTCGACGAAGTTCTGAAAGGCTGGGCGCGGCAAGGAACCCCGGACGCCAAACTTCTGGAGCGCGGGATGCAGCTGATCGAAGGACTCTACCACGCACCACAGAAATGAATTGAGGAGCAAATGGACGTGTTCGGAAATCATCGCGCGTATTTGAAAATGGGGATAAGCGTGATTTTGATGTTGGCTGCCGGCGTGGCGGGATCGGCGCAGTCGGCCCCGCAAAAGACAAGAGTGTTTACGCTCGAAGAGGCGGTGGCTTTCGCGCTTAAGAACTATCCTGCGGTCCGGGCTTCGCTCGAACGTCTCCGCTCGGCAGAGGCTGGAGTGGGTCTCGCGCGAACCAGCTACTTGCCGCGGACCGAAGTTTTTTGGCAATCGAATCGCGCAACGGACAACAACATTGCCGGACTGACCATACCAAATTCCGTCGTCGCTCCGATTACGGGACCGGTGACGTTGTCGCCTTCGAACCAAAGCGCCTGGGGGAGTGCAGGCGGACTGTTGTTCTCCTGGGAGCCGCTCGACTTCGGATACCGCGGAGCGAGGGTGGAGGCAGCACGTGCCGTTCAGAGCAGGGCGGGAGCAGAAGCGTCTCTGACACGGCTCGATGTCGGCATTGCCACGGTGAACGCTTACCTGACGCTGCTTGCGGCGGCGCAGACTGTCCGAGCAGCGGAGGCGGATCTTGAGCGCCGCGAAACCTTTTCGAAATCCGTCCACGTCCTCGTAGACAATCAGCTCCGCGCGGGCGCAGATGCTTCAAGGGCGGACGCAGAACAGGCCCGCGCGCGAGTGAACCTGGCGAGAGCGCAGCAGCTGGAAACAACGAGTCGTGCACAACTCGCGGATATTCTCGGCATTGGGGATGTGGAAGTGGAGGTTGGGGAAAGCACCTTGCTGGGCACGCCACCCGCGGCTGCTCCGCCACCAGCCGCGGTCTCCGCGAATCCAGCTGCGGAGGTTCAGCGCGCGCGCGTGCAAGAGTCGCAGTCGCTCGTGCATGCTCTTGATCGGTCGTATTACCCGAAGCTGTATTTGCAATCGGTCGTGATGGGGCGGGGAAGCGGCGTTGACCCCACCGGGAAATTCCTCGGAGGCGCGGAGGGCATCGGGCCGGATCGTGCGAATTGGGGGGCCGCAGTCACAGTGACCTTTCCGGTATTTGACATTTTTTCCACCAAGTCGAAAAAGGATGTGGAAGCAGCTAACGAACGCGCGGAGGAAGCGCGGTACGATCAGGTTTTGCAAGACCTGACCGGACAACTCCGCAAGGCACGGGCGTCGCTGGATGGAGCGAGGAAGGTTGCCGAGAACACGCCCCTCGAACTGGAGGCAGCGCGGACAACCGAAACCCAGGAGCGTGCACGGTATCGAGCTGGACTCGCGACGCTTGTGGATGTTTCCGAAGCGCAGAGTCTTCTGGTGCAGGCGGAGATCGATGACTCTCTAGCGCACCTGGCGGTCTGGCAGAATCTCGCGTCAGTTGCCGCCGCCCAAGGCGACCTTGCCCCTTTTCTGCAATCACTCCATGACAAGACACCAGGAGCGCCCTAACCATGTGGCTCCTTCGCGCGGCACTTCGCAACCCAATCTCTGTCGTTGTCGTTGTCATCGGGGTCGCATTGTGTTCGATTCTTGCTCTATTGCGTATGCCAATTGACATCTTCCCGAACTTGAATCTGCCCGTGATTTACGTTGCACAGCCATACGGGGGGATGTCGCCAGCGCAGATGGAGGGCTATCTCGTCTACTACTACGAGTATCACTTCCTCTACATAACGGGAATTGAGTCGGTTGAATCCAAATCCATCCAAAACGTGGGCTTGCTGAAATTGACGTTTCATCCGGGTACGGACATGAGCCAGGCCATGGCCCAAACAGTGGGGTACGTGGACCGGGCGCGCGCGTTCATGCCCCCCGGAACGGTTGCGCCGTTTATCATGCGCTTCGACGCGGGAAGCGTCCCGGTCGGCTATCTAGTTTTTTCGAGCGCGACGCGAAGCGTGGGAGAAATTCAAGATCTTGCGCTCAATAGAGTTCGGCCCCTATTCGCCACGCTGCCGGGAGTTTCCGCGCCGCCTCCGTTCGGAGGAAATCAGCGCACAATTGTTGTTAGCGTTGATCCCGATCGTCTGCGCGCTTACCGGATGGCCCCGGAGGAAGTGATCCAGGCGCTGAACACGGGGAACACGATTGTACCCGCGGGGAATGTGCGGACTGGAGATTTGCTGCGACTCGCACCGATCAATTCGGTCGTCAGCAATATCAACGACTTGCAAAACCTTCCGATTCGCACAGGAGCCGGACCGACAGTATTTTTGAGAGACATCGGGACAATAGAAGATTCGAGCGATATCGTTACCGGCTTTGCCGAGGTGAACGGGAGGCGCACAGTCTATATTCCCGTCACCAAGCGCGCCGATGCGTCGACGCTGAGTGTCGTTCATGCAGTCAAAGCCAGCCTTGCACAATTCCAGTCCGTGGTGCCAGAAGACATTAAGATCGATTACGAGTTCGACCAATCCTCCTACGTTCGGAACTCGCTGCTATCGGTCGTCAGGGAGGGGCTCTTGGGAGCCATCCTAACGGGGGTGATGGTGCTGATGTTTCTGCGTGACTGGCGGAGCGCCCTCATCGTCGTGATTACCATTCCGTTTGCGCTTCTGACAGCGGTGGTAGCTTTGTGGGGTGCGGGCCAGACGATCAACATCATGACCCTGGGCGGCTTGGCGCTGGCAATCGGAATTCTTGTCGATGAATCCACCGTGGTGATCGAAAACATTCACAGTCACTTGGGGCAGGGAAGAGGGAGACCGGTGGCGGTATTGGAGGCGAGTAAGGAAGTGCAGATCCCTCGCCTTCTTGCGATGCTGTGCATTCTCGCGGTCTTTGTTCCTTCCTTCTTCATGACCGGAGTTTCGCATTCTCTTTTCGTCCCCCTTTCGCTCGCCGTAGGTTTTGCGATGGCGGCCTCTTACTTTTTGTCGAGTACTCTTGTACCCGTGTTGTCAACGTGGATTCTGCGCGAGCACGCACCGGAGGCGGAGGATACGCCTTCGTTGCTCCACCGAGTGCGGAACACGCTCGGCCGCATACTGAACCGGTTGACAGCAATTCGGGGACTTACGATTTCGATGTACGTGCTTGCTTCCATTCTGGTGGTTCTCCTACTCGGGCCGTACCTGGGAAGAGAGATTTTCCCACGCGTTCCCTCCGGCCAACTTCTTCTGAGATTCCGAGCACCGACCGGGACCAGAGTGGAAACTACGGAACGACTCACGCTTGGTGTGCTCCACTCGATTCAAGAGGCAGCCGGTCCAGGGAATGTTGCCATCTCTTTGGGGTATGTGGGCGCGATTCCGGCCAGCTATCCCATCAATGCAATTTATCTTTGGAGCAGCGGTCAGCATGAAGCGATGTTGCGTGTGGCTTTGAAGACGGAATCCGGCATTCGTGTGGATGAGTTCGAGGAACGCTTGCGAAAGATCTTGCCTGGCAAATTTCCCGGTTGCCAGTTTTCTTTTGAAGCCGGAGACATCGTGACGCAGATCATGAACTTTGGGGCTCCCACGCCCGTGGAAATTAATGTCAGCGGACCTGACCTCGGTGCTGATCGAGATTTTGCTGCGAGGGTTCGAAGAGAAGTCGCCAAGATTAGCGCCCTCCGTGATCTTCAATATGACGAACCGCTCGACTATCCCAGCATAGACATCAATCTGGACCGGGAACGTGCCGGACAGCTGGGAGTCACAGCTGGGAGTGTTGGGCGATCATTCCTTGCGGCCACGTCATCCAGTCGTTTTGTCGTGCCAAACTATTGGGCAGATCCGAGGTCGGGAGTCGCATATCAAGTGCAGGTCCAGGTTCCTCAATCCGACGTTACATCGATGCAAGACGTGGAACGTATTCCAGTGATGCAAGGAGCGACTGAACATCCGCTCATAGGCGACGTAGCTCAGTTGGACTACGGGACTGTCGTTGGCGAATATCACCGACTGAACGGACAGCGAATGGTGACGCTCACCGCGAATGTCTCGGGCGAGGACCTGGGCCGCGTTTCGGGCGAGCTAGACGCTGCGATTAGCCGCGCGGGGACTACTCCTCGCGGGGTGAGGGTCACTGTGCGAGGCCAAATCGGCCCCATGAAGCAGACGTTGACCAACCTCGCGGTCGGGTTGCTCCTTGCCGTCCTCGTGATCTATTTGTTACTGGCGGCGACCTTCCAATCCCTGAGGCTCGCGTTCGTGGTGCTCTCCAGCGTACCTGCTGTCATTTGTGGAGTGCTCTTCGTTCTGCTAATCACTCGCACCAGTCTAAACATTCAGTCGTTCATGGGAGCCATTATGGCCATCGGGGTTGCCGTGGCGAACGCGATTTTGTTTGTCACATTTGCGGAGGAATATCGTCGGCAAGGAAATACCTCCACCGCTGCCGCGATTCATGGGGCGAGAACTCGTATGAGGCCAATCCTGATGACCAGCATGGCGATGATCGCTGGAATGGTCCCCATGGCCCTGGGTATTGGCGCGGGAAGTCAGCAAACGGCTCCTCTTGGGCGGGCGGTCATCGGAGGCTTGCTCTTTGCCACGGCTGCCACTTTGTTGATTCTACCTTTGGTGTTTTCGCTGGTTCAGAAGAGCGCGGGAGTTCTGTCGCCTTCGCTCGACCCCGATGATCCCGCGAGCGCGTTCGCGCGAATTGCACCCGCATTGCCCGGAGAAACGGCATGACACGATTGCGAGTCTCTCTGACCTTGCTTCTTGGCGCTGCGATTAGCTGGTGCGTCTCTTGTGACTCGAATTCCGGTTCTACCACCAAGGCTCAGGCCGCTGCCCCGACCGCCCCTACGGTCGAAGTTACAAAGGTTGTATCGAAAAAGCTGGCAATTACGGCCCGCTTGCCGGGAGAACTTCAAGCATACGAGGCTGTTGACGTTTTTCCAAAAGTCACGGCCTATGTGGATTCGATCAGCGTGGATCGCGGGTCGCGGGTGAAGGCCGGGCAGCTCATGGCTCGGTTGGTTGCTCCGGAAGTCGCTGCACAGCGCGCTGAAGCTCAGTCCAAACTCCAAGCCGCCGAGGCGCAGCGTGCTGAGGCGGAAGCAAAGCTCTCCTCCGACCAGAGCACATACGAACGCCTGAAAAGCGCTTCTGCGACGCCTGGAGTAGTCGCCGGTAATGATTTGGAGATCGCCCAGAAGAGCGCCGAAGCTGACCGTGCGCGACTCCAAGCGCTCAGCGAGAGCGCGGAAGCGGCGAAATCGGCACTAAAGTCTGTCACAGAAATCGAAGGATACCTCCAGGTGCGGGCTCCGTTCGACGGCATTGTGACGGAACGAAACGTACATCCGGGATCTCTTGCCGGACCTGCAACAAGTAGCTCGGGGTCGGCCATGCCAATGGTACGGGTTGAAAAGACCGCCAGGCTCAGGCTCGTTGTCCCTGTCCCAGAGAAATATGCGACGGGCATCAACGTCGGAGGCAAGGTTGAATTCAGCGTTTCCGCCTTCCCCAATCAGACATTCGGGGGGACGATTGCCCGTGTTGCTCATTCGGTGGATGTGAAAACACGGACTATGCCTGTCGAGCTGGACGTCAACAACGCGGATGGACGTCTCAGTTCCGGGATGTTTCCCGAAGTGTTTTGGCCGGTCAGCCGGACGCAACCTACGCTCTTCGTTCCAACATCGGCTGTTACCAGAACCACAGAGGCTACTTTCGTGATCCGCATTCGCGGAGGAAACTCCGAGTGGGTAAACGTTCAGACTGGCGAACTGGACGGCAAGTCCATCGAGGTATTTGGCGGGATACATGAAGGCGACGAAGTAGCGGTGCGTGGCACAGACGAGCTACGGCCAGGAACTCGAGTGACAACGAGACCAGCCGCCCCAGATTCCGCTGGTCCACCCAAATGAATTCCAGCTCGAGTGTACGTACGGAAACTTTGCTTTGAAAAAGGAGACTGATGATGAATCGCAGAATAAGTTCTCTCGTGATGATGTGTGCGTTCTTGCTTCCGGTTGTGGTTCGCGGCCAAGGAGTGACTGCCGCGCCGATCGACCAAGCACTGGGGAGGTCAGGACAGAAAACGGGAGAGGTTTACAAAGTGAGTTTCCCCAGAACCGACCTACATGTTTCGGTTCACGGAGTGGCCATTAAGCCCGGACTCGCGCTCGGTTCGTGGGCGGCGTTTCTCGGAACCGATGACAACGCGATGGTGATGGGCGATTTGGTACTGCTTCAAGATGAATTGAATCCGGTCATGGCGAGACTCCGATCGTCTGGCTTTGAGATCACTGCAGTGCACAACCATCTTCTCAACGAAACCCCGAGAGTTATGTACATGCACTACATGGGACATGGCCCTGCCGGGAAGTTGGCAGCGACGCTGCGTTCGGCTTTGGCTGTTTCTAAGACACCACTTGGAAAGCCTGCTCCCGCAGCGGAAGAAGGGGTCCCGCCAGTGTGGGTGAAACGTGTCGAGGATGCTGTCGGTCGAAAGGGCACATACAAAGGTGGAGTGCTGTCGTACGGTGTTGCGCGCAGCGCGCCTGTTACGATTGCGGGCGCGACAATTCCCCCGGCAGCCGGCGTGGCGGAGAGTATCAACTTTCAGGAAGCGGAATCGGGCAAGGTCGCGACCACTGGCGATTTCGTGCTGACCGGAGAAGAGGTCAATGCTGTTATCTCGGAGCTTCATGACCACCACGTTTCGGTGACAGCGCTACACAGCCATATGTTGACCGAAGAACCGAGGCTGTTTTTCATGCACTTCTGGTCCGTGGGCACCCCCGAATCGGTAGGAGCCGGCATTAAAGCGGCATTAAGCAAGATCTCGGTAAAGTGATGAGCCCCGTTCGAATAACACAGTTGCTCTTTTTCTCCGTGCTTTTGAGTGTGACGGGGGGCGCCGGATCGAGGTCACAAGCGAATGCTCCAACACTAAATAAAGTGGCGGAGTTCGATCTGCCGGGTCCAGGCGGCAAGCGATTCGACTATCTGACGATTGATGAGGACGACCACTATTTGATTTCCGCGCATCTCGGCGCCGATCAGACGTATGTGATCGACCTCGCCACGAACAACGTGGTCGCAACCGTTACGGATACGCCCGGAGCCGAAGGCGTCGAGTTCGTTCCGGAACTTAAGAAGTTCTATACCTCGAACGCCCACGACAACACCATCGGTGTGGTGGACCTCCAACAAATGAAAGTCGTCAAGAAGCTGAAGACTGAAGCGAAACCGGACGGGAGCACGTATGCGGCTCCCTTCCACAAACTATATGTGTCGGACGAGCGCGGCAAGGCGGAAGCCATCGTCGATGTAACCAAAGACGAGATCGTGAAGACGCTGCACTTCGACAGCGAAACCGGGATGCCGCAATACGATCCGGTCGCGCGGAAGGTGTATGTCAATCTGCAGGAAGAGGGCATATTCGCGGTGATCGATCCCGCGACCGATACGGTCGTGGGCCGGTATCCGGTCGGGAAATGTAAAGGGAACCACGGCATGGCACTCGATCCGGAGCACCACCGGGCGTTCCTTTCCTGCGAGGGAAACGAACTGATGACGGTGATCGATCTCGACAAGAAGAGTGCCATCACATTTCTTCCGCTGCCGGGTGGACCCGATGTGATCAAGTTCGATCCGGGCTTGCGGCGGATCTACGTCGCCTGCTACAGCGGGGCGATTGCCGTCTTCCACCAGGACGACGCCGACCACTACCGGAAGCTCGAAGACTTTCGCGTCCAGCACGCGGTGCACACGGTCGCGGTGGACTTGAAAACGCAC
>Ga0070730_10001652_pt1 | contig 21196 bp, 17 predicted proteins | sample Coa_R1_3_FD_66447 | JGI IMG/M metagenome (GOLD analysis project Ga0070730, IMG submission 66447) | Surface soil microbial communities from Centralia Pennsylvania, which are recovering from an underground coalmine fire - Coalmine... | ecosystem: Environmental > Terrestrial > Soil > Unclassified ... | reverse complement strand
CCGTGCTTGACCTGCGAGCCGCCGGCTTCGCGCTTGCCGGGGAGGGATGAAAGATGCAGCGCAACGACAGGCACGATATTGACCGGCACGAATTGAAGCTGATTCGGGTCGGGCACCATCTGTGGGCTATCTACAAAAAAGAATGCGGGAAATCCGGGAATGTCAGTGAAAGACGGGCACTCTGGGAGGCTCTGAAGCAAGTCTGGGAACGTAAGCGGGAATTGCGTGAGGAATTGAGAGCCGAGCGGCAAGCTAAGGCCGCACTGTTGCGCGGGCGATTCATGCCGGAACTAAAGTTTAGTAATTTGCCAAATAGAGGAGGCGCGAAGTGATCGGGATCACCTGAGGAGGAAAAATGAGCATCTCTTTGGTGTCAAGCGTGTGGGGCGCGGTCGTACTCGTTGTCTCGACGGGATATCAATACTTCTTCATTCCCCGGTGGGCTACGAGAAAGGCCAAAAAAATCGAAGAGTCCGGCGAGAACTCCGAGACGCAGTTTCAGAAAAACTTGGCGCTCGCCCAGGAAAAGTCGAGGAAACTCACCCGCGTCGTTGCGATCACCCTTGCAGCTCTCATTATTTCCTACGGGCTGTCAATCTACGACGCGGCAACAGACACAAAGGAAAAGCGACTGGAAGCCATAGAGTCCCAGGTTGCAAGTCCTAAAATCCCAGTTGGAGAAAGAAGGTAATTGAGCCATGAGCGGTAACCCAGACGCCCCGACTCCGATTGAGAAGACATTGACTGAGATACAGGCTGAACATAGCCGGCGTTTTAAAAAAACTTGAGGACATAGTTGGCCCACCGCCTCCTCCGGGAAGCCCCAATCAATATCACACGATCCACCAACAGTTGGATGGCCTGCAAAAGGAGCTGACCCTCGTAAGCAGGCAATTCACGCGCATGGAACGCTTGGAGCGCGAGATCGCTGAGTTGCGGGCGGACCTGCGACGCGGGCAGTTGGGGCAAACACAACAGCGTAGCTCCTAAAAGGTTCGCATTGAAGTCGCTTGAAAAAAGCTGGCCGTCTACAACCTCAAGGGCGTACCTGGCCGCAAAACCGCGCAAGCCGTAGATGCGGGCCGCCGAAACTCCCAGGAAGTCCGCTTGTGGGACGTGACTTGTAACAATGTCCCCGAACCCCGTTTGTGGACCGCGACACGACTCTCTGCGCAGTCCTGCCGGCTCGACTGAGCATTCAGCATCACGCACGTCAAAAGCAGGAGGAGCGGTGGAACTATTCGTAACGCAGGGCGACCATAGGATCGACGCGTGTGGCGCGGCGCGCGGGAATCGCTGTGGCCGCGAGCGCCAGCGCCATCGTGAACGCCGCCGCAGCGGCATAGATGAGGGGATCCGCAGGACTCGCGGTCACAAGGAAAGCGGTTACCAGGCGCGCGAGAATCAAGGCTCCGATTGCGCCTACGACCGTGCCAGCCAGCGCGAAGGCCAGCCCCTGCTTGGCGATTAGTTGCAGCACATCCCTTCTCTGCGCTCCCAGACTCATGCGGATGCCGATTTCATTCGTGCGTTGCGCCACAGAGTAGGCCATCACGCCGTAGAGCCCGATGGAAGCCAGCAGAAAGGCGATGCCAGCCAGGACACTCAGCAAGGAGGAGGCGATCTTCTGCGCGAACAGCGAAACGCCGACATAGTCATTCATCGAAGTCAGATCGCTGATGGGCACCGTGCCGTCAACGGCCTGAGCCTCGCGCCGCAGCGCCGCGAGAGCTTCGTTCACCGAGCCCGATGTGCGCACGTAAAACGCCAGTCCCATCTCCGGGCGGTAAATCTGGCGCACCGGCGCATAAAAATATGGCGCCGCCTTTTCGGTAAGGCGATTGATTTTGACGTCGTCAACGACGCCCACAATCGTGAACCATTCGCCCCAGCCATGCACTTTTCGCCCCAGAACGCTGCCGCTGGGTACAAAGCGGCGCACGAACTCCCGCGTCACAATCATCACTTTGGGATGCGAGGCATCATCCTGCATGGTGAGATCGCGTCCCTCGAGCAGAGGTATCTTCAGCAAGGTGAAAAATCCGGGCGCGATAAGGTTGCGGTAAATCTTCATGTTCTCGCTGCGCCCTGGGACGTAGCCTTCCACCTGCAAGTCCTCCCACGAACCCGCGCCAATGCTTAGGGGTACATAATCCGCGTAGCTCACGGCGGTCACGCCTGGCTGGCGCTCGAGTTGTTCGCGCAAATGCCTGCAAAACGCGTCGGCCTGCTGAGCGTCGAAACCTGCAGCGGAAAAATTGAACTTCGCCAGAGCCACCTGATTGGGATCAAAGCCCGGATGGATGCCTTTGGCGATGTAGAAGCTCTTCAGGAAGAGTCCTGCGCCAATCAACGCGACAACGGCCAGCGCCATCTCTGAAGTCACCAGCAACGCACGCAAACGATTCGAGCGCAGGCCCGCACTTCCGCTGCGCCCGCCTTCTTTGAGCATATCGTTCACGTTTTCGCGCGCGGCGTGCAATGCCGGCGCCAAGCCTGCCAGCGCGGCTACCGCCAATGCGAGTCCCGCCGTGAACAGCAGCACTCCGCCATCAATGGAGGCGGCGAGCAGTTTGGGAGCGTCCCTGAGCGGCAGCAGCCAGCGCAACGCCCCGGAAAGCCACGCCGTGATCACCAGCCCGGCCAGCGAGCCGGCCGCGGCAATCAGCAGCACCTCGGTTGAAAGCTGCCGCACCAAGCGCATGGGCGCAGCCCCTAAAGCCATGCGGATGCTGAACTCCTTGCGGCGGTCGGCTGTGCGCGCCAGCAGCAGGTTGGCGACATTAGCGCAGACGATAAGCAGCACTACGCCGCTTGCACCCATCAGGATGCTCAGTGGGGCCAACAATCCGCTCTGAATCCCGTAATGCGACTTCCAAATAGGCAGCAGCGTTGCGCTCATGCCCTCGCTCGTATCTGCATTCGCTTTGGACATGAATGCCGTGAGGGACCGCACTTCCGCGCGCGCCTGCTCGATGTTGACTCCAGGCGCCAGCCGCGCCAGGACGCGAAACATTCGCGTTTTGCGGTCGCGCAGCATCCACGTGCCAGTGGCCGTGAGTTGCCCGTACATGGTGGCCGGGGCCCACAAGTCAAATGACAGCCCCGCCATGGAACCGTGAAAATTTTCTGGCGCCACACCGATAATCGTGTACGGCGTGCGGTTGATGCGCACTGTCGCGCCGATGGCCTGCGGGCTAGATCCGTAGCGGCTGTGCCAATACGCGTGGCTGAGCACCACGATAGGATGCGCGTTTTGGGCGTCGTTCCGTTCGTCTCCGGTGAAAAACCTGCCGAGCTCCGGTTGGACGTGCAGCACGTCGAAGAAATTTCCGGACACTACTTCGCCCCACACGCGCTCGACGTACACGTCATCCCCCACGGCCAGCGCCATGGGCTGCGCCACGCTCATGGACTCCAGCAGCTTGATGTGATCGCGGAAATCAAGGAAGTCCAGATACGAAGTCGGCACCCACTCGCCCGAGGGAGCCAGGCTTTCGAGTTCCACCACGCGCTCAGGTTCGGCCGCGCCGGGAAGCGGATTCAGCAGCACGGCACGAATCCAGCTGAAAATCGTCGTGTTCGCACCGAGTCCTATCGCTAGCGTCAGCACCAGCACGGCCGTGAAGGCGAAGTCTCTCCGCAACATGCGCAGGCCGTACACCACATCTTGTGCGAAGTTCTCCAACCAGCGCCAGCCACGGATGTCCCGGGTCACTTCTTTAACCAATTCCACGTTTCCAAACTCCCGTCGCGCCGCGTAGGTCGCATCCTCCGCCACTGCGCCGCGCTCCACGCGCTCCTGCGCAGCCATTTCCAAGTGGTTGCGAATCTCCTCGTGTAGTTCCTCTTCCCGCGTCTCTTTGCGCTTCATCACCCGCGCCTCGTGTGCTCCGTGCTCTTCGCGTTCTCTGTGTCAAATCTTTTTCGGATCCAAGATTCCGGAGATAGCATCGGAAAGTTGTGCCCAGCGCGATCGCTCCGAAGTAAGTCGCTTCTTGCCCGCCGCGGTCACCCGGTAGAACTTGGCACGCTGCTTGTTTTCGGAAATTTTCCATTCTGAGGCAATCCACTTCTGTTTTTCCAGCCGGTGCAGCGCCGGATATAGCGAGCCGGTATCCACTTGCAGGATTTCGCCCGACCGGTTGCGGATGGCTATGCTTATCCCGTAGCCGTGCTGCGGGCCCCACTGCAAGGTCTGCAGAATCAGCAAATCCAGCGTTCCCTGCAGCAGCTCAATGCGGTTCTGATAACGCTCTTTCACGCTTCCTCCAGCATTCCCTTCAGGGAGTAGATCATCTACATCCGTGCCAGTAGACTGTCTACATCCACATTGTCTGCAACTCCCATGCCCTTCCCTGCTTGCGGCCAAAGTCCCGCCCCTGCACGATTTATGATGCCGTGAACCGCAAATACCTCGGGCGCGCCGCGCCGGTTTCGGGACTCTCCGTCCCGCAACCGGACACCCCAAAGTTTCCTGCCGAGTTTCTCCGATTGACCCCGCCGACATCTTAGGTCGATGCAACTCCCAGCCTATGGAGTTCTAGCCGCTTTGTGTTGCTCTGGAGCATCAATCCCGCGAAACTAGCCAGAAGTCCGCTTCTGGGAAGTTCGCAGCCTAACTCCTGGTGAGTCGAAGAACCGGACAAACGCCCACAAACAGATGTTTTGGGGGCCAATCGTTGGCGAGTCGGGGAAGGCAACCGACAATCCAGGCCCTAACTGGAGAATTGACCAGTCTAAGTTGGGTCCAGGGAGCTTCGCCTAAGACTTGACCTTGGGCACCATTTGCCAGAAGATACCGACACAGTTGCTGGCCAGAATGGCCTTCTACTACATCCGATCTCCATCCTGGCCAGCCATCTCCTCTTGGGTTCAACCTTGAGCGGCGGGTTTCAATGGATGGGTTGCCAAGCGATGTGAGTGGCCTCTTCGGCCAAGACGGCGCCGCCCAGCAGGGGCTCGACGAGCTAGTGCCCTTCGTATATTCCGAGCTGCGAAGGCTTGCTTCTTCTTACCTTCAGAGTGAACGCAGAGACCATACCCTGCAAACCACCGCTCTGGTCCATGAAGCCTATCTTCGTCTGCTGAACCAAAGAAATGTGCGCTGGGAAAACAAGAATCAGTTTCTGGGGATCGCGGCGAAACTCATGCGTCGAATTCTGGTTGACTACGGTCGCAACCGGCAGGCGCTGAAACGGGGGGGTGGCGAAGGCAGGGTTTTCTTGGAAGAGGCTGAAATCGCTTCCAAGCTCCCCGCTCCAGACGTGGTTGTATTAGACGAGGCCCTGACGAGACTTTCGGGACTGAGCCCGTTGCAAGGACAGATTGTCGAGTTGCGGTTTTTCGGCGGCCTGAGCATCGAGCAAGTGGCGGAGGTGGCCGGCATATCCTCGACAACAGTGAAGCGAAATTGGAGGCTAGCGAAAGCGCGGCTTGCGCGCGAAATCGAGAGAGGCAAAAAGCGTGGCTGAAGAGCAAGACAGGGTCACGGATATCTTCAATTCGGCCTTGGAGCGTAATCCCGCCGAGCGCGGCGAGTTTGTACGGCGAGTCTGCGGGCACGATGATGCGTTGCGAGGAGAGATTGAATCTCTGCTGCGCAGGTATGACAGCAACTTTCTCGAGAACCCTTCCCCGACGGAATTAGTTGAGATTTCATCTGAGGCCATGATCGGGCGGCAGCTTGGCGCGTACCAAATCGTTCGCGAAATCGGTCACGGCGGAATGGCGGTGGTCTTCCTTGCTGAACGCGCGGACCAGGAATACCGGAAACGCGTGGCCATTAAGATGGTGAAACTCGGCGTGGACAGCAAGGAAATCCTCTCTCGGTTTCGGAATGAGAGGCAAACGCTGGCAGCGCTGGACCATCCGAATATCGTTAAGCTGGTCGACGGCGGCAGTACGGAAGAGGGCTGGCCGTATCTGGTGATGGAGTATGTGGAGGGCATTCCTATCGATGAGTACTGCGATGACCGTCGACTATCTATTCCAGAACGCCTGGAGTTGTTTCGCGCGGTCTGCTCCGCGGTGCAACACGCCCATCAGAACCTGGTAATCCACCGCGACCTGAAACCGGGCAATATTTTGGTAACAAAAGATGGAGTGCCAAGGCTGCTCGATTTTGGAATCGCCAAACTGCTGAATCCCGAATACTTCCAGGCGCAGCTGGTGACCAAGGGCGACTGGCGCCCAATGACCCCGGAGTACGCCAGTCCCGAACAGGTGCGCGGAGAAACAATCACGACATCCAGCGACATTTATTCGCTGGGCGTGTTGCTGTATCACTTGTTGTGCGGACGCAGACCCTATCGACAAACGACAACTTCGTGGCTGGACGTTGGCCGGCAAGTATGCGAGGAGGATCCTGAGAAGCCGAGCACCGCGGTTTTTCGAGCTCGGCAACCTTCGAGCGGTGCAGCAAATGACGAGGCAGCCGTTTCTCCGGAAGCTGTCGGCCAGGCGCGCAGAACAAAGCCCGATGAATTGCGGCGCCGCCTCCGCGGAGATCTTGACTCCATCGTGCTCAAGGCGCTTCGCAAGGAGCCCCAGCAGCGCTACACCTCGGCAGAACAATTCTCCGCAGACATCAGCAGGCATCTGCGTCATGAGCCCGTCATTGCTGGCACAGCCAGCACGCGTTACCGCTTGCAGAAATACGTGCGGCGCCATCGCGCTGGGGTTACCGCCGCCGCGGGATTGCTGGCGATGCTGGTCGCGTTTGCGGTCGTACAAGCCGTTCAGTTGCGACGCATCACGCGCGAGCGCGACCGCGCCAACCGCATTACTGATTTCATGACCGACATGTTTCACGTTTCAGACCCCAGTCAAGCCCGCGGCAACACTGTCACGGCCAGAGAGATTCTGGACAAAGCTGCGCAAAATATTGACAAGGGCCTTGCCAGCGATCCTGACCTCCAAGCGCAAATGACGGCGGTGATGGGCACTGTTTACAATCGACTCGGCCTGTATTCTCGCGGGGAGACGCTGCTAAGACGCGCCTATGACACGCAAGAACGAGTCCTAGGGCCCGAGCATCCGGTCACCTTGCGGACGGCTAGGGCGTTCGGTTGGGATCTCCAGCAACAAGGCCACAGCACGGAAGCGGAGAAATGGGAGCGCCAGACGCTCGAGAGAGACATGCGGGTTCTGGGCAAGGAAAACGAGGAGACCCTACGCCTGACAAATGACCTCACGTGGACCATTCAGCAACAAGGCAAGTATGCTGAGGCAGAGAGGCTGGCTCGCGAAGCTTTGGAAATTGAACGGCGGGTCCTCGGTCCACAAAATTACGAAACCATGCGAATCATGAGCAACCTGGGTTGGATACTCAACCGCGAAGGCCGCTATGGCGAGGCGGAGAAGCTTCAGCGTGAGAATTTGGACTTGCGCCGCCAAGTTCTTGGAGCGGATGAACCGGACACGCTAAGTGCCATGAACAATCTTGGCATCTCGCTTCGTCACGAAAACCGGCTGGCGGAAGCCGAGCAGCTCTACCGTGAAATGCTGGAGATTGGCCGCCGCGTGCTCGGGCCAGAACACCCGCTCACATTGCGCGCCATGAACAATCTGGGAAATGTTTTGTTTGACGAAAAGCTCTACGCTGAGGCTGAAAAGTTGCACCGTGAAATCCTCGAAGCGCGCCTGCGGGTCTTGGGGCCCCATCATCCGGAGACTCTCTCGACCGTCGCGAATCTGGCTAACGCGTTGGCTGCAGAGGGGAAGTATGTCGAGTCGGACAAGCTCACACGGGAGGTGCTGGATGCGCGCCGCCGGATTCTGGGACCCGACCATCCGGATACCGCACAATCTGAATATAATCTTGCCACCATCGACGTCGCCACGGGAAAGCGAGACGAAGCATTCTGGTTATTGAATGATGCCGTGGAGCGCGGCTTCAGCGCCGCGGACGACCTGGGTATTGCTGAGGATCCTGAGTTCAAGGCGCTTCACGCGGATCCCCGGTTCACGGCCCTTGTGGCTCACGGCCGCGAGCGAGCAGCGTTCTTGCAAAGCAAGAAATAGAACTTCCTCCACGATCTCTAAATCGAATGGAATCATAGAGTTTCGACACTACCCTCCGCGGGATCTCCCTTACTTTAAGCTGAATCCAAAAAAAAGTTGGCCCTTTTCATTCGCGCTTTCCGCGTTACTGAACAAAGGACGAGTTCGAGAGAGAACCAGAGTTCGCTTAAACAAGGAGGTCTCGCATGTCACGTCTCTACCATCGACCTCTTAGCAGAGGATTGCTGCTGCTTTCGCTACTCCCCCCCTTCAGCCTGCTGCTTTGCCAGAGCCTGAGGGCTACACCTCAGGTGCCCAGTCAAACAAGGCCCCAGCGTGCCCACTCGCAGCCCGCTACACCGCTACCCACATCGACGCAGCCTCTGAAGTTCAAAGGTATCTTCGAGCCCGTCAACTACGACCAAGATTTGACATTGTTTGATGCTTTCTTCGTGAGCCCGGAAGAGGGCTGGGTGGTCGGCGCCGCAGGCACAATCCTGCACACCGCCAACGGGGGCAAGACTTGGACGGCACAGCTTGGCGGCGATCCGCAATCAGCTGGGCCGGCCCTCAAGCGCCTTTTCTTTCTGGACAGGCGTCACGGCTGGGCTCAAAACGGGGACGTATTGCTGCGGACAACCGATGGCGAAAACTGGCAGCAGGTCGCAAGCGATGTTCGCGGCGACGTAGTGTTCACTAATCCCAGAGTAGGATTTCGCGGCTACGGCGGAATTGTCTACCAGACGCTGGACGGGGGCGCAACGTGGAAACAAATCTACACTTGCGCGACGCGTGTGGTGGCGCAGGGTCTGACACAGCAAATTACCTGCGATGTTGCCGCGATTCATTTCCCTTCGCCGCGCGTCGGCTACGGAGTCGGAACGAACAACGGTGTCCTTGGCGGGGGCGTGGTGGTGAAGACCGAAGATGGTGGAGCGAGCTGGAAGGTAATTTTTGTCCCGCAGGAGTCCGGTGACCAGCGGACGAACGTGGTTTTCTTTCTCGATGACAACAGCGGGTTCGCGTTTCGAAACACGGGAATGTATCGAACTACGGATGGCGGCAGGAGTTGGCAAGGAGTAGCGGCAACCCTGCCGCGAAATGATGTGCCGTTGAGGTTCGCTGACCCGGACGTGGGTTGGGTGGTGGGGCAGTTGCCCGCGAGTGGTACGGCGCGGCTGACCTACACGGCGGATGGCGGAGCCCACTGGCTCGCCCGCGACCTCCACTTTCCTGCCGTGATGCACGGTTTCAGCCTGCCGCGGCGCGATCGCGGCTACATAGTGGGCGAGCACGGCATGGTCTACCGCTACCGTGTCGTGCCAAGCGACTACGTTGTCGCCAACATGCTTCCGGCGCCGCTCATGCCGGGGTTCGATTCTCCATTGAATGGGGAGGTGGCGACGCTCAAGACCGCCGTCAACGACCTTGCTACCCAGATGCAGAACAATCTCGGCATCACTGCTCCGCCTCAAGTAGCTACTTCCGCCAATGTTGCTACGGCACCTCAAACCGCTGGCGTCGGCTTCCAGCAGTCCACGCAGCCGGTGGGAGCGCCCGCGGGCAGCAATCAAACCGGATTCCAACAATCCACGCAGGCTCAGGGACAAGACACAAGCCAGGGTGGCTTCCAACAGTCGACCACTAATGCGCCGGGACAAAACCCAAGTGCGGGCGGCTTCCAGCAGTCAAACGCAACCACGCCGGGACCGGATGCGAGTGCAGGCGGATTTCAGCAACCGGCCGCTAGTGCAGGCATCGTCTCTTCCTGCTGTGGTCCAACGCTGCAGAAGCTAGAGACGGCCGCGAGCACTTTTGCCACCGATCTTCCCCAGTTTTCCGGCAAATTCCGCAATTTGAACCTCATTACCTCAGGGTTGCAGTTCATCAATGATCTGTTGCAGCGCACCAATGCGCTGAAGCTGGCCATCAACAATCTTCGGCAGGCGCACGACAAGCAATCCGCAGCCGCAGCGCTCGGGGTGCTTTCCGGACAGGTGAACAGCATCCCTGCCGACGTGAACGGCGGATTCGTGCAAGACACCAGCAGCGCCTTTCCACAGCAGCCAGCGCAGACACCCATGAGCTTCGGCACCGGGACGCAACCCGTGAACCAGTTGGCGGGCAACCAGCCGTCTTCGGCGCAGCCACCCCCAGCACAACAACCCGCCGACCAGGCCACAAATCCCGTGACCCAGGGCGAAAAAGCGAAAGAAAAACTCAAAGACAAGCTTAAGAAAAAGATCCCGTGGTGATTTTTTGATTTGCAGAAGACGGTGTGGGCCCCGAATGACACAAGGAGGTGAGGAATGAGTCGCCATGCAACAAGGAATCTCGGTTTGGAGCCTTTCCTTCTGGGACTTAGGTGCTTAGCCCGAATGGTTGCCGTTAGCGTTGTATTCGTTGCGTTATTCACGCCGCACGCAATGGCCCAAGGGTCCTGCTGTTCTATCACGGCCATCAACCGGCAGACTGGAATCGTCACCGCCAAAGTGAACGCCAGCGGTCAAATACTTGAGTTCAAGGTGACGAGTCCGGCCTTGTTGCCCTCGCTCAAGGACGGCCAGCCCATCTACGCCAATTTTACAACCCGGCAAGTCTCACTCGATGGAAAAACAATCTGCGGGACGATTGTTGCCATAGGCCCGGCAACCTCGCCACAAGGCCCGATGGCTAAACCGTCGTCTCCGTCTCAGCCGGGGGCGGCCCTAAAGATTCCAAGCTCATCAAAGCCGGGCGCTGCCCCGGAATCTGCACCTGCATCGCCAGCCTCCGCTACAAACACTGCTTGTTGCGGAATCACTAAAATCGACGCAAAGGCACGACTCGTCGACGCAAAGGATAATTCCACCAGCGAACCCTTTGAGTTTACTGTCCCAAACTCGATCCCAATCCAAAACCTGCACGACGGCCACCCGGTGTGGGCCAACTTCAAGGCCCGCAAGGTCTCCCTCGACGGCAAAGCCGCTTGCTGCGACATTGTGAACTTGGGCAAGGCCGGGGCTCTTGTGTCGCGGGGAAATCAGGTCAACAAGCTACAGCAGTTCGTACTTCCCAAGCTCGCTCTTGGGCCGCTGCAAACGGTCAAAGCACTTCCGCAGGGTTCCAACAGATTTGTAAGATCGCTCACGGTTGGAAATACCACTCTGGTGCATCTGCATGGGCTCGATGGCATCAAGCAAGCCACCGGCCTGCCTCAAGGTGTGCAGGATTTTTTGTTTCTGCATGCCAGGACACTGCCCCCCAATGAAGTGGACAATTATATCGTCAATGTGCAGTTGGCTCAGGACTGGTTCCAGAAGCATCCGGAGCCGGATTATGTGAAGCAGGCAGCTGCGGCCGCAATGGGTGGGGGCGACAGCCACGCCGGCTGCAACGTAATCTCCATGCATTGCTTGGGAGAGGCTGCACAACATGTGGAATACGAAGCCGCCCGGCAAAGTGAAGCGTTGCGCCAACAAGCAGGAGACGAATGGAAGCACATCACTGGCCAAGTAGAAAATGAATTGCAAATGGTGGAAGGATGCTTGGCCGACCATACGCTAGACCCGGCGGACGGCTCGTTCCAACTTTCTCTCACTCCCCAGTTTCCTCTGTCCTTTGAGAAGAGTGGGAATACAACAAACTCATTCGGAAGGTTCTCCGGGCAAATCAGCGGGAACCTGACCTTTGGTGTGCCCATGAATGGCAGTTTTAACGCGCAACTCCAAGTGTCCTACATCCCTTGTCTCCCGTTTTTCATTCGTCCGAAGAGCATCAACGCAGACGGCACTCTCGGCGTAGGAGCTACACTTGATGCCACGCTGAACGCCACAGGCCAGTTCCAGCAGTCTTTCACGGTCCCGCCGGGCGGAACCAAGATTCCCGTGTACGTTATCCCGGTCGTTATCGGCGGTGTCCCCATCGCGGAACTGGACGTCAGCGTATACCTGGATGGTACCGTCGTCGTGGATGGCAACGGCTCGCTGAACGGTGCTGTCCACTTGCAAGGACACGAGGAAACAGCATATCAATTCAACTGCGGCGGCGGCGGATGTAATGGAAGTGCACATAGGGTGTCTGTCCCGGACACTGCTACCGAATCTGTTCAGGTCCAAGGCCGCATCCATGTGCGCCCTGCTGTCTATGCCGCACTCCAGCTTGATCTGGATTTCGATCTCCTGAGCGCGCGCGCCGGCCCAGAGCCCTATCTCTACGGAGAAATCTATGGCTGTGCTGCGGCTTCGGGTTCTCAGAGTACTGGGGGCGCTTCCACGTCCCAGGACTACAACGCCCTGACGGCTGATGTGGATTGGGGGCTCGACCTTCGCGCCGAGGCGTTTGCAGGCACGGATAAGCTGGGAGAAAACAAGTGGCGGCTCACGGGTGGACATCTTCTCTTCAAGGATCTCGCCCACTCGAACGCCTTGATCCCTGTCCTTGCTGGCATGACACAACCGCCGCTAGGCCAGCCCGCTGCCTACAAAGTCAAAATGCCTGCCTGCTACCCGTACACCGACCAGATGAAGTATCAGATTGCCTGGACTGGGGGTGCTACTGCCACGGGTCTTGCGCCCGCCGCAAACCCGACCTCGCCCCCGAACAGATTCGAACAGCTTTCCGCAGCTGCGCTCGTCGTGAAAGGTGCCCAAGAGGGAACCAGCAGTCCTCCCGCATCCTGCACATCGCAATCTGGCCAAGCGGAGTGCTGGACCGATCCACTCAAGGATATGCCTTTCAGCCTGGCATGGCCTGCTGCGGGCAGTTACAACCTAACGATCATGCCCATGCAAGACAAGCATGGCCGCAAGTTTGATTCGTCGGCCGCATCGCAAACGAACATCAGCGTCCAGCAGCCAGCCGGTGGCTCCTCATCTCAGTGAATTTCGAATCAGCGTGCCCTTTGGGAGAATTTGCCGAAGGAGGCCAGACATGAGAGGAAAAGATGCTCGCCCGATAGTTGTGATAGTCCTTGTGTTGGTGGCACTGCTCGGGCAGGCGCTCGCCCCTGCGGCTCAGACCAACACTCAGCCTTCCTCTCTTATTGTTGCCATCGATACGCGGACGGGAATAGTGTCCGCGAAGGTCAGCGCCACCGGAGAAGATTTTCAATTCACACTGAACAACCCTGCGCTGCTCGGCACGCTGAAAATTGGCAAAGGCGTTTATGCGAATTTCCAGGCCAAGCAAGTTTCTCTCGATGGTCTACACGTTGCCGGCACAATCGTGAACGTTGGCCCGCCTAAGGGCTTGACCACTCCATCTGCTCCTCAAAAAGCCGGCAGCGTACCACCGCAGAAGACGCCGACTATGCTTCCAGCATCGCCGTCATCCCCGACTTCCGGCATAAACTCCGCCTGTTGCGGAATCACAAGCATCAACGGCCCAGCCCGGCTCGTCACCGCCAAGGACAACTCCACGAGTCAAGTTTTCGAATTCTCTATCCCCAACTCACTCTCCATACAAAACCTGCACGACGGCCAACCTGTGTGGGCCAACTTTAAAGCCCGCAAGGTTTCTCTCGACGGCAAAATTGGTTGCTGCGACATCGTGAGTTTCGGGGGAACGGGCAAGACTAGTACGACTCTTGGAACGCAGGCGCAAGGGGAGGGAGGCACAACCCGACCGCAAATGGCTGGATATGCGGAAATCGACCCTTGCGCGATCGCCAGCGCGGATAGCCTCAAAGCGTTGCTCCAGGCTGGCATCCAGGGCTACTTCCCAATTGCCGTCGATAATGGCGGCGAGCATATTCGGATCACCCACCCGAACGTCGAGCAGGTCATTTGTCCGCACATGTCCATCAAGGTGCATACCGACTTCGGATACAGTCAGACGCGGGGATTTCCACAATTTCAGACCGGCGGAACAATGGAGCTGGAATCGTCGCTCGTCATCGATGTCACCTTTGCCAGACGTGGAACGCTAGGAAATGAAGTAATCAAGGCGTCAAACTTGGTGCGTGCCGCCGCGGTCCTCAGCAACCCACAAATCACTTCATTACAGGTTGACAATATCCCGAGTTGGGTTGATCTCACCTTTGTCACCGACTGCCTGAACGGGAAATACTCCAATTGGGGCTGTACTGATGTGTTGCACACCATGAGCTTTGATGTGACAGCTCTGGTTCGGATCTACTTGGAGCAAGGACACAACTTGCCTGTCAATTCGCAAACCACTCTTGCCTCTAGCCAACCATCGATCATCGCTGCTGACACCGGCAAACCCGCTCCCGCAATAGCGACCGGGACTGGAGGACAGTCAAAAACTGAGACCACGCGGGCTTTGCCTGGCGGACCAAGCGCTGGGCTGAAGCCGATGGGACCAGCAGTCAACCTTCCAACTGCACCACACACTGGGGGTTCCTCTGAATCCGTAGGGCCAAATCCCGCTGGCCCGAGCGACGAGAAGATAGAGGCGAGCATCACGCGCATCGATTTATCCACGCGGTTCGTGGAGGCTAAGGACGACGCCAGCGCAAGGCTCTTTGAGTTCCCAGTCACTGACACAAAACAGATTCTTGCGCTTCACGCGGGCCAGCCCGTGTGGGCCAACTTTAAGACTCGCAAGGTGTCTCTGGATGGACAAGACTTTAGTTGCACGATCGTCGGCTTCAGCAACTCCAGCGTGGCTGTTCCCGTGTCGTCTGCCACCGTACCTCGAAGCGCGCCAAGCACTACGGGCAAAACCAGCAGTGGTCAACAACCACCGCCGCACAGCCCTGGGTCAGTCAAGATGGGGGCTACTCTCGTGCCCCGAGGCGATGCTCTTGCAGCGAGGAACACGGCGCAGCAAGCGAACAGCCCATTTGGCGGGAAATCGCAAGTGACGGCTGTGGTCACGCGCGTGGACGCGCAAACTGGCTTGGTAAGCGCACAAGACCGGGCCAGCGGCCGCAAACTCCACTTCCTCCTCGAGAAACTTGACGGAGCGTCGTCCTTGGCTGTGGGCACAGCAGTGTATGCCGACGTTGCCAGGCGGCAGGTATCTCTAGACAACGCCCACGTTGCTGGCGCGATGGTGTCTCCCCTGGCCGCTAAGTTTCAGGGAAATGCCTTGGCACATCGATTTTTGGCTGGCACGGCGGCCGAGCTCCCGAGCAGAGCCATGTGGCATCCGGCACGATCGACGGCTTCCACTAGCGTGGCGCGATCGCAACTCTACGGCACGCCCACGATGGTTGCCTCACCTGCGGCGGCAACTTCACCTAGCGGAGCTGCTCTCTCGTTCCCGAAAGGTACAATTAATATAGCGCCGGCGGTCGGTTACACCTTCGAGAATGTCGATGTTCCGAGTGAGTACGGCCAACTCAATTTCTTGTTCCCGCCCTCACTGCCGTATGGGATTAACGATAAGGACGAAATTGTCGGTACTTATATGATCCAGACCAATGACTGGTGGGGATTTGCGTGGGACGGCTTCCTCAAAGCGGCTGGTCGATATATGAACATCCTGTCCGCCCCGAATGCAATCAGCGACGGGGCACTCGTAGTTGGGACATTCCCCGATTCTAATTCGGTTTTCCATGGTTACACAGGCTTCGTCGCAAACCTCGGACCTCAACTCGTCCCACCTAATCTCCCAACTAAGGTTGGTCCGAACTTCACCAACTTTAGGCAGATTGACGTTCCGGGCGCCTGTAGTGACTGGCTTGCGGGCACATTCGCTTCGGGGGTCAATGATGGCGGCCAAGTGGTCGGGTCTTTTTACGATTCATCTTGCAACAACCTTCACGGTTTTCTATTTAGCGGCGGCAGCTTCAAGCAGCTCGATTTTCCCGGAGCCAGCGAAACCATGCCGATTGCCATCAGCGATAGCGGTCAAATCGTGGGTCTTTATGATGTTTTCCAGGGCCTACTTCCCGGGCCGTGGCAGGGCTTCCTGTACACGAATGGGAACTACAGCGATATTGGAGGCGGAGGTTTGCTGCCGCTCGGCATCAACAAACTCGGCCAAATTGTGGGAGCGTTCAGCAACAGCTCAGGGACCCATTGCTTTCTCGAGGCCAACGGAAGCATTAGTCAAATCGACGTTCCCGGAGCTGGAGCTGCAGGCACCGCTTGTTACGGCGTCAATGGCGAAGGCCAGGTTGTGGGGGAATATGCCATTTATGACGATCCCCGCGGTTACTATCCTACTTTTTACGGCTTTGTTGGAACACCCCCACAAAGCAATCTCGTTTGCTCCAGCAAGCCGAGCCCCCTGACTGCGCCTGTCGCGCGGGGAGTGATGATCTCTTCGGGAGCACGCGTCTATTGTCGGTTGCATCTGGGCAGCCTTCGACTCTCCCCAAGCGACGTCGTCATTACAACAAGCAACCCGGCCGTTGCGCAGGCAGTGAGAGTCGAGGCAACCGCCGGGGCATTGTATCCGGACCTGAATTTCGAGGTTTCCACCCAACCGATTCCCCGGACACTCCCACTCACAATCTCTGCTGCGTGGGAAGGAAATCTCATATCCACAACGATAACCCTGGCTCGGAGCGCCATCGTCGACTTTAAGTGCCAATCCTACACATGCCAAGGTCCAGTCTTTCTTGGATATCTCGGGTCCTTAACTCTGCAGCTAAGCGCCCCAGCTGATCCCGACGGCTTGCAGTTACAAATTAGTGGAAGCGACGGGTACTCTGGACAGATTAGCGTTGCGGCGGGAAGCGACCGCGCGGAAATTTGGCCTCCCGTGAAGCCGGTTACCGTCGAGACTCCCGTGGTCTATTCTGTGCGTGATCCTTTCGACGGCTCTGTGCGAACGACAAACCTAGTGACGGAACCTCCGGGCGTAAATGGCGTGATAATCGCTGACACCGCTGACAGCATACTCTTTAGTGTCAGCAATGTCCCATCTACCGGCAAGCAGGTTGCCGTTCACGTGTGGTTTGCGGCAGACCCTCCTCCGGCGGGGTTATCCTTCCAGGTACAGTATGGCGGCGCCCCAAAAATCATGACGGGGCCAGCAACCATAACCTATTCTCCGTCCACTGGCTCCGTGCTTACTTTCCCCGCCACAATCCTCCCATGTGGTGCGAACCCGCCATGCCAGGCAACGGTTAGTGTAGGGCCCCTGGGATCATCGTTTGGGCCTTCGACGTGGCGCACGTGGACCGTAACCGTAAACCCCTAGCTGGCTTCGCAAACCGGTTCGGCTAGGGCAACGCAGGGCACCATCACACTGAAATTCTGAATAGAAGTCAGAGGTTGGAAGAGTGGCGCGTGAGGAGCAGCCGCTCGCCTCGCATGTCACCACCGCGCATCTCGCGAAGCGCATAAGGTAACGAACTCCGCGGTCACTCGCTTTCGCCAGGTCATGTCGAAACGGTGTTGTCGAGCGGCTTGGCAATGCTCGCGGCGAGAGTTGCCGGCTCCTCGCCTTAATGACGAGATATTTTTTGAATCACCGCGCGCTTGAGAATCGAGCTAGCGGATCGGCCCGGGTCAAACGCAAACACGAATCTTTGCAAATCGCGCGCAATTGTGATTTGAACCCCCCATAGCTGCTGTGCTTTACAGGTGAGAAATCGACGCAGAGATCTGTGTTCAGGAGGTCTTCCCACTTCTTGCAGCCCCGTCCTGTCCATTTGGCGAAGGCTATCAGACGCTGCCCAATAACCCTGCTTTCCCCTGTAACGCACTGGCTTCCGCGGGCTTAAGCGAGAAAAGAGAGTGAGACTGTGAATCATATGTTTTTGGGAAAAGCACGAAGTGCCGGTCGCCTCTTATCTGATATCTGACTCAAGCTCAGGTGGAGCGTAAATCAACATGCGCGTAATATCCTAAGATTGTCTTTGACTTCTGGAGAAAACCAAGATGGAAGAGAGACCGAGGAAGTCCGGGGGATTCTTGAGCGTAGAAATCTCGAAATGGCTAGCTGATCCCTATGGGGTCGAGCTGTCCGAGGATCCGGAGAAGCTGGCTGATGGGTTGCAAAAGGCCATGGAGCGGCATTCCCTGCTACGTCGAGTGAAGAAGCTCGAGGGGGAACGGACTCAAAAAAGTGAGAAACGGACCCAACTCACGAAGCGCGAGAAGAGTCATACGCTGCCGCCACCGCCAGTTCGCTGTTCTGGCGGTACTGATTTTTCCTTCACAATCTGTGCGTAATGCGAAATGTTGGAACTCATCGCCAGGCCGTTCATCAACGAACGCGGTGACTTCGCGCTGCATAAGGCGCCTGGACAGTGTGGCACGCTTGCAGAAGAGCAGCCTTGTCGAAACACTGGAGGTGCACCGCCCGAATCTCGCCAAGAGCGTGCCCGTCGCGTCGACATGGTTCGCGAAAGGTTCGCGGCGAACCCCAATCAGACGGCCGAAGATCTGCGCCAGTACTTCAAGAAAGCAGGTATCAACGTGAGCCTTAGCGCGGTCAAAAACTACCGAAAAGAGGCTTCGCCATGTGGCGATGAGTAATCCAGCGTCGCGGTTCGTGTTGTTCTTCCAGAATCGACACAAAGAGAATGCGTTACAGCGCCACGAAGCCGACACAAACACTCATAGCGCCACGCGACACGAACCCCTTAAGAAAAGAGAGTTCGTGGTGACGCTCTCGCTGGCCCTCCGCTTCTCGGCGCGTTCGTATTACCGAGAAGCATTACAACCCTTGGGTGCGCTCTCGCCAGGAGCAGCTAGAGGCCGACGTGAAGCGCGCTTGGGCGAGCGACCCGCTGATAATCGCGGGTACAAAACAGGTACAGATTCAATAGGGAGGCGGCAAGTTGATGAAAACAAATGCGAAATTCTGGCGGAGAGGGTGGGATTCGAACCCACGGTAGGGGTTAGCCTACACACGCTTTCCAAGCGTGCGCCTTAAACCGCTCGGCCACCTCTCCCGCGATGGAAGCAGCTGTACCAATTTAGCAGAAACCCCAAGTTAACAAAAACAAAGGATGCGCGCATGGGCCGAAGGCTCGGCTTGGGCGGAATTGCGTGCCTCTGCTAAACTTTAGGAGCGGTTCCGGGATCGTCTAATCGGTAGGACATCAGCCTTTGGAGCTGAGTATCGTGGTTCGAGTCCACGTCCCGGAACCAAATTTCTTTTTGCACAATCCCGTACTCCTTCGAATGCCCTCGCATTACATTTCGCGGTAGTTCAACAACAAAACGCCAATCAGGGTAATGCAAACGGGCCAGAGACGCGCCAGCCATGCGCGCGTGTGGTTTTCTGCCGGAAGGCGCAGCTCGAGCCAGCGCGACCAGCCCGCCATGACGGCAAGGATTGCCAGCGGGATGTGGCTAAGCTCGGCCAAGACTTCCTCTTTGATGTTTCCGAGGGTGTGAGAGTGTGTAAGCAGCAACGCGCCGGAAACGGCGACGAGCATCGGAAATACCAGGCGGACATTGGACGACGCCACGCGGCCGGTTTGCACGCGCCATTCGAATACCGCAAGCGCGATGACCAGCGCAGCAAAAATGCGGTGTAGCAAAACTTCCGGGTCGGCAAAGGTCACCCAAAAACCGTTGGGACCAAGCGGCCAGACCTCCGGATCGCTTCTCAAGAAAAGAAAAACGGAAAGGCCCAGAAACAGCAGCGGCCAATTGCGCGCCCAGGAGATTTTCCCGGCCTGCGCGAGAAGCGCCAGCAAACCCACTGACAAAACAATGATCCCAGCCCAGTGATGGTTGTATTCCGACCAAGCCTTTTCAGCAGGAGTGTTGGGCCGCGTGCCGGATTGGCCGGGCACAAAAGATTCGGTCGAGAGTGAGCCCATCTCAAAGGCCATTTTTTGAGCCGCGTAGATGTCTTCCGGTAAATCCTTCATTGCCGGGCTGGAAAGGCGCGGCGGGCGAGGAGTCATGCGCGCCACAACCTCTGAAGCGTGAACGCGATCCCGCAAGAGATCAACGGCCGGTGGAAGCGACGTCAGAGAAGCGGCCACAAGAATCACGGTGACACCGATGCCGATTTCGGCTTCGCCGAAGCGCTTAAGACTGGCGAGGATGGTGCTGGCTTCACCTTGACGGACGAGCTGAAAATTCAGTGCGCCTAGAAACAAGAGAAGCCCTAAGAGGATTGCTTTTGTGGCCACCATGGCGCCGTAAGAAGTGCCGTAAATAGCTTTGAGTGAGCCGACGTAAGAGAAACTCAGGATCAAGCCTGCGGAGGCCAGAACCGCAACGCTGATGACCGCGAGCTGCGAAAATCGAGCGCTTATCTTTCGCGCCAATTCCGGGGACGCCGCCCGACGAATCGCAATCAGCAAATACGGCAGCCCGCCAAGCCATGCCGCCGTGGCCAGTTGATGCAGCGCCGTAACGAAAACCAGAGGCAGCCGATATTCCAACCGGGCCATGGCGTGACTCGTAAGCACGGACGAAGCAAGGATGGCTGCTGCTGGAACCACCAACTCAGCGACATTCCCCGCGCGCGACCACGTTGATAGACCAAGGATCGCCAGCGAACCCGCGACGCCGAGCGCTCCCGCAAGAACGAAATTCGCCCCAATCATGTCAGCGAAGCCGATTTGCGCGGACTCCATCAGGATCATGGAGGTAGCCGCCAGATAAGAAATTTGCACGGCGACCAAAGCCAGCGCGAAGCGGCGAAGCCAGCTCAGGCAGGAAGGCTTTATCTCCGAGGAATCTTCGCTCGATTTGCGAAGGACAGCGAAGAGAAAAACCACTCCGCCGACGGTTAGCGACTGAAATGTCAAAGTAGCGCCCCGAAGGAGCACGGAGAGGAACCCGAAGATTTGTAGCAGGCGGGCCACAGGGCAAGGTCAGGGGTTGACGACAGTGAAAGGAATCTCGCCGCGGGTAATGTGCCCGTCGGAGGCAAGTACTTGCCAGCGTATGCGGTAAAGCCCTGGATGCAACCCTTTCGCCTCGGCAGAAATGATTTCCGGGGAATCCTGTTTGCTGATTTCGAGCGTTTGCGAGGCCCCTTCGGGATCGACGAGAGTCAGCCGCGAACGAGCAGCGTCAATGCGAACGTTGAAACGCAGCTTTAACGGAACATCTGGACCAGAGACAGAGCTTTTTAGCGCCGGGCTGGATTCCACAAGAACCGCGTGTGCCGGCGAGAAAGAAGGACTCAACAACCATACTGCAACAGCCAGAAACAGAAACCCAACTCGAGCCCAAGGACCTGGGGACATGACTCATCCTTTCGCCAACCGCGACGAAGCTCCGCAAAATTCAGGCCAGCCGGAGAGATTATACCGAAGATACGCAACAGGCGTGTGGTGGCTGGGACTACTTTAACTGAGTGGTAGCTCTTGCAC
>Ga0070730_10001651_pt1 | contig 21207 bp, 44 predicted proteins | sample Coa_R1_3_FD_66447 | JGI IMG/M metagenome (GOLD analysis project Ga0070730, IMG submission 66447) | Surface soil microbial communities from Centralia Pennsylvania, which are recovering from an underground coalmine fire - Coalmine... | ecosystem: Environmental > Terrestrial > Soil > Unclassified ... | reverse complement strand
CCGCTGCTGCTGTAAACTTGGGATGCTGCTTGACAAAAGTCTTGATCTTGCTGAACGGGCCTGCCTGGGCGACCGACCCGAAAAGTGAAAGAACTAAAGAAAGTGCGAGCAATCTGAATTTCATTTCATTCTCCTTGTTTAGTTTTGTAAACTTAAAAAGACGAAAAATGCCACGATAGAAACCCCGAGAGAAAGCTTCGGTTCCATGCCAAAACACCACGCTGCGAGGCCGATCAAACCAGCTACCATCCCTACTGCGATGATCGTGCTGGCGGCATCGATCAATTCCTTGTCGTTTTTCTTTTCGTTTTCATTTTCCGTCGGCTCGCTCCCCAGTGTTTGGAACCACTTGCACCGCACGGTCATCCCATAGCTCGATCATGTCGTAATCTTTAGTAGCCGTGATCGGGAGTTCCTTCCCGAGGTGGTAGATGCACCACGCGGCGATGGCGCGTCGCGTCAAGTTGCCGTCATTGGCACGCGCTGTGAAGATTCGCACGTCCTTTCCTTCAGCTAGCCACTGCTTCACGCGCTCGACCATCTTGGGAATCGGCTTCCCGATCTGCCCAGGCTGATGGCTTGTGCCGTACTCAGCCAGCGTTCCGTCTAGATCAACACCATACCACCCGTTACTCATCTTGGTAGCTCCTGTAATTTCGGTGATTTTTTAGTTCGTTTTTCCAAAAGTTCCTTCCAGCACCTTTTAGCCTGAATCTTTTTAGGATTGCTTAGATACGGCCACAAAAGAAGCAGAACTTTGCGAGTAGATGGCCGACCTGCTGTTTGCCATTTATAATACGGCTTGGCGTTCTTTTTGCGCGGCTTATATGGGCCACCTAGCTTCCCGGTGTTTACGATCTTCTTAAAACGTCGCAGAGGGTGTGGCTCTACTTGAGACAAAGACATTTCAACAGTTAAAAGCGGATAGTAACGACCGTTTCCGCCTTTGTGTTTTGTTGTGTGGCGAATATAAACTGATCCTTCGCCATCGAAGAACCCAGCCGCCCAAGATAATTTACACTCACGATTCATCAAGCGCTACCTTGATTTTTGCCAAATCTTTGTCGTAAAAATTCTTTTCTAAAAGAAGAGTGGGCTTCTTTTCGTCGCCCTTCGCGTACATCACAAAACTCAGTAGCTCGCGTTTCCTGTCACTGCCCAAAACAGCCTGGAGCAAAATCCTTGTCACGGTGGTCAGTGCAGTTCCGAGTTCGACCGTGATGTGTCGCTTGTCGCCGCCCGACTTCGAAACGCGTTCAGTGATCACCCTGATCCCGAACCATTGCTCCAAAATCCACTTGTTCTCATGGAAATAAGCATACGCTTCTTTATTGTCGATGTCAAGCTGAAGTTCATTGACCTTGGGATACACGATCTCCAAGTCCTGCTCTTCCGCCTTCTTGAAGGCGCTGGCGGTTGTCGGCAGGCTCCACACGACTTTCCCGTTTGATTTAATCGCTCTCGGTTTGATCTCGATGCTCATCGCGCCTCCTTGTGGCAGAAGCACTTGCACGCCGTGCCATCCGCCCCTAGGCTCGCGTTCTTCTTACCGTCGAACGGGTGCCCACAGACTTGACACACGGTCGCCTTCATAACGCTGGTGCTGGACTTCGCCGCTGGCTTTTCTTCGAACTGATACGCATCCGCGAGCGGCTGGGTGCCGTCAGCCACGATCTCGAAGCCGCCGACTCGCGGGTTAGGACGCCTGAATTGAATTACGTCGCCCATCATTTACTCTCGGTCGTTCCGCGTAGAAACGAATATGGCTCAAACCCGTCGTCTTCCAGGCCCTTGCAGTCAGACATCGCGTCGTAGCATTCTTGGTGCATGCGCCAATTCTGCCAGTCGCCTTGCCACTTCCCCTTGAAGTGCGCGAATTTCTCGCCCTTCGGGATCGACTCGCCGCACCACTCGCAGCGGTGTTCCTTGTATCCAATGTGAACTGTCGTTTCGCCGAAGTCGCTCATCGCATTCCTAAAAAAGGGAATTATATACTTAACTTTCCTAAACTTTTTTCGTCTTTCGTTGTTTAGAGTAAGCATTGACGCCTTCCTTCTCACAGCGCGGACAGCCACACTCATCGGCGTGCTCTTGTCCATTCCCTCTAGTGTAACCAATGGCGTGGCGGATAACTCCTTCCCATTCACTCACATATCCCTTGCCTTCCATATCGCAAGCCGATGCGACGTTCCCTATAATCAAAAGCAACTCTGTTTTGCTTTTGGCTTCCAAGTTGACTTTGAAAACCTTGAAGTCTTGTAGGGAACCGGGATTGTCGTAGTCTAGTTTTCGCATAGTATCTCCTTTGTCTTCAGCGTTCGGAAGTTAAGTATATAATTCCCCTAAAAAACGATTGTCGCCGTAATGCAGAAGGCAAAGAAAAAATAAAGGGCGCGTCGGTAGTCCTTCTGCATTAAACATGTGACCGACAGGCTTAGGCAAAACGCAAGATTGACCGCCGCGATGTACCCAGCAGCGTTGTTGTGGCTTGTACAAAACTGTGCAAATTTAGAAAGTTGTACGGTCATGTGCAAGTTAGTTCTCCGATATTGGTGGTCTTCTCCGACGTTTAGGCAACAATCTCAAGGCTTTGCGAGAGAAAAACCAATACTCATTGCCCGTTTCGAAATTTCCGCAATGGCCTTCGTTCCACCCCTTAATTTTTACGAGTGGACCTTCTTTGCCGTTCGCTACGACGACACCGATTTTACCCAAGGCTCCGTAGCTGTCTTCGGCTTTGATGATTTTTACTCTTCGTCCAACAAGTCTCATGATCTCCCCAGTTCTCGTTGCACTCGTTCGTCGTCTTTATCATATAAAGAGCAAGCCTCTTTATGAACCCATTGGGTACTGTGGCACTCCGCGCAAGCTGGTAGCACCAAAGACGATTCCCGTTCATTGTGCCACTCGTTGTGAAGTTCAGCGTTTCTTTTTCGGACTTCAGCCCCGCACGTATCACATGTTACCAGGGCCTCTTCGCAGTCTAACTGCGAGATCGCAAATCTGTCATTCAGATTCACGGTCTCTCCCAGTGTCCGCCTTCAGCCACGGAATCGCCGCCGACCCAGCGCTGTTTCGGTCGCGCTTCGTTTCGCGCCTTGCGTTGCTTGCGAAACACCTCCGCGCTGCCTTGATTCTTTCTACGACGATGATCTTTCGATATCGTTGTTGCTGCTACGATAAGTTGTGCCATATTGTTCTGCCTCCAAATCCACGGAATTATTCGTCGCCGTTGTCCACGTACTTCGACAGGTCGACTCGCTTGATCGATTTGAAAATCGCCTCGGCCTTCTTTTTCAACCTTTCAACCTCTGCCACCAAAGCGTTGCCTTCCGCGAGTTTGTTTTTCGTGTCTTGGCTGATCTCCAAAAGATTTTCAACGCTCACCTTGCTTCGCTCGCCCTTGTTAGTGATCCACGCAACGCAAGGGATGTTTGTGTTTCGATACGTGTCTTGTGCGACGCTCGTGACCACGACAACTTCGACCTTCACTTTAAGGTCGCCATACGAATGATAGCGATCAACTTGATAGCATTCGAAACGCTCGAATGGCTTCGATGCCTTTTTGACTGGCTCTGGCTTGTCGATTCACTCTTTCGCTTGCTTGAGTGAATCCGCCTTGCGCTCACGGCCTCGCAGTTCGAAGCGCCACTTGTTCTGATCTTCGAGGTACAGAATCTGTATCCCGTTGTACTCAACTAATGGCGATCCTGGCTCAATCTTGTCGATTCTCACTGGATCACCACCAAACTGTCGATGTCGTTCGTGGCGCTCTCGGCCCAGCCCTGGGGTCCGCCGTTATCGAATTTGATTCCGTACTGCTCGGTTCCACGACGTGATCGACCTGCGAAAATGACGGTTCCTACGCCGTAATCTTCGCTGAAAACTTTCTGATCCAGTTTAAATCTCACGCAGCACCTCCTGAAGAGTTAGAATGATGTGTTCCAAAATCAAAAGTCGAGTACGAAGCGGTACGCTTTCCCAGGTCTCGAATTTCGGCTGAGCCGCAAGTGCCAGAACTTCTTGGCGAATCTTGCCCGAGTTGGAGAAACGACGTGTCATGATTCAAGAGCCTATCATACTTCGACGTCGATGTCAAGCGTTATTTCTTGAATTTATCCTTTTGTTTGGATTTTCGTTATTTTCTGCACGCTTAATCCAGTTGCAATTCGCACAAAGAAGCTGATAGTATTTCTGTAAAGGATTTTCAATCAAAAACTTTAGAACCCCACTGTAGTAGACAGTTCCTCCTCGTCTTACATTACGCGGATCGTCTTTCGAATTTCCATCAACGTGGTCTATTTGAAGAGCACGATAGTCGTCAAAACAGCATCGCACGCATTTACCGCCTAGCAAATCGATAATTGCTCTTTTGAATCTGGCCTGTCGTATAGAGGCGTAGCTTTTCATGCCGTCCTTGGTAATTCAAACCCCAATCCTGCTTTTACGGCAAATTCCTTGCGTGCCGAAATATCGTCTGAAATCTTATCATAGCGATCCGTGACCGATTCGTTAGCGTGGCCCATCCAAATTTTAATAAGGCTTTCACGGACAACTGATTTTCGAAGATGCGTCAAACGAAAACGTCTAAACGAGTGAAAGCCAGGGATGCCGACTTTTTTAAGACGGTCGTACGCAGTCATCTCGCGGATCGGATGGAACATCGGATGTCCCTCCACGGGGGCCAGAGCGGCGATGAGGTAGGCGTTCAGTTCGGGGGACAAGTCGACTTGTCGAATACCTGCTGTTGTCTTAGGAGAAGATTCGCCGTCGCGAGTCAAAGTCGAGCGAACGTATACGATGCCTGTTTCGGGGTTCCATGTACTTTTTACACCATCGTCAGGGCCTACGTACAAAGCCAAAGCTTCGCCCCCACGAAGGCCCGATCCTGCCAGGAGGGCATACAAAGCCTTGTCTTGCCCGTCAGCGTGCCTAATAGCCTGGGAGATGGCCTGAGCACCCGCTACAGGGGCCTTCTGGGACTTTTGATCGATCACAGGGAGGTCGATGAATTCGTGGTTCCAAGTGCGGGGGTAGAGTTCCTCGCCCTGGTCGTTTACGGCGCTAGCAACCACCAGCTTCACGACGGCCACCACGCCGACAATCGTCGAGGCCGACAGTCCGTCCGCAGCCAGCTTGGATACCAGCGTCTTGAGAGCATTGTTGTTTACGTCGGCGAGGTCTCGGGTGCCGAAGAGAGGCAGAACGTGCGTCAAACTCGACTCGTACTTGCGAACGGTCGACGTCTTGATTGGATTTCGCTTGCGGGTCTGCGCCGTCTTTAAGAACTGTTCGGCTTGGTCTTTGAAGTTCATGATCAAAAAGTATCACAGATCCGCATCGATGTCAAGAAGAAAAAAGGGGAATTATATAGATGACTCCCTAACTTCTACGCCGTTTTTATGCTTGAAACGGCGTATCCCTAAGTGAAATAAGATAGTTAAAAGCCTCAGAAAAAGTTTTCTTAATTATGGTCGAATGCCCAATGAGCCACGGACTCGGTTTTTCGTCTGGGCAGACTGTAACAATGAGTAAACTACCCTTGCTGGCCGCAAAGAATACTTCCATAGCTGTTCCCCAACTAGGGCGAGATGCATTCACAAGCAGGATATCCGATTCGTTTATGTCTTGGATATCGCCGTCAATAATTGCTCGGACGCTCTCGGCTTCTTTACCTCGGTAATCGCGTCGCATCGGGTCTAAGAGTCGATAGCTTCCTGATAGTTCAGATTTAGCTGCCTCTCGCCAGTCTTTTGCTTCACTGTCAGATAACTTGTTGATTCCACCACAGAGATAGATTGTTCGCATTTATTTTCTCCTTTTATTTTTCGTAGCCATTCTAAGATTCTTTCAACCCCCGGAGGGCCTGTAAACCGTAGATATGTTCCATCGGCTGAATCGCACCCCCAATCGTTCGCCAATTTCAAACGACGATAGGAATTAACTCGACCCATGTGTACCCACTTATTTCTACTTTTTGCTTCTGTTACTAAATCTTTTGACTGCTCGCTTAATTTGAATTGAGTATCCCCACCAATAAACAAACAGTCAAATTCATCCCAAGGAATGGGCGTTTCCTCTATCCCATTTTGAGCGACGAATGCGGCCTTAAATCCTAATTTACGAATCTGAGGCAGAACTGGAAGAGAGCGTTCTATTGTAAGTTTTGCATTCCCTACCACATCTGGAGCAGGGAAGAACAGTGCGTCTTTTTGTGGCAGACGTTCCAGCCACGCCAACAAATCAGAGGGTGTTCTATTTGGATGAGCGAAGCACCCATTATCTGCCGCCCAAATAGGATAGTGATGAAAAATCCTCTCGTACTTCGGGCCAGCAAAAGCCGTGTCCGGCGTCAGTAGAATGCCAATACTGTGCTCCCGCGCTACTTCGATAAGGCGAAGATTGCTCACGCCACTGATGTAAGCAATCAAGACGCTTTCCTTTTCTTTCGGCGTAAGCGACGCTTTGCAGCCTTTGTCTTTGGTTTAGGCTTGTAGGCCAATACAACGTCCGTGATAGCGTCCAGAATCTTCATGCGCGACCTTTTCTTTTTGACCACATGTGCATGAAACAACCGCCCGGTAAATCGTCGTTGTCCTTCTTGTGGCAGCCATAACAAAAACTGCAAAGCAGATAGTGACAGACCGAGCACCGTACTCGGCGACCGAAAGCATCGTCCTCGCAATCTTCACACTTCTGTCCGAACTGCTTTGTGTAGGCACGTTTGAGATTACGAGCGGCTGTAGCGGTTTGTGGGTTAGGCGACGTGGTGTGTACGCTGCTCATGCCGTCAGAGCCTCAAACGTCAATCTCTTGCCTGCTACGGCGTCCACCTTGGTCAATTTCACTGTGTAGTTCATAACTTCCTCCATGCTCACAACATACATAACTACCGTGAGGGAGTCAAGTACTTTCTCAAACTATTTCGTACTAGTACGTGCTGAAAACACAAGGGTTATAAGTCCTTTGTTTTCATACGGGAGTCATCTATATAATTCCCGAAAAAAGTACTGGTACTAAAACGGCAGATCGTCGTCGTACACTTTGTTGGTTATTTCGACGAAGCGCTCCGATGTTGGCGGATGCGGGAGCGGTTCGAGTTCGGCCTGCATCACTTCGCTGACAGACTGTCCTTCAGACGTCGAAACAAAAACATCAGAAATTTTCGATTCTTGTTCCCGTACGGGAACATTTGTAGGCTCATGTACTATTTCTAGGGCCGATTGTTCCTGTACGGGAACATTTTCAGGTGTAGGCGGCCCGTGAACTTTGCCGAGTTCGACAAACTTGCCGTCCTCGATCACGCGACGATCCTGTCTCGGACTGCGGCCCCACTTGCTCAACCAAAACGGTGTATTATTACCCATTCTTTTTTCTCCTAAAGTTTTAAGGCATCTTCTCCCGATACCCATCGATGAAAATTTCTCTAAAACCGCCCTGCACGTCTATCTTCAACATGCAGGTTCGCCATTCAGGGCCGTGATCGACACCGTATTTCCATGTCGCTATGTGGCAGGCTTCATGAAACAAAAGATATTCGTCAAGCCGTTCAGACGTTGCGTACACCGGATTGAACGAAATGCGAAAAGTGTTTCCAGACAGACTGGTTGTTGCCATGTACTCAGGGTCGGTTTCTCCGTAATCGACTATCGTATTTTTCGGCAGTCTGTTATTAAAAAACCGCTCGTTATCTTGCTCGTATTGTGCGCGAAGCCTCGTCGCCGTCATACCAGTTGCAGATGCATGCCGACTCGAATCAAACGTCAACTGGCTGATAGTCCAATAAAGCAAAGCAAGGATTATCGTGATCGCGATTTTCGTTCGAGTTTTCATGGCAGCGGAATTATCCTTTCAACCCACACCTTAAAATCTTTTGCTTCTTTTTGACGCTTAGCGGCGATCTCCGCGAGTCGGCACTGGATCATCGCTCGCGACGTGTGGGGCCTGTTGCCGTTCGCGATGTCTTCTAAGGCCGCGTTCACTTTTTCGTTGGTCGCGAAGCGCTCGCCCACTTTAGGAATCACAATGTCTTGAACGAAAATTTTAAACATGGTGTCTCCACCACTGCACCGTTTTGAAAACGGAGAAAAATAACAGCACGTACAATCCTACGCCGATGATCAACTCAATTTTGCTTATCGGAGTCGGTTTGTGTTTCATCAGGCATTCCCTTCGGGAACAATTTCTTGATCAGTTTCTTCACGATATCGTCGTCTGTGATCGCCGTTCCGATCTCGTCGGCTATCTCCTGCGCGGTTTGTTGCGCTATCTCTAGCCCCGCGCAATATTCAGCCAAGGCGTTGTATGCTTCGTCCCATGTCTCGAACGGCCCGTTTTCTAACGACCACAGTTCATCAAAGTGCCACCACGATCCGTCAGTGTGCTGGTGAATCGGGTCCCCTTCATTAGCCATAGCGTTCCAACCGCATCGCTGTTTAGCGTTGACTTTGAGCACCTCGGGAGAAGCCAGAAGACCCAAAGGTTTTATCATCGTCAACTGCCAATCCGTCGTGGTATCGCGGCGGTAGACGACCACCTTCTCGCTATTGAATTGCTCCGTCAACGATTCGCCCTCGCCTAGGATCACGTTTATGATGCCTGTCGTGGGATGTTTAGCGATTGTTGGCATCGTTCACCTTGACTGCTGCATCCTCAAAGCTTATTTGTCCGTAGTAGCCCCTAGCGCCGCCTGGAAGAATGACGTCGTAATAAACCGTGCCACCATCGCAGACCACACGTTTGGCTTGAACGACCATGTCGCCCACTTTGTACAAATCAAAATCAGGCAGCTTTTCCATCGACCGTCTCCGAGAGTTCTTCCACTACTTTCGCCAAGTGGCGTCCGATGAATTGACCATTCATGCTTTTCATAATGTAAAACGCGAAGCCCAGCCTCTTGGCTTGAAACAAGGTGCCATCTTTTTTCATCCTACGCGTATGGAAGCCCTCTTCGATTTTAATTAAAACCATCGCGCCGCCAATGCCCAGAATCTGTAAAACAAACAACGGGCTTCGGTTATCAGCCCATTTCCGTAAGTCAAAACCATCAGCACGTTTTCGGGTCTAAAAACACCGTGCTGTGGGCAGAACAAAAATTCGAACACGGCGCTACCTCAAAAAATGAGACATCGTACCGCTGCCGATTTGATCCTTGCGTGCGAAGCGCTTCGGGTCTCCGTTTCTCTTGAATTCAAACACCTTTGCCGTCTCAGTATTTTCGAGAACAATCAGATTGACGATGGCCTCGGCGTTGTCCAGGCCCGTGCTGTTGCGGCCTTCCAACGGTATTCCCTTCGGCGGATTCATGCAGAAGTCTTTGCCGTTATATTTTCTGTTTGCGATCCCTTTCAACTCAGCCACAAGCTGGCGATGCGACATACCCTTGACGCGCAGTTCGTACTTTTGCAACTCGACTTGTGGATCGACTTCGACTTTTACCGCTGGCGTGACCTGCTTCTGTTCTTCCATTATTCCCCTCCCAGGGTATCGATCTCAGCGGGGTGAGACACCGACCACGTTGATTGATATGTACGAACGACCTTGCAGACATTAACTAAAAGTCGTTCCCATTTACCTGTCTCGGGGTTTTTGATCCAAGAATACTTGGTTCCCGTAACAACGGTTTCTTCTTTGACGAGTTCGACGCCACTGAATCGTACAGCTAGCCGCTCGACTCCGCGTCCTCGGGTGCGAAGTTCGCGCCATAATTCATCGCGCTTCGCTTTGTCAGCGGTGGTGTAAACGACTTGCTCAGGCATTGAGCACATCCTTGATTTTGGCGATCTCGGCTTCTAGCTCGGCGACGCGAGCATTAGCCACTTCGAGAAGACTCGTTGACATATTGTTTATCTCGCTGAGTCCTTTGAAAGCGTCGTTCGCTTTGCGCAATTCAGCTTCGGCAGTCTCAACTCGTTTCAATAGCGACGACGTCGCTTCAGCCAAATGGGCGACTGCTGCAACCTCTTTGTCATATTCTCGCAGAAGAGCCTTGGCTCCTTCCTGCGTCGCGTGAATTCCGTTATTCACGTCGTATCGCAAACTCTTGATGTAGTCCGCGTCGGGAATCACTTTCTTCTCGCCGACCGTCTGCACCATGCTGGCGCGTGCTGTTTTGCTTGTGCCCATTTCTTTTATCCTTTCACCAAAAGCTCCCAGCTTTCGCTAGGTGATTCATCCTCATCTCCGTCGCGCCACAAAATCGCGCTCCGCGCTGATTCGCACGCGTGTTGTGAAAAATCTCCGTCTTCTTCCCAACGATATGTGTCGTCTTCCGTGACGTTTTCTTCTAGGACTTGAATTTCAGCGTCTATGGCTTCGTGGTTATCATCCCCGAACCTAGTGTATCGCCGAACTTTCGGTTTCATTTCACGAAGTTTCTTGATCTCTTCGTTGATCTCATCTTGCGTTTTTATTAAGAAGGCCATTCTATCGCTCCAGCCGCAAGAACCCGTCTCGCGTAAGTGTCACTCGGGTCGCCAAGTCCGTTGTAATGGTGTAGACCTTCGACGAGTCCGTAGTGACGGATATAACCGGCGAGGATTTTTGCACCGAGATGGATATTGAACTCGGGGTCGGTAAGCTGATCTCGATGGCCCCAGACTCGGGGGTTGACTTGGGTGAGGCCGATGGAGTCTTTTCCAGATATTGCTCGGGGATTGCAAGACGACTCAACATAAACGATAGCTGCGAGCAACCGTGCGGGTATTCCGTATTCATAAGCCGCCCGTCCCGTGAGTACACTGAGACCGTCGCGTTCGGCCATCCGGCACCCAACTGAACGGTATACCGCCCTGGCGGCAATGACGGACCTCTCCACTCTACGGGCAGTCTCTCTGTCGTGTCTTTCACGAATCATCTGCTCCTTGATTTGCGTTTCTGTTGGCGCAACAGCCTTGATCGACGGCGGCGCTGATACACTGTACACGGTACTGAAGGCCGCGATTACTGCCCACAAAAAATAACCTGCGATCACTACTCCTGTTCTGATTCGATCCATCTCGTCTCCTTAATTTGCCGAGAGCCGAATGAGCGGGGAGGGAGAATGCTCTTCGATCAATTCTGAGAACGCCATTTCTGAAATTCTCTAAGACGACTCTCGGCGTCTTTCGTTTTATAGGTGAGGAACTTCAATCAGCACTACATAAAGCACCTCATGCTGTAATGGGCCATTTGATAATCAGCTTTCGCTGCCGAGACTAAAACGGCCCCAAACGTCTCGATCCACTTAGGAGCCTATCACACCTGCCTGTTGTTGTCAAGACTTTTTTCACACCAAATGCAAGTCGGTATAGGTTCTTGTTTTTCATACGGATACACAGGCTGCCGACAATACGCGCACCGAGGACCCGTCCACGGCGGCGGTAGATTCTTGAATTCAAACGGCGGCATGGGCGGCAGGTCTTCTGCGCCAATAAAGTCGTACAACTCCCCCGGCTTGTGCGGAATAACAACGTTATGATAAACGCGCTCGATTTGCTCCTGTTTTTTCCGCTGCTTTTTTACCTTCTTTTGTTCATCTTTGATTGGAGCGAAGGCTTGACGAGCCGTCTCGTTCTTCGCTTCCATCTCGCTTAGGTGGGTGTACTGCTGAAAAGCGGATTCGTTAATCGTAAGACCGGAGATCGGCTTATTCTCACGCAGCTTATTCAAAGACGCAAGTTTTAAGGTCCACCAAGTCCAACCCGGAGGGCCATCGCATTTGAAGCCAGCGGCCTTGACAGCGGCTAAATCGCCGTTGAAGTCCGTGGTGAACTGGGCTTCAAAGCGACCGTACTGCGCGTTGTAGATTAGATTCAAACGGCCTCGCGATCCATTCGACTCAATTCTATCACGACTTCTCTTGTCGCGCCACCAATATGTACGACACACCTGTGTTGTTTCTTTGGAAACCACAGATGAGCCTGGGCCATCAAGTCCATCCACGGAAACTGCGGATCGTATTTGCTTGCTGAGTACGTGTTTTTAGGGAAGTGCCAGCCAACTCGTCTGTCCCAAATCTGTGGTAAAATTCGGATATCCGGTTGAGGACGATGAAGCAAAATGTTTCCGATATTGACGTCATCCATTTCATGCGTGATCTCATTGTTCAACACGATGTTTATCGCGTCGCGAGACAGCGCGATTCCACATCCACCGAACATAAAACCACGTTTGTGGAACGGCAACAATTGCCCAGCGTAATCGAATGATCCCCACGGGAGCGCTGCCAGTCTTGGAATGTGGAGAAACGTGTCCGTATCCACGAGTACCACATAGTCATACTGTTTGTCAATCGCCCAGAGAAATATAGCATTCGCCTTAGCGCTGAGACCGCGATAGATATCGGGAACTTCTAAATGAACTTCGTCTTCTTTAAGCGGATAAACGGGAGTCCCACCTAAGAAGAACCGCAAATCAAGCGCAGCGCCTGGGCACAATAGTCCCCAGGACTCACGAATTTTATCATGGGCACCGCGATGCCACATATCATGATACGACTTGACTGCGATTAAGATTTTCATCCCTTTAGCGCCATTTCTGCCATCGTAATTTTGTTCAACAACCGACCGTTCTCTGCGAGAAGTTGCTTTACACCCTCGTCTAGGACGCGCCACATAGCGGTGACTTGGTCGCGATATTCGTTCTCGTTCGAGTTCTTGATCATGTCCTCGTCAGACATCGTGTCCTTATCCACGGTCAGCAATAACGTGTTGTCTTGAACGAACGTCTCTACAAAACCAAGAGCGTACACAAGCGTGCTTTGTTTATGCAATTCCATTTTCATCCAACCCCATTGTCTTTCGTTTTTCCTTATACGCTTTGATTTCTTTAACCCAGGCGTCGTGCGCGTCGTAGAAGTATTTAGTATTTTTCAAGAACGGGTTCATGATCGTGAGTGCAGAATACAAATCATGACACGTCGCGCATATCTCGCCATGAAACGGAGCGGTGTAGTCTCTATCGCGGACATGTCGGATCGGCCATCTACAAAACGGGTCACCACACTTCTTTACTAGTCCTTCCAGTACTCGTTCTATGACGTGTACATTTTTTCGTTCAATCGTGTCGAGGGGCGGCCTTTCCAAAAACAGCTTTTCTCTTTCGTCTAGAATTCTAACCCATCGATCCCAGCCCGTGTTAGCTGTTGACACGGCGGCCCCAGCCAGCTACGAACTTTCGCTCAGTCGGGTGATTGACCGCGATGCGTAACGTATACGCCACGAAGGCCGTTTTATAAGCGTTGAGCAACGACGCCGAATCAGATTGATTCACGGCAGCCAGCGTGTGAGGGCCAAACACCCCGTCAGGTGCGCCTAATTCAGGAAACACAGGAGCTAGAACGATTTGCAGAATCTTCACGGCTTCGCGAACTCCGAAGAGAACGCCCAAGTCGAAGAGTTTAGACGCTATGTTTTGGTCTTCGATCTGCCAATAAAGAGGATTATTGAATTGCTCGGGCTTCGTGGTCGTTTCGTACCAGCTAGCCGCCTGCTCTTCTGTCAAGTCTGCGACGTTCACTGGATAGCTGGGATAATCGACTCGCGTTTCGTCCAAGTCTTTTTGGGTTACGCCATACTTAGTAGCTCCCCCAGGATCGGCGGGATCGTTGACGAAGCCGCCTTCGTGCACGAGCGTAATTGGAATTGCTTTGCTGAATTCAGACATTTTTCACCGCCTTAATTTCGTCGATGTTATCGACGTAGACTATCGGTACATCAAAATCGAGCCGCCGCGAGAACTCTGGTAACGAAGATTCGTGAAAAACTCTACGGCTTGTTCTTTTGTTATCATAGCTCAGCGTCCTCGGGGAAACGGGTTTTGGCCCACGATGTCCCGTCTATACAACCTTGGCATCGATCAAACGCTTCGTCGATCAAGTCTGAAATGCTTTTCGCTGTATCCATTCCAATTACGTCAACAGCGATCCAAATACGCGGATGTTCTTTACACATGACTTGCAAGCCACTAAGACGCGGGTCGTGTGGGCTGGGTGTTAGTTTCATTACCTTGCCGCGATTTGTGCACTTCGTGTAAAGGTCGATTTCGTGTTGGATCGATCCTAATGAGTATCCCATTGCCATATTAGATTCCATTGAACGTCTCGCCGTTCTGCCTCCATACTCCAAAGCCAGGATGCTTGCTCAGCAAGTATCCGTACAGCCGTTGTTTGTTCTCGTGCACGTTGGCCCAAGCGTTCATGCCGCTAGTATGCAAGCGATAATGGAACAAAGGCTCATGCACGACCTCGTGTTCCCATCCCAGCTTCAAAATCCGCAGCCACATGTCCCAGTCTTCCCAGCCGCGAAGGTTGTGATCCCACTCCCCCGCTTGCTCCAGCGCGGCGCGACGAACCAGCGACGTGACCGTGATGTTGTTGGCGCGTAGCTCCGTCCAGTAAACCTGCTTTCGGGCTGGAACAATCTCGCCTTCGTGTTGCTCGTGGTACACCATTTGGGTCGAGACTATTGCGACTTTTGGGTTCGTCATTTTTTCCAGCGTCTTCGCTGTGTACGTCGGCGCGATCCAGTCGTCGGCATCTAGAGGCAGGATGAAATCACCGTGCGCTTCTTTTAATGCGATGTTTCTTCCTCCACAAATTCCCCACGGTTGATCGGTATTTGGGTTGCGGATGATTTCATCGGCTCCGTACGCTTTGGCGACCTCAGACGTTCCGTCCGTAGACCCGTCATCAGCCACAATAATTTCGTCTACTTGTTCGATCTGGGCCTTGAGCGACTCGATGGCGCGTCCAATATATTTTTCCATGTTACGAACAGGGATGATAGCACTTATCACAGGTACAACCCTCCGTAAATCACATCGGCCATATAGTGCATGTCGGTTATGTTCAGACCTTGATGCATGCCGATAAAGAATCCTGTTCTGCTGATACATTCGGCCATAGGGAACTTTTGTGATTCATTTGGAAACAAGCGCTGATAAATTGGCTGTGATAATAGTGGAAATAGCAGCCGAGTTTCAATACCGTTTTTCTCCAAGTGGAGCAAAAAACTGTCTCGATTCTTTCCCAGATGCAACATCGGGTACATCATAAAAGATCGATGGACGTCTGGGTGCGAAACGGGTAATTGCAAAGGGAACGCGTCTTTCAACAAGGCGGTCAGCACCGCCGCGTTTTCGTTTCGTGTTTCCAAACTGTCGTTGATTCGTTCGAGTTCAGACAGCGCTATGGCCGCTTCGAGTTCTGTGGATCGAAATGAATAGCCCACGCGTTCAAATCGGAACCGACGTTCCACCATATCTCGAAGAATGGTGTCTTCGCTAGAATCATCGTGGTCAATGTTCGTGTAGATTCCGTCGCGCCCGTGTGCCATAAAGCTTCTGCACAAGTCCGCCACTTTGGCATCGTTGGTTGTAACCACTCCTCCTACGCCGCCGACGATGAAATGTGCGACATAAGTTGAAAAGCAAGCAGCGTCCCCAAACGATCCTACGACCTTTCCGCGTATGGTCGACTGAATCGCCTCGCATGAGTCTTCAATTATTCGCAAACCTTTTCGTGACGCTATTTCTGTGATCGCAGGCATATCGGCTGGCATGCCAAACAGGTGCACAGGCATTACGGCCACCGACTTAGGGCTGAGGTGCTTCTCGATCTCTTTCGGATTCATGTTGAACGTTTCACAATCGATGTCCACAAACACGGGTTTTAGCCCTGCATGAAGCACGGCGTTCGAAGTGGCGATGAAGGTCGTAGCTGGAACCAATACCTCGCTGCCGTCGTCCCACCCGTACAATTCTTTCAAAGCCAGCAAAGAAATGTGTAATGCGCTCGTACCACTGTTGCAAAACACACCGTATTTGCAGCCGTGCATCGACGCGAATGCTTTCTCGAATCGCTCCGTGAACGGGCCATAAGACAAACGTCCGTTGTCGAGCACTTCGTTTACGTACTCGCGTCCGCGACCGCTAATTTCAAAATGCCCTAGAGATATTTTGCGCATTCTTTATACCATTGAATTGTTGCATCCAGACCATCGGATAACGACGTCGTAGCTTCGAACCCAAATAACTTTTTTGCCTTCGTCGTGTCCAGTTGTCGTCTTGGCTGACCGTCTGGCATAGATGAGTCGAATTTAATTTCTCCGTAATATCCCATCTTGTCGGATATTTCTCCCGCCAAATGACGGATAGATATAGACTGTCCCGATCCTACGTTAACAGGTTCAGCGCCGTCGTAGTGTTGAAGAGCCGAGACGATGGCTCTCGCTGCATCTCTAACATACAAAAACTCTCTCGTCGCTTGCCCTGTTCCCCAAAGAGTCACGCTGCTCAGCCTCTTATCGAGGGCTTCATAAAATTTTCGAATAATCGCAGGAATCACATGGCTTTTTCCTGACTCGAAATGATCGCCTGGGCCGTACAGATTTACTGGCAACAACGTGATCGTGTTCAAGCCGTACTGCTGACGATACGCGTCGGCCATCGTGATCAACATGCGCTTGGAAACCCCGTACGGTGCGTTGGTCTCCTCGGGGTATCCGTTCCAGAGGTCTTCTTCTTTGAAAGGTTCCGGCGTGTACTTTGGATACGCACACACGGTACCAAGCTGTATGTATTTCTGAACGCCGTAGCGCGAGGCTCCTTCCATCACGTTGATTCCCATTATGGCGTTGTCGTAAAATAATTCCCCTGGGCGCTCCTTGTTCAAACCGATGCCCCCGACTTTTGCTGCACAGTGAATGACAATCTGTGGATCGGTATCTTTGAGCATGCTGTGCACAGCGCTTTTTTCTCTAAGATCGTACTCGCCGTGCTGCGGCGCTGAAACATCAGCCCCACTGAGACGAAGGACGCGGACGATATTGTGTCCAAGGAATCCACGACCACCAGTGACGGTGATGCGTTTGCTTTCTAGATTCATTCCTTGCCTCTCAGTTCGGCTTTGACCATGATTCGTACCAGTTCTTTAAACTTGATTTTTGGCTCCCAACCCAATAGTCGTTTAGCCTTTGATGCGTCGCCAAGCAAAAGATCGACCTCGGCGGGCCTGTAATACTTAGCATCAACTACAACGTGATCTTTCCAATCAAAACCAAGAAAATCGGATACCTCGTTTAAAAAGTCTCGCACCGAATGAGTCTCACCAGTAGCGATAACAAAATCGTCTGGCGCGTTGTGCTGCATCATGAGCCACATCGCCTCGACGTATTCTTTAGCGTAACCCCAATCTCGTTTTGCCTCTAGGTTGCCGAGGGCCAGCTTTTCTTTCGATCCTTTCAGTATCCGAACTAAGGCGTTGACGATCTTTCTAGTTACGAATGTTTCTCCTCGACGCGGAGATTCGTGATTGAACAAAATACCATTGCACGCAAACATGTCGTAACTTTCGCGGTAATTCACCGTCATCCAGTACGCGAACTGTTTTGCCACGCCGTACGGACTTCTTGGATAAAATGGTGTCTCTTCATTTTGAGGCACTTCTAAGGTCTTACCGAATAGTTCGCTAGAACTTGCTTGGTAAAATTTAGGAACGCCGTACTGACGAACGGCTTCGAGCAATCTGAGCGTCCCTAGCGCGTCGACGGTCGACGTGTAATCGGGAATATCGAAGCTGGTTCGAACGTGGCTTTGTGCTCCTAGGTTGTACACCTCATCGAATGACGAATTGCCAATAATTCTATTCAACGAATTGCCATCCGTTAAATCGCCGTAATGTAAACGAAGGTCCCCAAAAATGTGATCGATACGACCCGTGTTGAATGAACTAGAACGACGAATTATTCCGTGAACCTCGTAGCCCTTGTTCAAAAGCAGTTCCGCGAGATACGATCCATCTTGGCCTGTGATCCCGGTGATCAACGCTTTTTTCATTTGTGGCTCTTTTGAATCAACAAACTTTGTTTTTGCAGGCTGTCTTCGTTTGCGCGAGCCTGGGATACGTCCCAAACTCTGTACCTGCCTAGGGTTCGAGTGGTGCGCTTCGTATCGATATAGCGCCAGCAACGAAGCCAAAAATCCATATCGGCACACCAAGCCAAGTTCTGATTAAAGAACCCGAAGTTTTGATGAACAGCCTTATTCCAAAACAACGCAGGCGTAAACAGCGTGTAGTCTCGAAGAAGACTTTCGAAAGTCACTTCGGGCGGCTTTTTAGCATCGATATATTTTCCGTTCCTGTCGATCCAGTCACACGAACCGTACAGAAGAAACGGATCGGAACCGTGTTGTTCGAACTCCGAATTCACGTACGACAACGTGTCTTTAGCTCCTAGCTCATCATCAGAGCACAGTAGGCACAATATGTCGCCCGTCGCCGCCTGCACGCAGAAATTCAAAGCCTCATAAAACCCGTTATGTCCGAAACGACCAATCTGATCGGGCGGTGGGGTCTCAGGTGCGTTGACGTAGACAATTTTATCCGCGAACGCACAGTAAATATTACGAACGTCCACGTTCTCAATGGCGCTGTGGTTCTGACTTCCATCCTTTATAATCAATTCGATGTCCTCATGTGCTTGACTAAATACAGATGCGAGTGATTGCATCAAGAGATCGCTCGGACATTCGTACGTCGGCATGAGAACCGAAATTTTCACGCTTGGCTCCAGTGGTTACCGCGCTTCTTTTTATTCAACGCAACCAAAACAGGTTTGAATTTATCAGCGGGCCAGCCCCATTGTCCCGCATAATCCTCGGGATAGCAATATGATGGCGGCAACTTGATAATATCCTCTGCCTCTTGATGATCCGCCAAGAACCGATTCCAGTGTGACTCGTCGTGCCATACCGCCGTGATTCCGTTTTTGGCATCCGTATCGATTCTCTCGCGCATCACGTTCATAGCGCGAAGATAGGGCTGCTTTGCCCCACCTTGAAAGCCACCAGCGTAGTATGCCAGATTCCAATTGCAAAACGCTGTTGATTCCTTTCGTGTTTCTGGTGTTCCTCTCCTACCAAAATATCCTGGGTGCTGCGTCGCCGTGAGTCCCGTGCCGATCATGTCTTCGCCCGCTGGCGAAACCCATAACATGTCCGCGTCGCAATAAAAAATATTGTCGAACTTGTGCAGCAACTCCTCGGACTTCAAAAACGTGTGATAGCGATACAACGTTTCGCCGGGATAACCTTTCGGCTCCGTTCGCACATAAAAATCCGATCCTTGAACTCGATATGGATCGTCTGTAAACACGATAGTTTTCGCTTCAGGCCAGAACCTGTGAGCACTGGCGATCATTCTGCTCGCATAATCTTGATACGCGGGGCCTGTTGCCAAAGTGATCAGCGCGATGCTCATATTCTGTGCCACCTATCAGGAACGATATCTCCTGTTTGGGCCTGGGCCTCGGGGTCTCGAAACCACTGCTTAGGAGCTATTCTAAGTCCTGTGCCCCAGCGCTCTCCTAGCCACGCGCCCCACCAGTGAAACGTGCCGTTAGCGATGATCGCCGAGTTGCAAAGAGACATCAGCCCCAGATCGACATCCTCACGGCCAACGTGTCCCGGCAGCGTTCTTTCGCCAATAAAGTAGTGCGTCTTGAATCGGAAGTTCCAGTTCAGCTTCACCCAATCAGGATCATCAGTGAATATAAACAGAACCGGGTCTTGCTTCAAGTATTCACGAACCATCTCGATGCCTTGCAGATAATACGACATCGGCATGATGCCGTGAAAGTCCGCGTGCTTCGGTTTGTTAACGTAGTCATCGCGACGGATTCCGATCATGAGAGAACGGTCACCCATTGACCGGATTAAGTCCGCGTACTCCAGCGCGTGGGCGGGCCACATTTTCACAGAATTGAAACTATCGCGAATCTCGCCAGCCACGCTCTTGAAATATTTTTCGCTTTGCCAAAATCCAAAAAGAATGTCTCCATCCTTTACTCTGCTATCGAGTCCGCTGTCATAATTTAGATATCGCTCTCTGATTGTCTCGCCTACCACGTTCTCCGCTACAGTCGCCTTGATGTTGAACAAATCCAAGTTGAATGGCCGATACGAGTTTATGTTTTCGCCTTTGCCGCGATCAATCTGCAATTCTGTACCCAAGCGTCTGGCTTGCGCGAGACCGCACGCGTATTGGAACATCTGATTGCCAAGACCGCCCATTGTGGTAACAGTGATCATGCGACGTATAGCCCCTTCACATAAAGTGCTTTGAAGCCCCCGTGCTGGTAGGCTTCTTGAAGAATTTTCGGAGTAAATTGCTGCGGCAGATTTTTTCCAAAATGTTCGGTCGCTTGCATCTGCTTCAAATCGAGGTGCGCTGACGTGATCTCTTTATCGTCAATAAACGGCGCTAGAGTCTGGCCCACGTACGCATCTTCGGCCCATACGTTCGGTGGCATCCCAGCTACCATAGTCGCGGCCTTTTTGCTGAGAAAGTATCCGAATCCCCCCGAGGCCCAGCCACGAAAATCGTCGTACGCGCCGTGTTGATCGGAGTAGTGAAACGGTGCGCCTCCCGGTTCGCCTACGAGAAACTGTCCCGCATAGTCGTAGCTCTCGAATCCCGTATTTAGCAATTGTCTTGGTCGAACAAACGTGTCGATGTCGCACAAAAACAGATTCGTAAACATCTTCGCCGAAGCCCATTGGCAGATTCGTCGCGTCTTGTATGGGAGGGCCTCATAGCTGTCGTCACTGTCGACAACGACTTCGCCTGGGGCATATCGCCACAAACGACGGGTGCTTTGCTGTGTCGGGTCTTTGCCCATAAAAAAGAACACGTCGATCCCCAGGGCCTTGGCGTCTTTGCCCCAGGTTCCTCGGATCGCGTCGTGAAAGCCCGCCTCAAGGTCTCGATGACAAGACTTGACGCAAATGGCTAGCTTAGTTTGTGGTGTTCCCCAGCCCATTAGATTCGACCTAACGCGATATCAAGAATCTGTCGACCTTCTTGGTACGGCAATTGAAATCCGGCAGCGGACGCGTGGCCCCCACCGCCGAACGATTTAGCGATGGCGCTTACATCCACAGGGCCGCCTTTGATGCTGCGTAGCGAAAACTGCATGAAACCATCCGGGCGCTCGAACCACGACATGCCCATGTCGATGCCTTCTAAGTTCGACAAGGCGGCTCCAACCTCGGAGCACATCATGTAAAGCGCATTCACGACGGCTGTCTTGTATCCGTGGAGCATGCCGACCTGACGCTGTCCGACCGCTTCCAAAACGTATTTGTTAATCAGCGCCAAAGCCCCTTGCCCGAGTTTGGCAGCGTCGCCGACCGACGAGTTGTCGAATACGTTGTTCCAAACATCGAAAT
>Ga0070730_10001650_pt1 | contig 21214 bp, 16 predicted proteins | sample Coa_R1_3_FD_66447 | JGI IMG/M metagenome (GOLD analysis project Ga0070730, IMG submission 66447) | Surface soil microbial communities from Centralia Pennsylvania, which are recovering from an underground coalmine fire - Coalmine... | ecosystem: Environmental > Terrestrial > Soil > Unclassified ... | reverse complement strand
CGGCGGCTCAGTGCGCGACTTTGCCGACCGCATCCGCTGTCCGGTATTCCTGGTCGGCGGCTGGCGGGATGGCTACCCCAACCCGCCGCTGCGGCTGTTCCAGCTTTTGAAGACTCCCCGCAAAGTTTGGATCGGTCCCTGGGACCACACCATGCCCGACGCCGCCATCCCCGGCCCGCGCGTGGACTACCTGCACGAGGTCGTGCGCTGGTTGGACTATTGGTGTAAGGGCGTGGATACGGGCATCATGACCGAGCCGGTGGTGGTGGTGTACATGCAGCAATATCAGCCGCCCGCGCCCGAGCGTATGCTGACCGATGGGCAGTGGCGGGCTGAAGATTGTTGGCCGCCTCAAGGCGCCGGCGAAAGGGTTCTTCACCTGGCCGGCGGGCATACTCTCGCGGATGCGCCCTCCCCGTCCGGACTCGACCTATATGCCTATAACCCCGCCGTCGGTGTTACGGGCGGCCTCTGGTCGGGCGGAATTCGCTTTGGCCTGGCCGGTGACCAGCGCTCCGACGAGGCGCTCGGGCTGGTCTACACCACGGCGCCGCTGGCAGAAGATGTCACCATCCTGGGTTGGCCTAAGGTCGAGCTGCACGCATCTAGCTCGGCCACGGTGATGGGTTTTGCCGTCAACTTGAGTGACGTGGCTCCTGATGGGACATCGCACCTGGTGGCGAAGGGAATGTTGAACGGTACGCGCCGCGCGTCGTTTACCGAGCCGCAGCCCCTGACCCCGGCCGATGTTTACGTGCTCGATATTCAGATTGATTGTTGCGCATGGCGTTTCCTGGCTGGCCACTGCATTCGGCTCACGGTCAGCAGCGCCGATTGGCCGAACGTCTGGCCGACGCCCGAGTTAGGAACCAACACCGTCTATTATGGCCAAGGCCATGCCTCGCGCTTGATTCTGCCAACCGTTCCGGGGCAGGGCTCGCGCTTGCCTCCAAGCTTCCAGGCCTCAAGCGTCCACCCGGCGCCTCATTCGGCTGCGCCACGTCCGCCCACGTGGCAGGTGAGCTTCGACATGCTCACCGGCTGTGTCGCGGCTACGGTTGGCATCGTCCGTGAACAGCGTGTTAATGCCTCTACCCTCATCCAGCGCGAGAACTCGGTAACCTGCCAACTGGACCCGCGCGACCCGGCGCGCGCCAGCGCGCATGGCCGCAGCCTCCATCGCATCCGGCGCAGCAACGCCACGATCGAAGGCTGTTCGGACATTTTGATACAGGCGACGCCGAGCCATTTTCAGGTCACGATTGATTTGGACGTGCGCGTGAATAGCACGCCCCACCACAGCCGTCACTGGGCGGCGGCGATTCCCAGGCAGTTGTTGTGAGAAACGCTCGCCGGTTGTGGGGGCGCATACTGCGTCTCCGCCGAAGAATTGACCCTCGTTTATTAAGGAAGGAGGTCAATATCGAACTTTAGGCAAACGCGCTGGAGGGGCCATTCCGACACCACCTGATGACCAAATTGCGCGAAGGAGGAAGAGGAGCATCCCATGCACACGCGATCATTGCGAACTATCGTAATGGCAGTGTTCATCACTGTCTTGGTGGCAGCCTGCGCTGCGCCAGCTACCCCCACCGCCGCGCCCGCGGCGACTGTTGTCCCCACCCAGGCCTCGGCAGCCACCAGCGCTCCTGCGGCTACCAGCGCTCCGGCAGCTACCAGCGCGTCGTCTCAAGGAGTGGTGAACATCCGGGTCATCACCCAGTTCGCCGTTGGCGCTGAACCGCAGCCTACACTCGACAAGATCGCCGCCGAATTCAACCAGGAGAACCCGAACATCCACGTCACATTTGACTGGAGCGGCGGCTCCGACTTTGAGAAGAAGTATCAGGCGCAATTGGCGGCCGGAACGCCTTATGACATCATTTGGGAGAACGAGGGGAATGCCATCGTGTTTGCCCGGCAAGGCGTGTCGGCTAACATCACCCAATACCTGGACGGGAAGAATTACGAAGGTAACGCCACCTGGAAAGACACCTTCATCCCCTCCATCCTGCAGCGGGCCTATGTGCAGAACGGTGCCGATGGGCCTGGCTATTACGCCATTCCGGATGAGCAGTTTATCGGCGGCATCTTTTACAACAAGACGCTGTTCGCCAAGTACAACATCCAGGTGCCGACCACCTGGGACCAGTTGATGGCGGCCTGCGCGACGATCAAGAGCAACGGCCTTGACTGCATATCGGCTGATGGCGGGGTCACCGGTTACAATGTGTTTTGGTTTTCGTACCTGGCCATGCGCCAGGTGGGCTGCGACACGTTTTACAACACGGCCTTGAATAAGCCGGGCACGACCTTCAACACGCCCGATTTTCTTAAGGTCGCCCAAGACGTGTCCGAACTTCAATCGAACGGCTACCTGATGAAGGGTTACCAGGGTTCGGCCTGGCCCGCTGCGCAGATGGAGTTTGTGCAGAGCAAGACCGCGATGATCCTGATGAACAGCTGGCTGCCGGGCGAAATGTTGTCGAGCGCCCCCACCGATTTCCCGTACGGATTCTTCGCCTTCCCGAGCATACCGGGCAGCGCGGCTGATCAGACGACAGTGCAGCTGAAGTTCAATGGCTACATTGTAACCAAGGCCGCCCCGCACCATGACGAGGCGATCCAGTTCATCAAGAAGTTGCTGTCGCAAAAGTCCGAGGCCCAATACGCCGCCGCCTCCTACTACCCGGGCGTGCTGCCGAACATGACCTTGCCCACCCCACTGGCTGGTACTGCGCCGGTCCTGGCGAACGCCAAGACAGTGGTCGGGTTCACCTGCGGCCTCGACGGAGATGCTCCCGAATGGGAAGCCAACGTTCTGGAGCCGCTCGATGATAAGCTGTTCTTTGGGCAAATAACGCCCACCGATTTCATCACGCAACTGCAAGCGAATAGCCAGACCTACTGGGCTAGCAAGAAATAAACCGCTGGGTTCCCCGGGCGGGTTGGCCGGAGGCCAACCCGCCCGCTGTTCAGCGGCAGCGGGCAGGTTAGTACGACTGGGCCGCTGTGGGCCAGCTAGCCATCTGGCTTGCCAGATTGCGCAGGTATTCGAGGGAGATTGGCCGCATGCCAAGGACTGCTCACCGCCCAATTCGCTGGATCATTCCTGTGTTCCTGGCTCCGGCGCTGCTCTTTTACACGCTGTTTTTCGTCTATCCGGCCATAGACGCCTTCCGTATCTCCCTGTACGACTGGAGCGGCTTCGGCATCAACGCCAAATTTATTGGGCTCAAGAATTTCGCCGAGGCGCTCGGCGACCAGTACGTGCGCCTGTCCTTATCGAATAATCTCTTGATCATGGTGGCCGGCGGCGCGCTGTTATTTACACTCGCGCTTTACTTCGCCGTCGTTCTGACCACCCCGACCGTCAAGGGGCGCGGTCTGCTGCGCGTCGTATTGTTTTTCCCCTATACCATCAACGCGGTGGGCATTGCCTTTCTATGGCTGTTCATTCTGAACCCTCAGTTTGGCCTGCTGAACGGCACCCTCGATGATCTTGGGCTGGACAAACTCACCCAAATTTGGCTGGGCACGCGCGGCCTGGCCATGGCATGCATTATTTGGGTGATTGTCTGGATGGTTATCGGTTTTTACACGATCCTGCTTCAGGCCGGCATTGAGAATATTCCTCAGGACCTACGCGATGCGGCCATGGCCGATGGCGCCGAGGGGGCGACCTTATTCTTTTACGTCACCCTGCCGCTGCTGCGCGATGTGTTGGCCGTTGCGGTAACCTACTGGATCATTGACGCACTCCAGGTTTTCACCATCGTTTACGCGCTGACGAAGGGCGGGCCGGCCAAAGGAACCAATACGGTTTCTACTTACATGTACAGCGTGGCGTTGCCGCAAGATGCACCCATTTTGCGCTTTGGATATGGCACTGCGATTGCCGTGATGTTATTTATCTTGGTAGTAGTAGCCTCCGCGGTTTACTTCCGGCTTATCCGCCGGGAGGCTGTGGAGTTCTAAAAGGGATGTTGCCATGACAACGCTGAAGCAAATTGCCCAAAGCTCTGGCTCGGTTCAATCCATCCAATCTGAACATTGGGCCCTCCGCGCGCTCAAGACGCTGGGGCGAGCAGTATTTTATTATGTGCCCAGCTTGGTGTGGCTGTTGATCGCGTTGGTGGCCGTGATTTGGCTGGTCATGTCGTCCTTCAAAACCAGCCGGGAGATCTTCGCCGGGGTCTGGGACTTTCCCAAATCGTTCTATCTGGGCGGCTACATTCGGGCCCTGGCGCAGGCCAACATGGCCCGCTACCTGCTCAACACCACGATGCTGGCGGTGGTGGTGGTAGGCGTGCTCGACATCATTGGCGCCATGGCGTCGTACGTCTTGACCCGTTACCGCTTCGTCCTGGCTCGGCCCATCCTGTTGTACTTTATCGCCGGTATGGCGATCCCCGGATTGCTCGTCGTCGTGCCGCTCTACCTGCTTCTGGCCCAGCTGCACCTGCTCGACAGCCTGGTTGGGTTAGGCATCGTTTATATTGCGGTCTCGCTGCCGTTCAGCGTATTCGTGCTCACCGGCTTCTTCCGCACAATCCCCTCGGAAATCGCGGATGCCGCCGTCGTGGATGGCGCTTCGGATTTCGGCGTCTTTTGGCGGGTGGCTTTCCCCTTAGCCATGCCTGGGCTGGTCACGATCAGCATTTTCAATTTCCTGGGGGTGTGGAACGAATATTTGCTGGCCTTGATGCTGATCTCGTCGCCCGACCAGACGACGCTGCCGTTAGGTCTCGCCGCGCTGCGTGTGCAGCAGCAAATGACGGGTGATTGGACCAGCATGTTCTCTGGGATCGTGATCGCCATGATCCCCTCCCTGATAATCTTCCTCCTCCTGCAGCGCCGTTTGACCGGGGGGCTGACGACCGGAGCTCTAAAGGGCTGAGCAACTGCCGTCTTATTGACAACGCTCATTGAAACCCTCAAAGGAGACAATCTAATGCACGCCAGCACGATCAACCGTCCGCCCGATGACGAAACTGTCGAGGCCAAAAACATCTCGTGGAACCTGTTCTCGCGCTTGCAGTCGAACCAGCGCAACCTGTCCATCGTCATCCAGCGTTTCCTGCCGGGTGGCACCTTTGCCCACCACGCCCACGACCTAGAGCAATGGTTTTACGTGACCAAGGGCAAGATGGAGCTGACGGTCGGCGATCACACCGGCACTTACAGCGAGGGCGATCTGGTGTTTGTTGACCGCAACGAGTACCATTCCGGCCGAAATCTGATCGAGGCTGACTCGGAGCTGCTCGTGCTGGACTACTGGCCGCCGGACAGCGATAACCAGCTGGGTCTGGCCTGACCCGCTCGTTCTGGTCATCCTCACCCGCCGCCTCTCCAATGGCTCTGGCTGATCGCAACCTGCTTCCGCATCCGCGCCCAGCCAGCCAGGGCAACCGCGCGCTGCTAGTGTTGGTGGATAGCGGAGGCAGCTACACCGACCGCGCTATCCTGGATTCCACGGTCCTGGTGGCCCTACGTCATCTTGGACTGCCGCATCGCCTCCACGACCTGGCCCGCGAGCGGCTGACGCGCGAGCGGCTGGCCGATAGCGCCGGCGTCGTCATCGCGCAGGGGCGCCTGACCGCCGCGCTCTCGGCCGAGGAGGCCGGGTGGCTTGCCGCGGCCGTGGTCGAAGATGGACTGGGGCTAGTCAACTTCGACGGCGGCGATCTGGCCCACTATCCGCCGCCTCTGTTGGCCCTGCTGGGCCTCCAGGTCGAACCGCTTCCGGCGGCCTCCGACCAGCTTCTCATTCAACGCAACGACCACTTCATCACGTGGACCCTGAAGCCCGGAAATAACGTGCGGCTGAGGCGACCGGTCACGCTGTCACCCATCACGCGCTACCGCCGCGGGGTGGTCGAGCTCGTGCAGGCCGGCCTCGGCAAGGACCAGCTGATCTTTTCTCGGCACAACGTTCCGCGCACGGCCTATGAGCCGGGTCAGCTCCCGGCCGTGCTGGCCGCGGCCTGCGGCCAAGGCCGGGTGGTGCAGTTTGCTTTTAGCCCGCGCTTGTGGCACGCCGATTTTTTAGGACACGGCCTTGGGCTGGATGCCCTGTTCTGGCGTGCTATCGTCTGGGCGGCGCGCAAACCGTTCGCGGCCGCCCTGATGCCGCCCTACGTCACGCTACGGGTAGACGACGCGCTCGGCCGTCACGACTTTCGCTACGCCGAAGTGCTCAACCAGCATGGCTATCACCCGTTGATCTCCTGCTTCATCGAGCAGGTGCCCCCAGACCTGGCTCCCTGGATGCGCGCGCGTTGGGAAGCCGGGCAGGTGGACTGGGACGCGCACGCGCTGGACTACTATCGCCTGATCCCTTTCAATTTTGGTGTCGGCGAGTATGGCCAGGCCGAGTTGGGGGCCATCTTTGGGCAGGTGGACCGTTGGTACGAGCTTGGCGGGTTCCGGCCTCCGAAGACCGCCTATTTCCATTGGGGCGAGATTGGGCTGCGCGCACTGCCATACCTCAAGGCGCGCGGGAGGACGTTCGTTTACTGCCCCTATCATCTAGGGCAGGTAAAGTGGGACCGTCTCGCGCCGGGCTGGTGGCCCTACGGGCTGAATAGCCTGTTCTACGACTATTATCCCGACGATCCTGAAATCTACAACTTGGGAGGCAGCCTGCCTCGCAACATCATGGAGCCGGACGTATTCACGGGCTGCACAGTCTGGGCCGGCGACAATTCTGTGAATGACATGGCGAAAGCCGCCCAGCGGGCTGGCCTGGCCATCCGGCTAGCGCTGGATAGTGGCTTTTTTGCCGAGGTGACCACTCACGAACAGAAACTCGGCGTGCTCACGCTGGAGGAAATTGACCGCTGGCTAAGGCTGCTCGAAGCTGAGGTGGGCCGCTATGCGCTCCGGCTGGTTGGCCACGAGCAGGCCGCCGACTACACCAAGGCGCGCGACGAGAGCTGGATCACTAGCGCGAATTGCGCTGATGGGCACAGCCTCGCTGTGTCGTTCGACGGGTGCGCAGCGGTGCCGCTGGAGCTGGCTATTTTCGAATACGACGGCGATGCTGTCGGACTGCGCTGGCAGTCCATCCCAGCCTTTTCTCAACCCTGTTCCATTACCGTCTAATGCCTAACCCACAGGCCTATGGGCGCGCCACCCTCGAACCCGCCGGACCGATTTGGGCCGGCTCGGCCGGCTGCTGGCTGCTTACCATCGTCATCGGCGACCATGGGCTCGACGATGGCGGCGCGATTGCCCTAGTCCGCCGCGACATCTCGGATTGGGAAATCCCTCAGTTCGACAGGCCGCGCGAATCGGGATATGTGACCGCTGAGACCGACGGGCCGGCGCGGCTGCGGCTCACCTATAGCCAGAGCGTTTACGTGCGACCGTGGCGGGCAGGCATCGTGCTGGAGGTGTATGACGGGGCATTGGCGCCGGGCAATGTCATCTGGATGCGCCTGGGCGACACGCGCCAGGGTGGCCCGGGCATGCGCGCCCAGACCTTCCCCGAGCGAGCCTACGAGTTCAAGCTGCTGGTAGATCCCTTCGGCACCGGGCAATACTATCCGCTGGAGCCCGCGCCTGTCGTGCCGATCATCGGCGGGCCGGCCGAGCTGCTTCAAGTTGTGGCGCCCTCCATTGTCGCTGAGGGAGAAACCTTCTCCATCCACGTTCGCGCTCTTGACAGTTACGGCAACCCGTCCTCCACCTATCAGCAGCCGGTGCAATTGCGCGCCGAAGGGATTGCCGGGCTGCCCGACCAGGTCACTTTCAGCACAGCCGACCAGGGCGTCCTGCGCGTGGATGGCCTACGGGTTGAGCAACCAGGCCGGATGCGCGTGAGCGCCCAGGACGCCGCCGGCCGCCGGGCCGAGAGCAACCCAATCCTGGCGACTGCCGAGCCCGCGAGCCCACGCCTCTTCTGGGGTGATTTACACGGCCAAACCGGCGAGACGATAGGGACCGGCAGCATCGAGGAATACTTGCGTTTTGGCCGCGACGTGGCGGCGCTGGACTTCATCGGCTGGCAGGGCAACGACTTCCAAATCAGCAACAAGGATTGGGAGAACATCCAGCGGCGCATTCAGGACTATCACCAGCCCGGCCGCTACGTCACGTTTCTCGGGTATGAATGGTCCGGCCTGACGCCCGCGGGCGGCGACCACAACTTGCACTTCCTTGGCGACCGCGAGCCGCTGCATCGCAGCAGCCATTGGCTGGTCGCCGATAAGAGCGATGAAGCCGGCGACCGCTACCCACTCAGTGCCTTGTTGACGGAACTGCGCGGCCGCGCGGACGTCATGCTAGTGCCGCACGTCGGCGGCCGCCATGCTAACCTCGATACCTACGATGCGGAGTTGATGCCCGTGCTGGAGCTGCATTCGCATCATGGCACCTTTGAGTGGTTGGCCTACGATGCGCTTCGGCGCGGGCTGCGGGTGGGTTTCATTGCTGGAAGCGACGACCATACCTGCCGGCCCGGCCTTTCATTCCCGACTCGAGAGGCCTCGCGCGGGCTGGCCTCCTTCGACGTACGCGGCGGACTGACGGCCGTTTATGCCGATAAGCTGACACGCGATGCGTTGTGGACTGCCATCCACCGGCGGCACGTCTACGCTACTACCGGCGAGCGCATTGCGCTGAACGTGAGGACGCCCGAGGGGGCTATGATGGGCGACGCGCTGCGTGGTCCGGCTGCGCCGTGGCTGAAAGTCGAGGTTTCAGGGACCGCGCCGATTATTTCCGTCGAGATTATGCGCGGGACCGATGTGATCCAGCGTTGGCCAGCGCCCGAACAGGTCGCGGCCCTGCCGCTGGATCAGCGCCGATTGGCTATCCTCTGGTCGGGTGTACGGGTGCGCGGCCGGAGCAAAAAGGCGCGTTGGGACGGCACTTTGACCATCGAAAATGGATCTTTTCAGCGCGTGGAACCCTTCGCCTTCGACCGGCCCGACGAGGGCGTGACACGCCAATCCACCCAGCTGCTGACCTGGCGCTCCACCACCTCCGGCGACCCGGACGGTATATTGATCGAGCTGGAGGGTGGGCCGGCCACACGGTTGCGCTTCGCCTCGCAGCCGATTGGGTTTACCTTGAGCCTGGACGATATAGATGGCCGCTTGATCAGCCTGGACGCGGGCGGCGTAAACCTGCGCGTGCAGTTGTTCTGGACGCCCTGCCTGACCGCGGTCAGCGATCTGGCGCTGACCTTCCAAGATACACATCCGCTGGTGGGCGCGCCGAACGACTATTGGGTAAGGGTGCTTCAGATGGATGGGCACATGGCCTGGAGCAGTCCGCTGTTTTTTGACCAGACAGGCGAGGCGCTGTGTGACTAACCTGGCCACGATTGTGGCCATATTTGCAGCAGTGTTGCTGCACTGCCTGGCGGGTTTTGGCTCCTCCATGGTTGCGATGGCAGCCCTGCCGCGCTGGATGGACCTGCGCGAGGCCGCGCCATTAGTGTCGCTGGTGGTAGCCACGCTGGAGGTGGTCCTTTTGCTGCGCTACCATGGGGCGTTGAAATTGCGCAGCCTGTGGCAAATGGGCCTGGGCATGGTGGCCGGCGCGCCCATTGGGGTGTGGGCCTTGGATCGGCTCGATCCGAAATATCTGGTTTATGCTCTGGGGCTATCAATCGCCGGCTACGCGGTCTATGGGCTGCTCAATCTGCGCATGCCCCAACTCCTCGATCCGCGCTGGGGTATGGCGTTTGGCCTGGTGGCCGGCATACTGGCTGGCCTGTTCAATTTCGCCGGTCCGGTCGTCGTCATTTACGGGCAGTGCCTGCGGTGGGATTTAGATGAATTCAAGGGCAACCTGCAGGCTCTCTTTCTGGTCAACCAGAGTGTGGTCATCATCAACCGGGCCATTGTGGGCGCCTACACGCCGGTGGTCTGGCACGATTACCTGATTTCCCTGCCAGTGATCGCCCTGGGTTTGGTGCTGGGGTTTTGGCTGGTACCTTTTGTCAACCCGAACATCTTTCGTAAGCTCGTTCTGGTGCTGTTGCTGATCCTCGGCGCCCAGTTGCTATTCTGAGCGGTTGCCGTCTATGGATGAATTCACCAATGATATTGCGCACCGTGCAGATGGGGCCTGGACCGGTCGGGCGCCAGCACTGCTCTGGCGCGGGCCAGTTGGTTCTGCTGCTTTGCCCTATCGCACGTCTGCGACGAACATGCTGAGCGTGGAAGCCTGGGTGCATGGCGGCCCGCGGCGGCCGGAAACCGTGCAAACCCTGGTTTCGCGCTGGCCACTGTCGGAAACACTTGATCACTGGCATGGCTACGACGCCGGACATTGTGATGGCCTGCGCAGCGAAGCCTACTTCGGCGCGGTTTTCGACGGCAGATATGTCTATTTCGCTCCGCAGCATTACGAAGACCGCACGGCGCATGGCATTGTCTTGCGTTATGACAGCCATGGCGAGTTTTCTCAACCGGGCAGCTATGCCGCATATGATGCTGGGGCGACTGACGGCCTGAGCACCCGGGGGTACTACGGCGCTGCCTTCGATGGCCGCTACGTCTATTTCGTGCCCCGTCAGACTGAGGCCGGCTATCACAGCCGCGTCCTGCGCTACGACACGCGCGGCGCGTTCAAAGATGGCGCCAGTTGGCAGGCCTACGACGTGGGCGAGGCTCACTCGCAGCAGGGGGTGGCCTTCGACGGCCGTTATCTCTACTTTAGCCCCGGCTTCGCCGGCGACCCTCGACGCGAAGACACCGCCAGCGCCCGCGTCATCCGCTTCGATACCCACGCGCCGTTCAAGTCTCCCCAAAGTTGGAAGGTATTCGATGCTGGCCGTGCCAGCAATTTATCCTTAGGCTGCTTCGATGGCGCGGCCTTTGACGGCCGCTATATCTATTTCGTGCCGTTACAGAGCGGCCACGCGCTGCGTTATGATATCACCGGTGACTTTGAAGATCCGGCATCCTGGCAGGCCGTTGATGCACAGCCATTTGGCCTGCGTGCCTGCGTGGGTGCTGTCTTTGATGGCCGCTTTCTCTACTATGTGCCCTATGCGCACGCGCGCGTGGTACGCTTTGACGTTCAGGGCGATTTCACGGACGCCGCGAGCTGGCAAGCGCGCGAGGTTGACCCAACTAATGGCCTTGATACCGGTGGCTTCGATGGTGGTTTTTTCGACGGCCGCTATGTATATTTTGTTCCGTTTGTTGGCCGGCGGGGCAATCCGGTGCGCGGCTATTTTCACTCCAATATGCTGCGCTACAATACCGCCCAACCTTTCCAGACTGCGCAAAGCTGGGCGGCGGTGGATGCCAGCCGTACCGACGGCTTGGCCACGGTTGGCTACAATGCCGGCGCCTTCGATGGCCGTTTCTTTTACATGGCGCCCTGGCGCGACGGCACTGGGCAGGGCGGCATGCATGGCCGCATCCTGCGCTACGACACAGCCGCGGCCAGCGCCGTCTTCAAGCTAAATTATTGCGATTACGGCCACAACGGCGGCTTATGCGCGGCGGTGCCCGGTCCAAGCTTTGTGGTCAACACGCTACAGGGTCCGGTCAGCGCCGCGGCGCACCGAGTGCTGGAGCCGGGCTGGCATCATGTGGTCGGTGTCTATTCCGGCTTGGAACTGACTCTCTTCATAGATGGTAAGTTGGTAGCTCAACAAGCTGGCCGCGGCCAACTGCCACCTAGCAGCGAGCCCGTTTGGGTTGGGCAGCTAGAGGCTGGTGACGCTCGATTTGTGGGCGATATTCATCTAGCGCGGGTCTGGCCCGCGGCGCTCGATGCCAATGCCGTCGCGGCCCTTTATAATGACCTGTCGGCGTCGTCTTAGGAGAAGAGTATGTGCGGCATTGTAGGTTACCTTGATAAGAGCGGTAAGAAGAACGGCCAGTTGGGCGTGACCGTGATGCAAATGCTTACGGCGCTGGGCCGCCGTGGCCCGGATAGCGCCGGCGCTGCTGTCTATACACCGCGCCACGACGAGGCGCATATCCTGCGTGTTAAACTCGGCGACCACGGCGATTTTGCCGAGCGGGCTGCCGAGGTCATCCGGCGCGTAGGCGCCCGATCCGCTATTCAGGAGCAGGCCCAGGACAAAGAATATTTGCGGCTCGTCATCGGCTACGAAGGCACCCCGCAAGACTTGCAGGCCGCCATTGAGTCCATCCACCCGGATGTTGAGGTGATTTCGTATGGCGCCGCCCTCGACATCATCAAGCAGGTCGGCTCACCGCGCGCGCTGGACCAGCGCTTCGGCCTGGAGCGCGCCCGCGGCACGCACGCCATCGCCCACACGCGCCTGTCCACCGAGAGCCGTATAGACCTGAGCCACTCGCAGCCCTTTTGGGCGCATGGCGCGCTGGACCTGGCGACGGTCCACAACGGGCACATCACCAACTATCACAAGCTGCGCCGCCTGTACGAGCAGCGCGGCGTGCGCTTCTACACGGAGAATGACTCGGAGATCATCGGCATATACCTGGGCGAGCAGCTGGCCACAGGCCGCTCGTTTGAAAACGCCCTGCGCAGCTCGTTGAAATTCTTTGATGGCTCATTCTCCTACCTCGCGGCGACCGCCGACGCAATCGGTTTTGTCAAGGACCCGTTCAGCCTAAAGCCACTCATTGTTTCTGAGACGGACGATTTTGTGGCCATCGCAACCGAAGCGGTCGCGCTGTCGGCCTCAGTCGGCGACGACGCGCCCACCTGGGAGCCGCCGGCCGGCTCGGTCAAGGTCTGGACCGTCCCTGGCCAGGCCGACCCGGAGCCAGCTCGCTCGCGGCTGGCGGCGGCCAGCTTCGCCTGAATGGGAGCGCGCATGGAACAAATAGATTGCGACAACAAAACCACGCGCGAGATCAATACGGCCCTGCGCGCGCTGATCAGCCAGGGCGAGACCGAAATCTGCGTGCGCAATCCGCGCGCGCGCCATAACCTGGCTGTCGGCCTGATCCAGCCGGCGCACATCGTCTTTGAGGGTAGCGTAGGTTATTACTGCGGCGGCATGGGCGACGGCCCGACGATCGAGGTCCACGGCTCGGCCGGCTGGGGGCTGGCTGAAGGGATCATGTCCGGAACCATTGTCGTCGAAAAGAACGCCGGCAACGGAGCCGCGGCCGCCATTCGGGGCGGCACCGTGATCGTGCGCGGCGACGTTTCGGCGCGTGCCGGCATCTCCATGAAGGGCGGCACAATCATCGTCGGTGGCAGTGTGGGTTACGCCACCGGCTTTATGATGCAAAAGGGCACACTGATTATCTTGGGTAATGCGGGCATGGCGCTGGGCGATTCGCTATACGAGGGCCACATCTTTCTGGGCGGGCAGGTCGAGGAGTTGGGCAACGACGCTGTGGTAGCCGAGACGGACAGTCAAGATGCTGTCTTCCTCACTCAAACTCTGGCCGCCTTCGGCTACGACGCGGCCCGCTATGACTTTCGCAAGATTGTCGCCGGGCGGAAGTTGTGGAACTTCGACAAGAAAGACTTTGAATCCTGGAGAGTGGCCTTATGAGCGATTTGCCCCGGCAGAGTCAGGTGTGGAACGACAGCACCATTGACGACATTCAGGCCAAGGCCGAGCTGGGCCGCTACCGCATTCGCGGCTTTAGCCAGCTTCGCGAGCGGCCCATCCCTAGTTTTGATGACCTGACCTTTCTGCCTTGCACCCTCACCCGCATCCCGCTGGAAGGCTACCGCGAAAAGTGCAACACTCAGACTGTGTTGGGCGCTCGTTTTGCCAGTCAGCCAATCGTCAACGACATTCCGGTCATGATCACCGGCATGAGCTTCGGCGCCCTGTCGTATAACGCCAAGGTCGCCCTGGCGCGCGGCGCCCGCGCGGCTGGCACATCTTCCACCACTGGCGACGGCGGCATGTTGCGCGCGGAGCGCGAGAACGCCAAGACCTTGATTTATGAAGTGTTGCCCAGCCGCTACGGATTCGACGTGCACGACCTGCTCGCCGCCGATGCCATCGAGCTGACGATCGGGCAGGGCGCCAAGCCGGGAACGGGTGGCTTGCTGTTAGGCTCCAAGGTTTCCGACGAAATTGCCGCTCGGCGCGACCTACCGGCCGGGGTGGACCAGCGCTCCCCGGCCCGCCACCCCGATTGGCTCGGCCCCGATGACATGATCCTCAAGATCGAAGAGCTGCGCGAGGCGACCAGCGGCCGTTTGCCGATTTTTGTGAAAATGGGCGCCACGCGTGTTTTCGACGACGTGCGCCTGGCCTGGAAAGCAGGCGCTGATGTAGTGGTCATTGACGGCATGGAGGGCGGGACCGGCGCTTCGCCTGATCTGCTGCTAGAGCATACGGGCATTCCCACCCTGGCGGCCGTCTGCGAGGCCCGCGCCGCCCTGGAAGACGTCGGCGGCTACGGCCAGATGCAGATGATCATCGCCGGCGGAATTCGCTCTGGCGTGGACGCGGCCAAGGCTATCGCCCTAGGGGCTGACGCCGTCTATATCGGCACGGCGGCACTTATCGCGCTGAACTGTAACCGGCCGCTGTATCTGGATGACTATCGCGCCCTGGGCACTGCGCCACACCATTGCCATCATTGCCATACCGACCGCTGCCCCGTGGGCATTACGACTCAAGATCCGGACTTAATGCAGCGCCTGCCGATTGACGAGGCCGCTGAACGCGTGACAAACTTTTTACACGCCATGACGCTTGAAATTCAAATGCTGGCGCGCGCCTGCGCCAAAGCCGACGTGCACGATTTGGAGCCAGAAGATATGCGCGCCCTGACACTGGAGTCTTCGATGATCACTGGACTGCCATTGGTAGGCACACGGCGCGTCTTTGGCGGCGGCCCGGGCTGGAAAAGGAGCACCCAGGACTAGAAAATCTTGGCTTAGGTCTGAATTGGGCGGGCATGCGCGCAAAGGAGATCAGGACGATGAGCACTCTCGAAGAGGCGCAAAATCTGGTCGCCACCAAAGGCGTGGAATTCTTCTTGTGTTCCTTTGTTGAGCTGAGCGGCGCTCCAAAGGCCAAGCTGGTTCCAGCCAGTCACCTGGCTGAAATGGCGCGTGACGGCGCTGGTTTTGCCGGCTTTGCCGCCGGTGAAATCGGGCAGGGTCCGCACAGCCCCGATTTGATCGCTTTGCCCGACTTTCGCAGCACCACCGTATTGCCCTGGCGGCCGAATATTGCCTGGGTCGCCGCGAATACGACGGTCGAGGGTCAAGCCTGGCCTTATTGCCCACGCACCGTGCTCATGCGCTACCTGGATCAGGTGAAACGCGAGCACGGCTACACCTTCAAGACCGGCGTGGAAGTCGAATTTCACCTGGTCCGCCAGGATGAAGCCGGCCGGTGGCGGGTATATGATCCGCTTGATTCGCTGGCAAAGCCTTGTTACGACCTGCGCTCGCTCTACCGCAATTTTGACATGATGATCGAGCTGATCGGCTATATGCAGGCGATCGGCTGGGACCCGTATGCCAACGACCACGAGGACGCCAATTGCCAGTTTGAGATCAACTGGACCTACGCTGACGCGTTGATCAGCGCCGACCGGCACACCTTTTTCAAATGGATGGTCAAGACTGTGGCCGAGCAACACGGCCTGCACGCCACTTTTATGCCTAAGCCCTTTGCCAACCTGACCGGAAACGGCGCCCACTTCCACATGAGCCTGTGGGACGCCCAGACCAACCGTAACCTGTTCGAAGACGCGACCGACGAGCTGGGCCTCTCGCCGCTGGCCTATTACTTTTGTGGCGGCCTGATGAAGCACGCGAGGGCGCTGGCAGCCGTTACCAACCCGCTGGTGAATTCGTACAAGCGGCTGACGCGCGGCGCGCCCAATTCGGGGGCGACCTGGGCGCCGGTCTACATTACCTATGGGGGCTCGAACCGCACGCAGATGATCCGCATTCCCGGGCCGGGCCGTATCGAAAACCGGATCATTGATGGGGCGGCCAACCCCTATCTGGCGGCCACGGCGCTGTTGGCCGCCGGCCTGGACGGCATTGATAACCGGATCGAACCCGGCGCCAAGAACACTCGCAATCTATATACTGTCCCCGAAGACACTCTTAAGGCCGACCGTATCGAATTTTTACCCACTACGCTCAAAGAGGCCGTTGACTGCTTCGAGGCGGACAGTGTGCTGTGTTCCGCCCTGGGAGCTGAGCTGTCCGAAATGCTCATGCGCGTGAAGCGCGACGAATGGAATGCCTACCACCGCTCCGTCTCCCAATGGGAGCTGGATAACTACATCACGATCTACTGAGCGACCGCCGGCCAGTGATGCCGGTTGCCACGGTTGGACCTGTCCCAATCAGCAACCATCCACTCGGTATGATTTGGCGCCTCGATAGTTTGTCGGACCTGGGCGGTGCCGCGCCCCAGGTGCTGGGCGCCCCGCGCGTGGTGGACGATTCCGGCGGGCGGGCGATCGAGTTCGATGGCTGGCAAGACGGCTTAGTCGCACCGTTTCTGCCGCTGGTAGGCGCCACGAGTTTTACCGTCGAGATGGCCTTTTGCCCGTTGCCTGGTGGCCAACGCGAGCAGCGGCCTTTGCACCTGCAGGAATCCGGCAGCGAAAACCGTTTGCTGATTGAAACACGCGTGGCCGACGCGGAGCATTGGTTTGTCGATACCTTTATGCGCTCCGGCGCGGCCAGCCAAACACTCTATGCCGAGAGTTGCCTACACCTGTTTGGCCCCTGGTATCACGTCGCTCTGGTCTATGACAACGGTGTGATGCGCCACTACGTCAACACCGCGCTTGAATTGTCTGGCCCGCTCGAGTTTGCGCCACTATCAGCCGGCCAGACTTGCGTGGGCGTCCGCCTGAATCGTGTCTCGTGGTTCCGGGGAAGAATCCGGACTATCCGATTCACACCTCGTGCCCTGTTGCCGGCTGCCTTCTCGCTCTAGCGTCGTTGCGCTCCGCCTCACACCAAACGCGAATATCGTGATGGGGGATCAGGAAGCATTTCCGGGCGGCCTGCGTGGGTGCCAAGAAGATTTCACCTGCCTCCGGCGGCTCGCTGCCATGGGCGACCAGGCGAATATCGCATGGCTAAACAATGGCTCGGGGCAGGGTAGCCACCTCAAGGTTTAGTATTGCTTTGTAACATTGTTTTGGAGTCGTATTCGCGGGCGAGGGTGATGAAATCGGCCGGCGGCCCATACGCCGTTTCAGGATGCCACGGAAGCGGATCAGCCGCGCCGCCGGCAGCGCTTCGCGGCACAGCGAGAAGATCGGCGCGCCGCCCATCACCGCTGCCTCGAATACGAAGCGCACCCCGTGGGCGGCGGCCAGGTCGCGCAGCTCGCGGAATCCATAAACTATGGGTCCTTTGTAGCCGGTCACCACGTGCGTCGTGATTGGATTCGGCCCCAATTTACTGCCGGCTAGTGACACTCATTCGTGTTGTCTGGACAGCTTATCGAGACGCGCCCAACGCGCGCGGCCGGTATGTAGGGCTTTTCCATTTTCCCTTGACAGAATAGACAAATGACCTTACTCAGCACGTGGAGATTGTCGGCCAAGACAAACCGCGCACTGAGGAAGGTCACCATGGACTATAGCACGCTGGCTCAGAATGTGGCAGACGGCGCCGAAGGCATCCTGTTTGACGGGCAAAGTTTGTATGCGCATCTGCGGGCGGTGAAGGATTGGCGCGGACGGCGGGGTCAGCGCTACGAGTTGGCGCTGATCCTGACCGCCCTGGTGTTGGCCAAAATGGCGGGCGAAGATACGCCCAGTGGCATCGCGAGTTGGGCACGCCAGCGGCAGGCGCTGTTTTACGAACTGTTCCACTTGAAGCGGCTGGCGATGCCGTGTCACAACACTTATCGGCGGGCCCTCAAAGGCGGCTTGCGCCTGGCCGACCTGGCGCGCGAATGTGAGGCCTACGTGCGGGCCTGGCCGGAAGTGGGGAGCGAAGTACGCCTGACGCTGGATGGGAAAGCGGTGCGCGGCACGATTGCGTTTGGGGATAGCCGCGGCGTGTATTTGCTGGCGGCCTACTTGCCGCGTCTGGGGGTGGTGTTGCTGCAAGTGGCCATTGACAGCAAGACCAATGAAATCGGCGCGGCCCCACAGGTGTTGAAACTGCTGGATTTGCGGGGCAAAATCGTGACGGGGGATGCCATGTTCGCCCAGCGGGCCTTGTCGCTGTTGATCGTCCAGGCCGGCGGTGACTATGTCTGGACAGTCAAAGATAACCAATCGCAACTCAAAACGGATATTGAGCAATTGTTCGACAACCAGCAGCCCCAGGGACCCGGCTTCGGTCCGGCCCCCACCGATTTTGCCACGGCCCGGACCGTGAATGGCGGCCATGGCCGCATTGAGACCCGCACGCTGACCACCAGCAGTTGGTTGGCCGAGACCAGTGATTGGCCGGGCGCCCAACAAGTCTTCAAGCTGGAACGCCAGACGGAAATTGTCGCCCGCCAGCAGCAACGGGCCGAAGTGGCCTATGGCATCACCAGTCTGAGCGCCACCGAAGCTGGCCCAGCCCAGTTGCTGACCATCGTGCGCCAACACTGGGGGCAAGAAAACGGTTTGCATTACCGTCGCGACGTGACCTTCCATGAAGATGCCGGCCGGACCCGCGACTGGACCGTTGCCGAAGGCCTGGCCATCCTCAACAACCTGGTGCTCGCCCTGCTGCTCCGCGGTGGCCAGGCCAACGTGGCCCAACAGCGCCGCTATTACGCCGCCCATCCCGATGTAGCCCTGAAGCGCCTATTTGCCGCCCCGACTTGAAAATGGAAAGACCCTAGGCTATTATGGAAAGAGTATTGGAAAAGCCTATCATTTGCGGTAGACTTGGGGTTGCGCGGGTGTCGTCAAGTGGTAAGGCAACGGCCTTCCAAGTCGTTATTCGTGGGTTCGAATCCCGTCACCCGCTCCAGCAAAATCGTTCCTCGGAGATCGGGATACGGGGCATATTGCCCCCAAAAGTGACAACGCAAAAACAATTATTCCCCGCATGACATCACGATTCATGCGTAGGAGCTTTTCTCACTGACCTATCATCCTTCCAAGCTTCCATTACATCTGAAAGTGCAAGGAACGGCAAGAAACCGCGTTTTCCCGCACCCCTCTTCAGAACAAGCTGACAATGGTCCAATCACTGCCAAACAAGTTGGGCACAACCAGCATGACCTAGCCCCAGCCCGATCAGCGCCGGACGAGCGGTAGAAAGAGCTGGAGCGGCGCGTGCGCGTCATACTCCAGCACGCGGTTGTCGAGCTGGTCGGCCACATACAGGTTGCCCGGCGCATCCAGCGCCACACCGGCGGGGCCGAACATGCTGGCGGCGGTGACGGGCAGGACTGCCGTGGTGGTGAAGCTGCCGCCCTGGCCGAAGACGCGGTCGGCGGTGGTATCGGTCGTCAGGGGCGTGTCGTATTCCAGCACGCGCATGTTGAAGCTGTCGGCCACGTACAGGCTGCCCTGCGCCTCCACCGCCACGCCCAATGGCCGGTACAGGCTGTTGGCGCTGGGGGTGACGATGCCAGTGATGTTGTAGTTGCCAGACGTGAAGTTTGGCTGGCCAAAGACTTGGTCAGCGGTGGTGCTGGTCAGGGGCGTGGTGTACTCCAGTACGCGATTATTCTCCCAGTCGGCCACATACAAGTGTCCCTGCGTGTCGAGCGCCACGCCGGTTGGCCCTTTCAGGCTGGCCGGGCCCAGGCCGCCCTGGTTGGCCGTGTTGGTGGTAAAGCTGCCGCCCTGGCCGAAGACGCGCTGGGCAGTGGTGCTGGTCAGGGGCGTGTCGTACCCCAGCACGCGGTTGTTACCGTTGTCGGTCACGTATAGGCGCCCCTGCGTATCCAGCGCCACGCCAAAAGGGCCGCGCAGGCTGGCGGCAGTGACGGGCAGGACTGCCGTCGTGGTGAAGCTGCCGCCCTGCCCGAAGACGCCGTTGGCGGCCATGTCGCTGGTCAGCGGGGCGGTGTACTCCAGCACGCGATTGTTGCCGGCGTCGGCCACGTACAGGCGGCCCTGCGCGTCCACAGCCACACCGGTTGGGAAGTTCAGGCTGCTGGCGCTGATGCCGTTGGTGTTGGCAGTGTGAGAAATGACGTTTGGCTGGCCAATCACCAGGTCGGCGGCCTGGCCGTTGGCCTGCGCCACGACGTTAGGCCAACTGAGCACGCGGTTGTTTTCCGTGTCCGCCACGAACAGGCGCCCGGTGTGCGCGTCGACGGCCAGGCCGTAGGGCTGGTTAAGCTGGGCGGCGGCGGGCATGAGCGGGTTATTCGTATTGTTAACCGTGAAGTTGGGCTGGCCCTGCACCGTGTCGGCGATGGTGTCGTGCCCCACGCGGGCGTAGAGGGTCAGGGTGATCGGACTCGAGGTCCCGCCCGAGGACGTGAAAACGGTCACGGAAAACGGACCGCCGCCCGCGACATCCGCCGCCGAGATGGCGGCGTTGAGTTGGGTAGTACTGCTCAGGTAGGTCGTGGGGCGGTCGCTGCCGTTCCAGCGGACGACGGAGCTGCCCACAAAGCCGGAGCCATTGACCGTGAGTGTGAAGTCGGCACTGCCGGCCGCGACGGTGGACGGGCTAAGGGCAGTCAGGGCCGGCGTTGGTGGCGGAACAGCCGGCTGGCCGGTGACCTGCTGGGTAGGGGCCGCGGGGTTGCCGGCTTGGGCCTGGGGCAGCGGCACGGCCCAGCCGGCCAGAAGGATGGCGAACACGGTGAGCCAACGTGGAACAGTGCGCATAGATTGTCTCCGAAGGGCTGCTGGGTCTTGCCGCCGCCTGGTGACAGGTCGGGCTGGCCAGTGGCGCGACGTGGCCTAGGCCATAACGGGTGATTCTAAGCCGGTCTCAAAGAATGTCAAACGCCGACTGATTGAGGACGCTTTAATCGGCTTCCAAATCGCCGCGAAAAGGCGTGCGTAGCCGGCGTGGGACGGTTATTGGAAAAGCCCACCACTTGGGGTAGACTTGGGGGAGCGCGGGTGTCGCCAAGTGGTAAGGCAGAAGCCTTCCAAGCTTCCATTCGTGGGTTCGAATCCCATCACCCGCTCCACGTATAGTAGTCACAACCAACGGCGTACAGTGTCTCTCCCGAATAGGGGGAGGAACTGTACGCCGTTGCCGTTCACGTCTAAAAGCCACGTCACCCCCTCCACGTCTGGAAGTCTTGTTCCGAGCCGTTTGGCGTAATAACCGCATTACGACTGGAAATACCAGACAATGGACGCTTTTGTGACTGGAGAGTTAGACTGATGACGACTAAAAGCCTGAGCGCTTATCAAAT
>Ga0070730_10001649_pt1 | contig 21220 bp, 12 predicted proteins | sample Coa_R1_3_FD_66447 | JGI IMG/M metagenome (GOLD analysis project Ga0070730, IMG submission 66447) | Surface soil microbial communities from Centralia Pennsylvania, which are recovering from an underground coalmine fire - Coalmine... | ecosystem: Environmental > Terrestrial > Soil > Unclassified ... | reverse complement strand
TGGCAGATTTGGAGAAGGCGCAATGTTCCTTGGAAGAGCCAAATGAATCAAAGCCGGAAAGATCTCTCATGAGTGCGACCGCTGACGTAGCTCGGCCCCGAGTCCAGGGGACACCGGCGCAGAAGTTCGATCGCTCGATTGTCGAGGGACCCATCGGCACTGCGGTGTGGCGTCTTGCATGGCCGACCATGCTGCAGAACGTCGTTGCCGGGCTGCAGGGCATCATCGACCACGTGATGGTGGGGCATTTTGTAGGCTATGCTGCGAACGCGGCTGTCGGCGCTAGTTGGCAGATCATCCTGGTTGTTGTTGTCTTCATCAGTTCGCTATTCACCGGGATGGGAGTTCTGGTCGCCCGGTTCGCAGGCGCGAATGATCCCGAGAAGGTGAATCGGGTCGTCTATCAGGCGTTTCTTACGGCCTTTGCGCTGGCGGCCATGATGGCAACCATCGGGTACCTTGCGGCTCCGATGCTGCTGCACCTTGTGAATGCGGCGCCCGAAGTCCAGAAATTGGCGCTTCCATTCCTGCGCGCCATGTTTGTCGGTGTCTTCGGCCTCATGATGTTCTTCATGCTGAGCGGCGCATTTCGTGCCGCTGGAGATCCACAGACTCCGTTGCGGCTTGGCGTTACCATGACCGTCCTTACCATCGTGTTCAATGTAATCATGATCCCCAAGCTAGGCGCGGTGGGCGCGGCTCTGGGCACCATCGCCAGCAGCACGGTGGTTTCGATCTTGGGCGTGCGAAAACTTTTCTCGCCCGGATCGGTGATTCGGTTTCATCGTGGGATGGACCTGCACCCCGACTCGGTCGTCATCCGATCTCTGTTCCGCTTTGGGCTGCCGACAGGTATTCAGGGCATCGCGATGAATATCGCGGGTGTTCTGTTGCTGCGGTTCGTCGGCTCGCTGCAGCACAGCGCAGCCGCCCAGGCAGCCTACGCGGTGGGCTATACACAGTTGTTCTCTCTGATCACCTGGACATCGGTAGGGTTGATGGGGGCGTCCGCAACAGTGGCCGGACAAAATCTGGGCGCCGGTAATCCGGAGCGCGCCATGCACGGCGTAGCAGTCGCCTCGCGGATTGGCTTGGTGGTCGCGGGGGTCATAGGTGTGTTGTTCCTCGTCATCCCGCAATATCTGCTTGGAATCTTCGGCATGACCGAGCCATTGGTGGCGCACATTGGGCAGCAATTGCTCCGGTATCTGAGCGTCTCCGGTTTCTTTATCACCGTAGCGCTCTGCTACACAGGTGGTCTGCAAGGTACTGGAGATACGCGCAGTCCTCTCTATATCTCTCTGGTGTCACAGTTCGCTATCCCTATCAGTCTGTGTACTTTTTTCCAGATGCTACGTGGACTGCAGCCCGGCGACATCTGGCTCGCCATCGTTATCGGCCACATGACGCGCGCAGCCTTAAGCGTGCTGCGCTTCCGCCAGGGAAAGTGGCGGAACATTGCAGTCAACATTGAATCGGCAAAACCGTAGGGCCCTTTCGCCGCCGGTGATTATGCGTTCCCGCCCAGGCTGAAGCTGCGTTTTTTTGATTGTCTTGTGATCCGATTGAAACGTCACCTGCATGGGCTGGCTCAAAAGTCGAATCGCAGGCGCACCGAGGCTTCCCGAGGCGAGGCCAGCGCAGTTCCCGAAAAAACATTGGCAAAATTGATGACATTCAGGCGGTCCGTCAGGTTCCGGACGTCGGCCTGAAGAACAACGGTGCGCAATTCGCGCTTCCATAGCTGCACTCCGGCAGAGGCGTCCAGGGCGAAAGACGGACGCACACGATGGGCCTGCATGTCCACGCGATCCACGACTGCCTGCCCGAACTCTGCCACTAGAGTTGTCGCGTTCTCGCCGTTTAGCTCCAGTGGAAGTCCGCTGCCGTAAGAAGCGCCCATCGCCATCCAAAACTTTGGCGCCGGTTGATAGCGGACCTGGCCATGGGCTGTGTGGCGTTGGTCCTGGCTAACCCAGATCGTGTTCCTGGAGTTGAGAAGAGAGGCCGCATCTTGTCCCAGAAACAAGCCGCCCACAACGGGTAATTGGGCCTTGGCCACCATGTACGAGTAGTTGAGCCAGGCAGAGAAGTGTCCCCACTCCGGCAGCATGATCTGGCTTTCAGCGCCGTAGATAAACGCCGAGTGCAGGGCCGTGGGAAAGGTGATGCCGGTTTCGAACAGGGTATCGTCGTCACCAAAGTTGTTGATGTTGCGCCAATAATAATTCACGGAGTAGCGGGCTTTGTGAAAGATCTCCTTGGTGGCGCCCACTTCATAATAGTTTCCGCGCGACGGCCTCAAGACCAGTTGGGCCGCCGTCTGGTTGAGGGTACGCACATCGGCGGAGGTGCTGAGCAAGAGGTTCTCGACGGCCGGCGTGGTAAAAATGCGATCGTAGGAGGCCCGTAGAACCAGACCCAGCTTGGGCGAGAACCAGGCTACGCCCAAGCGGGGGCTCCATGCTGTCTCGTCAACTCTCAGGCTATAGTGGTCAAAGCGGAGCCCGGCGCTGATGCTCAAGTTTTTGAACCGCATCTGGTCCTGCAGGTAGAATGCCTGCTCACGGTCGAGGCCCGAGCCGGTGAAGGAAAAATTCAGTGGCGTGGAGGGATCGAAGATGGACGTGTCGAGCGTGGTGATCCGGTAAGAAAACGTCTCGTGTACCGAACTGTAGATCGCATCCGCGCCGGCTTTCAGCTCATGGTGTGGAAATACGATGTCAAGACTTCCTCCGGCATAGCCGTCGCGGAAGCCGCGCTCCTGGAATGCCTGGATAGGCGTGGACTCCGGATTGGATTGCAGGGCAGCGCTCAGGTCCCGTACGCGCGCGTTCAAGCTTCCTAACACGGTGGAAGAAAAAATGTGCTGATAGGAAATCTGCCCGACAGTCTCTTCATTTTGCCGGGACTCCTTTTGGCCGGCAGCCTGTTGCACCAGTTCATTGGGCACAAGAAACCCAACGCGTTCATGGCTGAACATGAGCCGCAGGCGGTCGTTCTGAGTCAGGTCCCGCTCCAGGCTTCCATGGAATCCGGCTGTGCCGGCGCTGTTAGTGAAATTCTGCTCTACGGGCGGGTCGAGATAGCGGTCAGTGTGGGCGGCGTTGGCGCTCAGGGCAAAGACATCGCGGCCGTCGAAATAACTTCCGCCGAAATAACCGGTTCGCGTGCCGAAGCTGCCCCCACTCAAGACGGCGGTACCGTGAGCGCCACGGGCTGGATTGCGGTCGGTGACCGTCTCCACCACACCACCCAGCTTGCGGCCGAATTGCGCGGGAATGCCGGAGGTATAGACTTTTACCGACTGCACATTCTCGACATCCTCGGCGGGCGCAAATGCCGGCGAGCGGTTTTCAAACACCGGGACTCCGTCCACCACATATTGCGTGCCGTATTCAGAGCCGCGAGGGTGCAGCACGCCATTGGCCTCAAGAAGCCATCCGGGTTGTGCCTGCACCACCTCGATTGCCTCGCGGCCGGGCGTGGTTGACACCCAGTTCTGGAGCGTCAGCTTCCCCAGGGTGTAGGCGTTTCCCGTATTAGTCTTATCCAGAAGAGTGTCCGATGCTGTGACCGTGACGCTCTCGTTGCGTGAAGCCACGGCAAGCGCAACATGAAGCGTGGTTGGGACCTGCGAGCGGACCTCAACCAGCACCGCAAAGGGCGCAAATCCGGGATGCTGCACTGTGAGTTTGTAACTTCCGAACGGAATCTCTTTGACAGCGTACTCGCCTTCGGCGTTGGTTTCAAACTTCAGCAGGAAATGATTGGCTTGGCTGACAATTTCGCAACGCGCCTGCAACACAGCGCCCGCAGGGTCGGCTACGCCAACTTTCAGTTCACCTGTCCGGCTTTGGGCAGCGGCGTTCAAAGCTGCCGGCAAGGCGATGCAGACGACGAAACAACGCTTTAGCAGGCTATAGAAAAAATTCGCTGTCACCGAAATTGTTACCTCAGGGCCGAAGGCCAAATATTAATTCTATGCTTGTACATCTTTGCGCGGTCCAGAAATTGTTGTTTTGTTGGACGATTGCTTTTTTAATTTCATGAATATCCAGATTAAGATGTGCGTGAACTTTTGTTGCGTTAAGAAACCAGCTTCGTAGTAGCATGGGCGGGAGTACCAGTTCCGCCGCGTCGATATCTTGGCCACATAAGATCTAACCTAAATCTATGGCTTCCTTGTCCCAAGATGTGCGCTTCAGTTTCAAGCTGATGCGCAAGTACCGCGGCCTTACGGTGCTGGCTGTATCGGCGCTTGTGGTTGGTATTGGACTGAATACAGCGATGTTCAGCGTGGTGAATGCCATCCTGCTGCGCCCGCTGCCTTATCCGGATGCTGCCAAGCTATTCATGGTTCAAACAACCTCTCCAGTGTCGGTGTTGCCCGTCTCCTATTCTGACTTTCTCGACTGGAAGAAGCAGGCCCGCTCTTTTTCCGACATGGCGGCATTGCGAATTACCAGCTTCAATCTCACGGGAGATGGAATTCCCGAACGTGTTGCGGTCAAGCTGACCTCCGCCTCTTATTTCAGTACTCTGGAGATTATTCCGTTTCTGGGAAGGGACTTCAACGACCAGGATGATCAGCCAGGAACGCGCCGCGTAGCGATCATCAGTTATGGTTTGTGGGAGCGCAAGTTTGGCAAATCTCCTTCTGTGCTGGGTCGTGTTTTAGTTCTCGACAATCAGCCTTACGAAATCGTGGGCGTTGCTCCGCCTGCTATGGCGATCCAGCGCATGGATGTATGGATACCCATCGGCCTGTTCACGGACGCATACTATCTGGACCGGAGCCACCGCTTCAGCAGCGTGACTGCGCGCCTGGCTTCCGGGACCAGCGAGGCCCAAGCTGAGGCCGAGATGCGGACGATTGCCGGCCGCCTGGCCAAGCAGTTCCCTGAGAGCAACCTCTACGCGGGCGCCAAGATGGTTGGAATCTCGGAATTGTGGTTGGGTGGAATCAAGAAGCCGCTCTACCTGCTGTGGGCCGGTTCAGGCGCAATTCTTCTGCTTGCCTGTGTAAGCATCGCCGCGGTGTTTGTGGCGACTATCTCCGACCGGAGAAGGGAACTGATTATCCGCCTTGCTTTGGGCGCGAGTCGCGCGCTTCTCGTACGCCAATTGTTCATACAGATGTTGTTGTTTGCCCTGATCGGTAGCCTGGCTGGTTTTGCCTTTGCGTGGGCAGGCGTCAAGATGATCCTGGTTGTTTCCGCTAATAGCGTGCCCCGGCTGGGAGAAACCACTTTTGATGTCAACGTGTTATGGTTCACGGTTGCCCTGGTATTTATCGTCACTTTCCTGGCCGTGACACCGCCCGCCATTCATATAGGCCGCCTGAAGATCGAGGAGACCATCAAGGACGCTTCGTCCAAGTCGGGCTCGTCCAGGTCGACCGTGGTTGGACAACGAATGCTGATCACCGTGCAGGTGGCTCTGGCCACTGCGTTGAGCCTGATCTCCGGACTATTTATCAAGAGCCTATATAAGGTCACCAATGTTGATAGCGGCTACGATACGAAACAGGTGCTGGCCTTCCGGGTGTCATTGCCCAAGGCGAGATACCAGGAGCCGCACAGCATCGATAGTTTCTATGATCGCCTGATCGCCGATATCAAGACCATACCGGGAGTTCGTTCGGCAAGCGCTGTCTCCAATCTGCCTTTGACTGGCGATTACTACTACATTGGTTTTGAGACTGAAGACCATCCGGCGACTCCCGGAAAGCCGAAGCCCTTTGTTGATAATCTCGTGATATCGCCTGGGTATTTCAATACCTTGCGCGTGCAACTGCTTCAAGGCCGCGACTTCACAGCCTCCGACACGCTCGATGGCCACAAGGTGGTTATTGTTGACGACGTGCTGGCGGCCAAGTACTGGCCGGGGGAAAACCCTGTCGGCAAGCATGTCAAACTTATGGCGGATGCATCCGGTCCGTTTCCTTCGTTCGAGGTTGTGGGTGTGGTTCATCAGGTGAAGCAGTACGGGCCAGAGCAGGCTGTGCCCCGTCTCCAGGTCTATACACCACTGGCGCAGCGCCCCAATCCCACGATGTCGGTTGTGATGTCTTTCGGCTCAGATGAAGCCGGCATCCGGCAGGCGGTTGTGAAGAAAGCCTATGAGATCGACAAAGATATTCCTCTCTACGGTTTTCGCAGGCTGGATGATCTGTACGCGGAAGCTACGGGAAGCCGCAAGCTCTCCGTAGGACTGGTGGGAAGTTTTGCCGCCATCAGCGTAGTGCTCAGCATCATTGGGATCTACGGAATCGTGTCAAACTCTGTCGTCCGCCGCAGGCGTGAAATGGCGATTCGGCTGGCCTTGGGTGCAACCTTCTCCAGGGCAATTGCTCTTGTCGCAACGCCCATCTTGCTCTGCTCCGCTGCCGGAATCGCAGCCGGCGCTGTGCTCGTGGCCGTCCTGACGAAGGTGATCTCAGCATTCCTGTTTGAAGTTAGCGCCCACGACGCCAAGGTTTTGGCCGGTGCCGTGGCCACTGTCATACTTGCTGTGCTCGCCGCCAGCCTGATTCCGTCGCTCAAGATACGGTTCGTGAACCCGCAGGAAATATTGCGTGAATAGCCGATCAAGGCAAGGGATCCTTTAGCCGCGAATTTACGCGAATGAACACGAATTTAAAAACAACGGATAAAAATATCTTTGCGGTTTAGTTCAGATTCGTATGATTCGCGCAAATTCGCGGCTAAAATTTCTTGGTTTTTTCAGTGCGGCTTCACTTTGATCGGGCTTCAAAGAGTTGAAAACAGATTCGACCTACGGTCAACAGCGCCCGGTCGAACTGGTCTGACCACGGCGAGCTGCAATTGACGCGTATGTAGTTCTTGAATGCCCGGCTAGGGGAAAACATTGGCCCGGGAAGGACAAATACATGCTGGGCCAGGGCTTGTTCGTAAAGCTTCATGGCGCTGATGCCCCGGGGAAGTTCCACCCACAGCAGATATCCACCCTGAGGGCGAGAGACGCGGGTGCTTTCCGGAAAGTACTTGGTGATGGCGCGGCTGACTGTCTGCACCTGATCGGCGAAGCAGATGCGCAGCCGGCGGACGTAACGATCATATCCGCCTGATTCGAGAAACGACGCGATCACCAATTGCTGCAACGATGAGCTCGCCACTGTGGTGATGAACTTAAGGCGCTCGATCTCGTTGCGGTAGCGCCCGCCATGCACCCAGCCGATGCGGTATCCGGGGGCCATCACCTTGGAAAATGAGGAGCACAGCAACACCAGCCCTTTACGGTCGAAAATCTTGGCTGGCGCCGGACGCTTGTTGCCGTATACCAGATCGCCGTAGACGTCGTCTTCAATGAGCGGAACGTCATGCTTCGTCAACAGATTGACCAGGTTCCTCTTGTACTCATCCGAGAGCACGTAGCCTAATGGGTTGTGGCAGTTGTTCATCACCACGCATGCCTTCACCCGATGCTTCTTGATGGCATTTTCCAGTTGGTCGAGTTGCATGCCGGTGCGCGGGTGCGTAGGAATTTCAATTGCGCGCAGGCCCAATGACTCGACCGCCTGCAAGACCCCGAAGAATGTGGGGCTTTCAATCGCCACCAGGTCGCCGGGGCTGGCCACCGCCCGCAGGCTCAGGTTCAACGCCTCCATGCCGCCGCAGGTAATTACGACGTCGGCAGGCGAAAACTCGCAGCCAAACATCAACGTGTGCCGGGCAATCTGGCGGCGTAACGGCTCCGCCCCCGGGGGAAAATCGTAGCCAGAACTGTGGTGCGGGTATTTACGCAGCACCTGGGTGGTGATCTGGTTCAATTTGTGCGTGGGATACAGTTCCGGCCCGGCGCCTCCCGCTCCCAGGGGAAAGTTCTTCGGATCACCGGAGGCGCTCATGATCTCGTGCAGGATCTTCGCAATCCCAACCTGCGTCGGAGAGTTTTCCGTGCCCACAAAGCTGGGCTCGGGCGCCAGATCGGCAAATGGCACCTTGACGTAGAAGCCGGACTGGGGCCGAGCCTCGATGAATCCGTGATTCTCCAGCCAGAAATAGGCCTGGAGCACGGTTGAGATGCTCACATCCTGCTGCTGGCTCAGGGACCGCACGGAGGGCACACGTTCGCCCACTCGCAGCACGCCGCGGGAAATCTGCCCTTCAATCAGGTGGGCCACTTGAAGATAACGAGGCCCATTCTCGACTGCATGGTGTGCCATTGTCGAAATCATACCGCTCTCAAACACAAGATGCCATACTTAACTGTACTGGTCACATTTTTATGTTTCTGTATCTGTATTTATCCGCCCCTGAGTAACTACTATGTTCTCAGTGGAGGGAAAGCCGATGCAGACAACTTTGAAGACGACCTGGGCCAACCGCTATACGAGACGCGCCACCGCGATACAGAGTTCAGCCATTCGTGAACTGTTGAAAATTACGCAAAGGCCGGAGGTGATCTCCTTCGCCGGTGGCCTGCCCGCCCCGGAGCTTTTCCCGATTCCAGAAGTTCAACGCGCATGCGCAAAGGTGCTCGCGGAGCGAGGCGCTGCCGCGCTTCAATACAGCGCTACGGAGGGCTATCTCCCCCTGCGCGCACTCGTCGCTGCCGACCTGAAGAGATATGGTGTCGAGGCCAGTCTGGAGAACGTGATGATCACCAGCGGCTCGCAGCAGGCGCTCGATCTGCTGGGCAAACTGCTCCTCAATCCACGCGACCTGGTGGTGGTGGAAGCGCCAACCTATGTAGGCGGGCTCCAGGCCTTCAATCTGTACGAGGCTGAATACTGCCCGGTGCCGGTGGACGACCAGGGCGTGCGCACCGAACTGCTGGAAGAGGCGCTGCAGGCCCGGCCAAAGTTTCTGTATATCCTGCCGAATTTCCAGAACCCCAGCGGCGTTACCATGTCCCTGCAGCGCCGCCAGGAGTTGATCACGCTTGCCGCCCAGTATGACGTGCCGGTGGTGGAAGATGATCCCTACGGCGAGCTTCGCTATGAGGGCGAGCCAGTGGCTCCACTGATGCTTCTGGACCGCGAGAACGTAATCTATCTCAGCACTTTTTCCAAAACTCTTTCTCCCGGCCTGCGCCTGGGCTGGATTGTGGCGCCGGCGGAGGTCATCAGCAAGCTTGTACAACTGAAGCAAGGCACCGACCTGCACACCAGCAGCTTCAACCAGATGATGGCCTACGAGGTGGCGCAGAGCGGATTTCTGGAAGGGCATATTCGACAACTTCGGGAGGTCTACCGGCAGCGCCGTGACGTGATGTTGCAGGCCCTTGAAGAGTTTTTTCCATCGGAAGCCACCTGGACGCATCCACACGGTGGACTGTTTCTGTGGGTCACCATGCCCTCCGGATTCGACTGCCGTGAATTGCTGAAAGCCGCAGTGCAGAACAACGTGGCGTTTGTTCCGGGCAACTCTTTCTTTCCCGATCCAGAAAGTGGCTCGCGTTACATGAGGCTTAACTTTTCCAACGCCACGCCTGAGCGGATCAGGGAAGGAATCCGCCGGATCTCGGTAGTAGCACGCAAGCAAATGGAACAGCTTCGGGTCAATCTCGTTGTAGCGTAAAAGTTTGTTATCGGAACCGATCATTGAATAATTAAGTAAGCTGATAACGCATAAATGGTTTTCAGATCACCCCATATCTATCCTCATGCCAGCTTTGCGCAGCCGCTGCACCAGAACGTCTCCCAGCGCAGTCGCGGGTGTCAGAAGGCCGCCCCGCTGGGGACTTCCCGGCAGTTCATTGGCATGCAGGGCCAGGCTCAGGGCTGATTCGCAGACGAATTTCACCGTGGCGCGGTTGCCCGGGTCTCCTTTGTCGCTGATGATGCCTCGCACCTTGCGGCCATCTGTTGCGGTTCCCACCAGTTCACAACGGAACCAGCCATTGTTCATGGTTTTCTCCGAGGGGCCGCTGCCCGGCTTTGGCATTAGCGATTTCAACATTCCACGAGTGAGCGAGCGCTTCATCATGCCCTCAAAAGCGCTGAGCATTCCGGAGAGCATTTTGGCTTTGAAACGGGAGCGGGGCGGATTGAATTTCTGAAATTCCTGATAGCGAAAGCCCGGTCCATAAGGCATCTGCCATTGCTCAAACAGGGCCGCGCTGCGGCGGACGATTCTTACGTTCGTGACTCCCATGATGAAGGGCGCGATCCAGGTATCGGTGTCGGCGTCGTGTTGCGCTTTTTGCGGGTCGAGGTTCAGGTTGATCTCCTCGGGAGAGTGCTCTCCGGCGGGGTTCAGCAGGAACGGATCGCGAGCGCGGGCCGCGTCTCCCGATTCGTATAAATTGAATCCGGTGGCCAGCGTTCCCCCATTCACGCCGCCGGCAAATTGAAAATATCCTTTTACTTCCTGGCATGAGACCCCAAGATTCTTCTGCATGTGCCGGGCCATCAGGTAAGCTCCCAGGTCGGAGGGAACGGAGTCGAATCCGCAGCAGGGAACGATGCGCGTCCCGCTGGAAGCAGCTTTCTCGTGATGGCGATCAATGAGGTCTTTGACCCAGGGAGTCTCGCCGGTGATGTCCACGTAATGGGTCCCGAATCGGACGCAGGCGTCCACAAGTTGATTGCCGTAGAGAGCGAAGGGGCCGGCGGTGCTCAACAAAACTCTTGTCTGAGCAGCGATTCTATCCAGCGCCTCCTGGTCGCGGGCATCGGCTATTAGTATGTCGATGGCTTTGGCGTCGTCGCCGGCCTGCGCCCTGGCTGCTTCGAGCGCCTGCTGGTTGCGGCCTGCAATCGCCCAACGAACTTCAGAAGGATGAACATGGCCGGCAAAGTACTGTATCGTCTGCTTGCCGGTGAAGCCGCTGGCTCCGTAAAGCACAACGTCGTATTTACGCTCAGGCATTGTTTGTCAGATACCTTTCGCCGTGCTCGAAGATCCGGAAATGGAGCAAGAGGGAATGTGGCGATCAGGGATGATGAGCAGAATCCACATCCCCGCTTGGGTCCAAAAACCAAATGCTACTTCGGGGGATTGCACTCAATACAGCTCAACGGCGCAGTGTTGGTGGGGCAGGTGCAGGCACTATGGGGACCACTAGCCGCCATCTGAGGCAATCTGGTAGATGTCAGGTTCATGAGCGTTTCCTGGTTGAGAGCGAGTTTCCTTAGCGATTTCACCATGTTGGGAATCCTCCTGGCATTTAGATTCGGCGAATTATACCTTGGGAGCATTCAGCCATCAGCCGGCCAAAACTTTTTTTGCCACGAATTGGCGCGAATTCAACACGAATTGAGTGAAGAATGGAAAGGCAATCGGGTGATGAGTTTTGGAGCAATCATTGATTTTAAACACCTTATCGTTGCAGTTAGTGGGAGAGCCTGCCAAAACCTTTTTTTGCCACGAATTGACGCGAATAAAGCACGAATTGAGTGAAGAATGGAAAAGGGATGATGGAGCATTCAGCAGCCAGCCAGGGCCAGGACGCTTGCGCGATTTCTTGCTGCCGACATAACAGTATTGTTATCACCAATTTTTTACTTGCATGCAAAAGCTTGTTCGATCCGGGACATTGAGACAAACCGTGATTTTATTGGGCTTCAGAGCATTCAGCCGCATCAGCCAGTCAACATTTGAGGCGCCGGCGCGATGAGTTCTCGCTCGAATAACAACATGGCCAATGTTAAGAAGCTGGCCTCAAATGGCGGACTTCGCAACATGCGGAGTAGATTGAGACATTGAGACAGACCGCATTTTTCCTGGGCTTGAGAGCACTCGGGATTCAATTAGTCAACTTCTGAGCTCTTGGCACGATTCGCTCAACGCTTAGCAACAGTATTGTTGTCAGCCGGATGAAAGTTAGAAAAATCTAATTACAGTCCTCACTCACTGACGTGCAGATTTCGGAAAAAGCGAGGATAAAAGGGTAGATATAAAGTTATCCAATGGGCCGGGCTCTAACATGACCAAGCGACAGCCGGATAGAGAGAAACGCTTTTTAAGCGAGGCTCCGCCAAGCGGTGAAATTAGCCACGACAGTTAACGTCCTCGCGGATGACTACGGGATTATTGATCCTTCGCTACGCTCAGGATTTCGCCTCGCGGCTCAGACGCCGCGAGAACGGCTCAAGTTAAGGTCCTCGCGGATGACGCGAATTATGCTATGCGGTTTTACGGTCCGACGTAGCTTACAGAGTACTATAATAATATTTATAAAGAGTTTGTCAAGCGAATGAAGGAAAGGATGTAATTAAAAGTGCGGAGGAAAGAAGATTCTTTGCGTCGAGTGCGACGAGCAGCATGGTTGGGACTGAAAAGATATATGCCGCCCGCTATGCGGGCTTGAAGCTTTGCTTGACCTGCACCGACAGCTTGCGCTGTGGGCTACAGGTATCATCGCCAGCTTCACTGGCTCGGCGTCTGCGAAAAATGAATTATGTTGCGCTGCATTAAGGCGGAATTGTGCGAACGCGGAACTACACAAATGCGGAACGGTCCCAAGGATTAATTGCTAATTGTGGCCTATTGAATGCCCTGCTTTTTGAGGAAGCATGGAAGCGAGGAAGATCACGTGGAAGTGAACATTGCTGGCCAATTGTTAACTGCCAATTGCTCTCTTAAGCCTACGCCGTTTTCACCACTGGAGGTCCCGGGCGTTTTTCGGTTGGGTTTTTTTCGCCGATGAACATCTTGATTTTTTCAAGCAGGGCGGGGAACAGGTCTTCTTTCTGGAGGCAGGCAGCTACATCTTTGCCGCCGTCAACGGGGCCATAGCCGGTCACCATGATGACTGGTATTTCAGGGTGGTCTTCGTGGACCTTGCGGGCCAGTTCCACGCCATTCATCCCTTCCATGCGGAAGTCGGTCACCAGAATATCGAAATCGTCCTGGTTGAATTTCTTAAGTGCGTCCTCTCCGTTGAAAGCGCTTACGGCGCGATAGCCCTGCATTTCCAGAATTTCACAGCTCAGCCTTGCCAACACCTCATGATCATCAACAAAGAGGATGGCTTTCATGAATGCCTCCTAGGCAACAACGGTTGGGACCGTACCTGGTGGGCGACATAAAGGGACGAAGTCGGCCACACAGTTTTGTTTCTCAAAGCAAGTAAAAAGATGCCTAATCGTTCGATTAATTTTACGCTCTTTACGAGCCACAAGACTTAAGTAATCAATGGTTAATTTTGGTAAATAAGTAATTTTCAAGAAAATCGAACCGGCTGCTAGCCACAAAATTTCTCGCTCTTTTGATTTTCAATTACCCCACTTACTCACTTATCCAATTACCAAATTCTTCTTCACTTTCCTGCGGGCGGGAGATACAACGCCGGGACACTACTCTTTCTTATCAGGTCGTTGAAGGCCGGCACATCCGCCGACAGGAGCTGTTTCCAGGCCGCCAGCTGCTGGTCAAGCTGGCCACGCAGCATGCGGGCGACCTCATATTGCTGTTGGGTAGGGGCGTTGTCCCCGGCCTCGACGCTGGATCGGAAGCTATCGTACTGCTCATTGAGCATATTGGGAAAAGCCAGGTTGCCCTCAGAGCCTTTCATATTGACCTGGATCAGCCGCTCTTCCACTGGAGTCATTTTTTTGTCGAGCGCTTCAGACTGCTCCAGCAAAGACTTCATGGCAGGATCATCGGCCAATCGTTGCTGCAATACCTTGAGTTGTCCGCGCAGTTCACGAATCTGGTTTACAGAGCGGTGCAGATCGGTGTTGGCTTCGCGTATCTGCATGAGCAGATCAAACTGTTTCTGCAGGTCCGATTGGGATATGTTCTTCGCCCGCGGGTCCTGCACAATCTCCAGGGGTTGAACCTGGCTCTGGCTGCCTACGGTGAGCTTCACCGTGTATTTTCCGGGCAGGACCAGCGGCCCCTCGGGTCCGTTCCCGGTATAGAAGGCGCCGGGGATCTTTACCGGAGGCTCCCAGCGCAGGTTCCATGCATAGCGATTCATGCCCGTTGAGGCGGGAATAGTCGTGACTTCCTTGATCTGGTCGGGCCATTCCGGCGGCTGCTCCGCCTCTTTCTTTTCCCGGCTGGAGAGGCTGCGCACCAGCTTTCCGCTGCTATCGAAAATCTCCAGCTTGACCTCATCTTTGGGGGCAGTCTTGAAATAGTAGTCAAGAATTGCTCCGGGCGGCGGGTTATCGCCGACCGGGCCGCGCCGCTCGATGGATTCGGGCAAGTGCAAGCGCAACGCTGTTTGCGGCTGATACAGGAGCATTTGGGCGTTAGCGGAGTTGGCGTTGATCTGCCGAAGGGGAGTGATGTCATCGAGCAACCAGAATGAGCGACCATGAGTGGCCGCGACCAGGTCATCGCCGTGGATGGTCAAGTCATGGACGGGTACAGTCGGCAAGTTCAATTTGAGTTGCTGCCAATTGGCACCGTCATCCAGGGAAAAATACACGCCGGTCTCAGTTCCGGCGAAGAGCAATCCTTTGTGGATAGGATCTTCGCGCACGGAGCGGACGTAAGAGCCTTCGGGAATACCGTTGGCAATCAGAGTCCAGCTCTTGCCGTAGTTGCCGGTGCGGTAAATCAGGGGGCGGAAGTCATCCAGCTTGTGGCGATCCACGGCGATGTAGGCCGTGCCGGGATCGTAATGCGAGGCTTCGACGATGCTCACCATGCTCCATTCGAGCATCTGCTTAGGGGAGATGTTGCTCCAGTTCTGGCCGCCGTTGGTCGTGACGTGGACCAGGCCGTCGTCGGTGCCCACCCACAGCAGGTCTTTTTTCAACGGCGATTCGGCCACGGCAAAGATGGTGTCGTAGTACTCCACGCTGGTGATGTCCAAGGTGATGGAACCACCCGAGGGCTTCTGCTTAGACTTGTCGTTGCGCGTGAGGTCGGGGCTGATGGCCGTCCAGCTTTGGCCGCCGTTGGTGGATTTGAACAGCATCTCGTTGGCGGTGTAGATCGTGTCGGGATCGTGGGGAGAGATGAACAGCGGCGAGGTCCAATTGAAGCGGTGCAACAGATTCTCTGCGCCGTTGCCGGAAACATCGAGCGGCCACACGGAGATGTCTACAGCCTGCTCGGTGCGCTTGTCGAAGCGCGAGAGAAGACCTTCGGCCCCGGCATAAACAATGTTGGGGTCGCGAGGATAGGGCGCAATGTAGCCGCTCTCTCCGCCCCCTACCGGATACCAGTCCTGCCGGCCAATTATGCCGTCGTCATCGTAGCTCTTGATGGCGACCGTAGTGTTGTCCTGCTGCGCGCCATAGATGTAGTAGGGCCAACGGTTGTCGGTAATCACGTGGTAGAACTGCGCGGTAGGCTGGTTGTATTGCGTGGTCCAGGTCTTTCCGCCGTCGGTGGAGACGGTTGCGCCGCCGTCGTTGCCGTTGATCATCCGGTGCGGATCGCCCGGATCGATCCACAACCCATGATGGTCGCCGTGCGGAGCGTTCACGAGGTTGAAGGATCGGCCGCCATCGGTCGAACGCAGCATGCCTGTATTGAGCACATAAACCGTATCCGCGGATTTAGGATCGGCATAGATGTTGGTAAAGTACCAGGCGCGCTGGCGCAGGCGACCGTCGTCGTTGATCTTGATCCAGTTGTAGCCGCCATCTTCGGAGCGGAACAGCCCGCCCTCTTTGGCTTCAATCAGGGCATAAACTCGATTGGAATCCGCGCCGGAAACCGAGACGCCGATGCGTCCCAGAATTCCCGAGGGCAGGCCGTGCCCTTCCAGTTGCTTCCAGGTCGATCCGCCGTCGGTAGAGCGATAGAGACCGCTCCCAGGCCCTCCGCTATCGAGGCTCCAGGGTGTGCGATAGACCTGCCATAACGCGGCAAACAGAGTGTTGGAATTCTTAGGATCGAAAACAATGTCGATGGCCCCGGTCTTGTTGTCTTTGAACAGGACCTTCTGCCACGTTGCGCCGCCATCGGTGGTGCGAAAGACCCCGCGCTCGTCGTTGGGACCATAAGCATGACCAAGCGCCGCCACAAAGACGGTATTCGAGTTCTTAGGATCAATAATGACCGCGCCGATATGGCGCGTATCTTTCAGGCCCACATTCTTCCAGGTCTTGCCTCCATCCACCGATTTGTAGACGCCGTTGCCATAGGTGATGTTGCCGCGAATGGCGGCCTCGCCGGAGCCCGCATAAATAATGTTGTGATCGGAAGCGGCCACGTCGATACTGCCAATGGAAGCAATCGGCTCTTTGTCGAAGAGCGGCTCCCAGTTGGCGCCGGCGTCCAGCGACCTCCAGATGCCGCCCGACGCTCCCCCGAAGTAAAAGAGGTTGGGCTCACCCGGAACGCCGGTCACGGCCAGCACGCGCCCACCACGAAATGGACCGACCTGCCGCCAGCGCATGGCGCCGAACAGGTCTTCATCAATGCGGGCAGGCTGCGAGGCTGCCGTTGGCTGTTGCGCGGCTGGGGATGGTTTGGAATTCTTTTTTGATTGGCTTACCGAGAACGACGTGAGGACGAGCAACAGCAGAACAAGACAGCTCGGGCGATTCATTCGATGAGTGCTCCTGGTGGTGCAGTACTTAGAAGTTGTACCGCAAACGGAGTGCAGGACGCAAAGGAAAATCAAAGTTGCCGCAGATTTCGCAGATGAGCGCGAGATAGAAACAACAAGCAACGGCAATTCAGACGAGACTGGCCTTTTTGCCGCCATCCATCCGCTCCCTTTAACCACAGCTCGGCGGAGCCGCAACCAAAAAAACCAGCATGTACCGCGGAGGCGCGGAGAACAGCAAAAATCCAAGTCAACACCTCAACCACAGAGGACACGGAGGAACACAGAGAAGAGCCCTAAATTCTTCGCAACAAGAGAAGAATTTCATAGATAGTAGTACAGAGGACGCAGCGTGGCATAGCCACAACCAAAAACTTAACACTGATGCCACTGATTGTACTGATAAACAGTGATCAGCAGGATTTGTAATTGATAATTTGTAAGTTGTAATTTTTAGACTCGGGAGAAAGAGTTGATTTTGAGCCGAACAGTTTGGAAATTGAACTGGGGGTGCAGAGACAAAAACGTGGTCTGGATGTCCTTCTCGTCAATTCCGCTGGCGCGAAGGTTTTCCAATATCTTGCGAGCGGCGGCATCTGCGAATTGCTTTGCCCGGCTTGCGCTGGCATTTTGTTTTTCTACTCCCGGCGAGAAGCACGACTGCAATCGCAACTGTGAAGAGTTTCATTGGTTCCTCCAAGAATATATGCATCATAGAAGAGAACGGTTCCCCTCAGTCATTCTTGCGCGCGAATCCATTCTTGCAGTTCACTTAAGCCCGATAGAATACTGTTGACGAATAGGAGTGAGGCCCGATGAATATAGACGACTTCCGGCGAATTGCCCTTGGCCTTGAAGGAGCCGAAGAGAGTTCGCACATGGGCAACCCCGATTTCCGGGTGGGCGGTCGAATCTTTGTGACGCTCGCCTCCGCGAATAAGGGCTACGGCAATCTGATGCTCACACCGGAACAACAAGCGGAATTTGTGGAGGAACTGCCCGAGGTTTTCATTCCCATTGCGGGCGGATGGGGCCGAATGGGAGCGACCCATATCTGCTTGGCAGCCGCCAACGAGGATGTGCTGGCCGGCGCCTTGCGAACCGCCTGGAGACTACGGATCGAGAAGAATGCAAAGTCAGGCTTGAAATCAAGCCCAAAGAAACCTGCCCCCGCTAAGCGTATTCCTATGGCGAAGGTCCATCGCAAGAAACACTGAGTTCTTCCTCCCGGATTCCATAGTCACCCGTAGTTTCTTGAACTCCTCTGCAAAACTGATTTGTTGATGATGTCCCGGTTGCCGGATGTAAGACAACCCGAGGAACTGAGCTTTAACCCAGCCGCATTTCCCTTAACTGTGCAGTTTTTACTCCATTCAAGGCATAGGTAGCATAGTATTTTTGGGGCTCGTGCTATTCCTTATTTGGGACAGCATCTAAACTCACATGTCGAGCCCAATTCCGCCAAATAACTCTTGCTAAAATTTCATATTCGAGGATATGATGATTCTCCCCGATCCACCTGCCATTGTCTGTGAACTCTCGGGTGATGACATTGGTACTCAAACAATTCCTTAAACTTGCTCTTTCCCCTGCCGATGAAACAGGAAGATTATGTCAACTAGAAGCTCTTTGCGCAGGAAGGCAGTTCTACCGGTCATCGTTATCCGGCACAATGGATTTGACAAAGAGCCTGCTCATACTCTGGATATAACCGAGATCTCCGCCAGGCTGGGCGGCCTGTCCTCGCCGCTGGAGCCAGGGGAGATCATTGAGATTCAGCGAGGAGCCTTAAAGGCCAAGTTCCAGGTATTTTGGATGGGGGCTGCAGGGAGCGCTGTGGCAGGGCAGGCGGGCATTCGCAGCCTGGAGCCCAACAAACGCATTTGGGGTGTCACCGTCGCTCGCGACGAAACCGATCTGACTGTAGATGCACAGCGCATGCGCAACCCTACGGCTCCCGTACGCAGTTCACCCCTGTTTCCGGGAGAAAAACGCGGAAATCCGCGTTTTCCATGCAGTGGAGGCATTTCCATCAGGACCGCAGCCGCCATGTTTGCGATGCATGGCGAAGCAAAAGACATTTCCTGGCAAGGCATTTATGTGGAATTGATGACCCCGCTGCCGCCTAAAACCCATGTGACTTTGAACATGACGATCGAAGGAATTGGGCTGGAAGTGGAGGGTGTTGTCCGCACCTGTTATCCCATGGTGGGGATGGGCATCTGTTTCAGCACCGTATCCGATCAGGATCGAGAAAAGATTGCTTTGATCCTCAAGAAAATTCAACAGGCTGAATCTGCCTCGGCATCCACTCTTGTGGCGAAGCCGCCCGTGAGCGCTCCCTTGCATGATGCCATCGCCCCGTTGCCTCTTCTCCGTCTGGATGCTTATCCCGCTCCTGTGTTGGCGAACGCCTGTAAGATGCTGGCTGCGGGTCTTGACTCATGGAAGAAGACGTGCTCGGCAGAAGAGATTGAGCAGGTGCGCGAGGCCGTACTCTTGCTCCATGAGAAACTGCTCTCGACCATTTCTCCTATAGAGTTGACCGATTACTTCGCTGCAACCGTGCCGCATGACGCCTCATCACAATGACCCACCTCATCGGAGTGGGCATCAATTATCCCTCTAAAACGCGCTGTCACCCTGAAAGGCGCGTTCTTTGCGCCTTGAAGGACCCCGAAGCTCGATTTTCAATAGTGGGTCAGTTTGAATTTCCACAGTGTTCAACACTCAAAGGCACAGGGGCTAAAGCTCAATGTCACTTACTTTTCCCATTTGTGCTTTGGGTTACTAAAAACTTTTCCGCAAGCGGTTTAGCCAACGTCCCAAAAGGCTAGAGCATGTTTCAAAAATATGTAGAACTTCCTCAGGGGGCTGAAGCCCTTGGTTTTTTCAAGGCTTTTTGCGGCACGGCTGGAAGCCGTGCCCTTTCAAAGTCTATTTTTGAAACACGCTCTAGTTACACCGATTTCTAAATGCCAGAGCCCGGCTATTCAAAAATGTACAGCCCTTCAGAGCTCGTCAGTAGCCATCAGCGTGATTCCTGGGACCCGAAGAGCAGCGGAGCAGTTTCCTTCCAGGACAGGCTCTTCGCTGCCGCTCAGGATGACACAGATGCTCTCGGTGCATCGGGTAATCTTCGCCACTGGTTTGTCTCGCCCCATTGTTCAAAAACATTCCGACCAAAGCATAAAATGTGCAAAGTAAGTGACATTAGGCTAAAGCCAAATATTTCAATACTTTCCGGCACGAGTGAACTTTCCTTCGTTCCTCAGGACAGGCTCTTCGGCTCGCGAGCTCACCTCAAGGACAAGCTGTGCCCTGTTACATGTCTTCAGACAAAATGACCCACCACCCGATTTTCCAGTCACCACCAGAAGTTGGCAGCTCACCTAAATCAAACGCACCGCCGGTGTTCTTGCGGTACGGCCCGAAGCCATACCCATCAAAGCCATGTTTTGAGACGGACTTAAAGGCCACGAATGTAATGCCGATATACATGGGCAGCCTCATTGGAACGGACGTCAACGGAGCCACTCAAAACAGCCGGATTTCAACGCCGTAAAATTGCTCCTGTCCGGATCTTGATCGTTGAAGATGAAGGTGCTGTGGCCCTCGATTTAGCTGCAACTCTTGAAGGGTTTGGCTACGACATAGCAGGGAGTGTCCCTTCTGGAGAAGCTGCCATCGAGCAGGCTCTGGCAATGCGACCCAGCTTGGTTCTCATGGATATCCGTTTGGCCGGCAAGATCGACGGAATACAAGCTGCCTGTGAGATTCGCAAACAATCCAACATACCAATCATCTTTCTTTCTTCGCATGCCGACGAATCGAGGCTCAACCAGGCAAGAAGTACGGAACCCTCCGGCCATCTTGTCAAGCCTTTCACCTCCGTCGAGTTGCGTAGCGCCATTGAAATTGCCCTTCACATGCACCAAGTGGAAGACCGTTTGCGCCAGAGCGAGGAGCGTTACCGGCATCTGGTCGAGAGCAGCATCGCCCTCATTTGTACCCACGACCTTCAGGGAAATTTGCTTTTCATCAACCAGGCGGCAGCCGGTTCCTTGGGTTACACCGCAGAGGAGTGCCTCGGAAGGAATATCGAGGAGATGCTCACGCCTATGACCAAATCGAGCTTTGTTGATTACCTGATGAAGATCCAGGAGGACCATACTGCTACTGGAAAGATGAAGTTGCTCGACAAAGCCGGGCGGGAACGGGTCTGGTTCTTCAGCAATAGCCTCATTCAGAATGCAAATGGGGACCGGTATGTCCTGGGACACGCCCAAGACATCACCCAGATGATGGAGATGCAACGGGCATTTCGCGAGGTACACCAAGCGGCGCTGGAAACCGAAAAGCGGCTTTCCCGCACGGACTCTCTTACCGGATTGGCAAACTGCCGCGCGTTCCACGAGGCTGCAGAGATGGAGAGAAAGCGTTGCGCCCGCTACGCCAGGCCATTTGCCGTTGTATACATCGACCTGGATAATTTCAAAAAGCTCAACGATGATGAGGGCCACGCAGTGGGAGATCGCGTGTTGACCTGCGTCGCCGAGGTCTTGCACAAAAGGAAGCGAGCCGAATGCGTGGCGGCCCGCCTGGGCGGAGACGAATTTGCGTTGTTGCTGCCGGAGGCCGGCCACGCTGAAGCGGAACATGCAGCGCGTAATCTCCACAATTGGCTGAAGACCGCCATGCAGGAAAACAACTGGCCAGTCACTTTTAGTGTGGGTGTCGTCGCCTTTGTGACGCCTCCGGAAAGCGTTGATCAAATGGCGCATATGGT
>Ga0070730_10001647_pt1 | contig 21230 bp, 17 predicted proteins | sample Coa_R1_3_FD_66447 | JGI IMG/M metagenome (GOLD analysis project Ga0070730, IMG submission 66447) | Surface soil microbial communities from Centralia Pennsylvania, which are recovering from an underground coalmine fire - Coalmine... | ecosystem: Environmental > Terrestrial > Soil > Unclassified ... | reverse complement strand
CCGCCGTAGCTCAGTGGTAGAGCGCATCATTGGTAATGCTGAGGTCGGCAGTTCAATCCTGCCCGGCGGCACCAGCCTTTCTCCTCGCGTGCGCCTCTGGCCGACGGATCGTGGGGTGCGCGATGGATGGGGCAATGGATCGAGGCCTCCGGCAGGTGGTCGCCGCCGTCGCCCTCGCCAACCTGGCCTTCTTCGGCGTCGAGTTCGCCGTGGCGAGCGCGATCGGCTCGGTGTCGCTGTTCGCCGACTCCGCAGACTTCCTGGAAGACGCCAGCCTCAACCTGCTGGTCCTACTCGCGCTCGGCTGGTCGCCGCGCGCCCGCTCGAGGTTGGGTTTGGTCCTGGCCTGTCTCCTCCTGGCGCCGGGGATCGCCACTGTCTGGACGGCGTGGACGCGGTTCACCTCGCCAGGGGCCCCGGACGCCGGCGCGCTCGGCCTGACGGGCCTGGGGGCTCTGGCGGTCAATCTCGGCTGCGCCCTCGTGCTGGCGCGCCGCCGCGACCACGGCGGCAGCCTGACCAAGGCCGCCTTCTTGTCGGCCCGCAACGACGTCGTCGCCAGCCTCGCCATCATCGCCACCGGCGCCGCCACCGCCCTCACCCACGTGCGCTGGTGGGACCTCCTCGTCGGCCTCGGCATCGGGGCGATGAACGCCGACGCCGCCCGCACGGTCTGGCGCGCCGCGCGCCGGGAAGGGCGCGCCGCATCCGCTACTTGATTGGCGAAGGCTGCAGGCCAGCGTTAGGGTGCGCCTCGGGAAGGATTCCGGGATGGACGTTGTCGAGCCATCAAGCGTGCGGGTTGAGCCGGCGGACGAAGCCGAGCGGCCGCTGCTCGAGGGGTTGCTGCAGTTCTACATCTACGACTTCTCGGAGATGCCGCCGGCGGACCCCGAAGGCTTCGCCTTCGACGCCCGCGGTGGCTACGCCACCCAGTTCTTCCGACTGGCCGACTACTGGGGCCTGGACGGCCATCACCCGCTGGTCATCCGGGTGTCCGGGCGCGTGGCCGGCTTCGCCCTTGTCAACACCATCTCCCACCGCGGCGGCCTGGTGGAGCACAACATGGGTGAATTCTTCGTCGCCCGCCTCTATCGCCGCCGCGGCGTCGCCGCCGAGGCGGCGCGCCAGATCCTCGCCTGCTATCCGGGTCGATGGGAGGTGGCGGTGGCGGAGCGCAATACGGTCGCCAAGGCCTTCTGGCCACGGGCGATCACGGCGGCCGGCGTCCGCGATCTCCAGCAGGCGGACGGCGACGGGGACCACTGGCGCGGTCCGATCTGGACGTTCAGAGTATCGGCCGGGACCGGAGAGGAAACGATGATGACGGGCTGGGATGGTCGGGGACTGGTGTCGACGGAATGGCTGGCGGCGCATCTGGCCGACCCCGACCTGCGCGTGTTCGACCTCACCGTCCACCTGCGTCCATCGCCCTCCGGCCCCTACGCGATCGAGAGCGGCCACGCCGACTACGAGGCGGCGCACATCCCGGGAGCGGCCTTCCTCGACCTTCCGGCCGAACTCTCGGACACCAGCTCCCCCCTTCCCTTCACCATGCCCTCCGTCGACGATCTGGCGGTATCGCTCGGCAAGGCGGGCGTCGCGCCGCGCGCGCGCGTCGTCGCCTACGCCACCACGTCGCCGATGTGGGCGACGCGGCTGTGGTGGATGCTGCGGTCGTGCGGCTTCGACAACGCCGCGGTGCTGGACGGCGGCCTGGCGAAATGGCGCGCCGAGGGCCGCCCGGTCGAAACGGGCGAGCGGAAATATCCGTCGGCCGGGCTCACCCTGACCGCCCGCCCGGACGCCTGGGCCGACAAGGCGGCGGTGATGGCGGCGATCGAGGACGGCGGCGTCTGCACCATCAACGCCCTCTCCCCCGCCGCCCACAGCGGCGAGTCGCCGGTCAACTATGGCCGCAAGGGCCACATCGCCGGCAGCCGCAACGTGCCCTACGCCTCGCTGTTGAACGAGGACGGGACGTGGCGGAGCGACGATGCGCTGCGCGCCCAGTTCGACCAGGTTGGGGCGCTCGAGCGGGCCAGGGCGATCTGCTACTGCGGCGGCGGCATCTCGGCAACCATGGCGGCCCTGGCCCTCACCCGCCTCGGGCACGCGGGCGTGGCGGTCTACGACGGCTCCCTGTCCGAATGGAGCCGCGACCCGGCCGCGCCGATGGCGACAGGGGCCGAATAGCCGCGTCCGGACGGGCTATCGCCGGACTATCGCCAGAGCCAGCGCAGCGAGTCCGCGAAGATCGCGCCGCCGTGCCGCAGGGTATGGCCGCCGGTCCCGAACTCGAAGCGCACGTCGTAGCGGGCGAACTCCAGGGCATTGGCCATGGTCTCGTTGGCCAGCGGCCAGTCGCCGTAGACGTTGCGGCCGTCGTTGGCCCCGTCCTGGATCAGCACGCGGATCGGCTTGCGCGGCGTCGCGCGCACCAGGAACGGATAGTTGTGGCCGCCGTCGATGTTGACGAACGAGCCGCAGTGGCTGAGCACCCGGCCGAAACGATCGGGATTGAACCAGGCGACGGTGAAGGCGCAGATGCCGCCGCTGCTGATGCCGCAGACGGTCCGGCCGGCGGGGTCATCGGCGAAGGTCAGACCTTCGACCTCCTCCACGAACGGCAGCAGCTCCTCGATCAGGAAGCGGCCATAGGTCGGCGTGAGCGGATCATATTCGCGCCGGCGCTGCTCCCAGTCGGGCTCGCTGTCGTCGCGGCGGCTGCCAGGATTGACGAACACCGCCACGGTCGGCGCGATCTCCCCGCGCGCGTGCAGGGTGTCGAGCACGAGCCCGGCGCGCACAGGGCCCTGGCGCGACAGGTAGCCGACGCCGTCGTTGAAGACGATCAGTCGAACCGGGCGCGAGCGGTCAAGGCCCGCGGGTGTATGGACGAAGACGTCCCGCCGCGTCGTCTCATAGAGGCGGCTCCCCGCCCAGCCCCGGTGGATCGCCACAGCGCCGACGGGGACGTCGTCGGCCGGCCAGGCCTCGGCGCACGGATGGTAGGGCGCATCGCCCGGATGATTCAGCGACAGGCGAAAGTCGGCGGCGCCGCGGCCGTTCATCTCCAGCGGCGGCTGCAGGTCCAGGCCCAGAGCCTGGTAGGTTTCGACGGTCATGGGCATGGCGTTCCTCCGGTGTCGCGCCGGCGGCGCCGGCTCGGAAGACCGGGGTCCACCCGCTGAACGAGGCATGAATGTGACCCCCACGTTTCATTCAGCCCAGCCTCGCTACGGATACGTCATCGCCTGAATGAGGCGGCATCCCAGGAGACCTAAGTCCATGAAGACCTCTGTTAAGATCGCCACCCTGGCCATGGGCCTGGCGGTCGTCGTCGCCGGCGCCACCAGCGCTTCGGCCGACACCCGCTGGCAGTCGCATCATCCGCGCCGCGAGGAAGTCAACAGCCGGCTGGCGCGCCAGAACCACCGCATCACGGTCGAACGCCGCGAAGGCGAGCTGACCCGCGGCCAGGCGCACGCGCTGCGCGCCGAAGACCGCGGCATCCGCAGCCAGGAGCGCTTCTACGCCTCGCGCAACGGCGGCCACATCACCCGGGCCGAACAGCGCCGGCTTAACCGCGAAGAGAACGGCGTCAGCGGCCAGATCGGCCACTGACCAGCGATGACCCGGCGGCCGGGGTCGGGCCAAGCGCCCGCGCTCCGGTCCGCAGGTCCTACAGATCGATCCTGTAGCGAAGACTCTCAGCCCCGCCATAAGCGGCGGGCTTGCGGAAGCGCTCCAGCAGGTAGCCGCCGTTGTTGAGGATCACCTTCTGCGAGGGAATGTTGTCGGCGTCGGTCGTGAGCTCCACCCACGGCATCCCCATCGCTGCGGCCTCGGGCAGCAGCAGACTCAGCGCGCGACTGGCGTACCCCCGGCCGCGCTTCCAGGCGACCACGGCGTAACCGATGTGGCCGAGGACGTGCGGCGGCAGTTCCGCCGTGCCCGGGCTCCAGCGAAACCCGATGTCGCCGCAGAATTCGCCATCCCACAACCAGCGATGAAAACCGGGTATGCGCTCGACGTCCGAACCGTCGGGCAGGCGGATCGAGCCCGCCTTCGCCTCGGGATCATCCATCGAACCGACGAGCGCCGCCGGATCTTCGGCGGCCTGTACGAGAATCTCGGCGCTGGCCTCCGCGCCCCGCAGGTTGTCCGGCGACCATCCTCGCTCCAGGGCGCCGAGGAAGCCGGGCAGGTGTTGGAGGTCGGGCTTGATCAGGACGACGGACATCGGCGATCCCCGTGGCGCGATGGCGGACCCCGGTCTAGAAGCACGCGCCCCCGTCAAGCAAGGAATAGGTCGTGACCACCAGAGCGCTGCTGATCGTTTCCATGTCCCTGTTCGCCCTGGCCGGGACCGCCCGGGCCCAGGTGCGCACCGGCGCGGCGGCCCTGGGCGACTGGCGCACCGACGCGCCCGGCGTCATCCGCCAGATCACGGCCGCCGACATGCCCGCGCCCTACGCCACCCATCCCGCCGCCCTGCCGGCGGCGCTGGTGGCGAAGCCGGCAGACGCCAGGCTGCGCGCCCCGCCCGGCTTCACGGTGAGCGCCTTCGCCAAGCTCGACCATCCCCGCCAGATCCGCGTGGCGCCCAACGGCGACATCTTCGTCGCCGAGACCGACGCCGGACGCATCGCGGTGCTGCGCGCCGCGGATGGCGCACACGTCCCGGCGACCACCTCGGTGTTCGCCGCGGGCCTGGACCAGCCGTTCGGCATCGCCTTCTGGCCGGCCGGTCCGCATCCGCGCTTCGTCTACATCGCCAACAACAATTCCGTCGTCCGCTACGCCTATACGGGCGGCGACCTGAAGGCGTCCGGCGCCCCCGAAACGGTGATCGCCAAGCTGGCCTCATCCACCGGCGGCCACACCACCCGCGACGTCGACTTCACCCCGGACGGCAAGCGGATGCTGGTCTCGGTCGGGTCGGGCTCCAACCTCGCCGAAGGCATGCCGCCGAAGACCGTCGAGGAGGCCCGGGCCTGGGAGGCGGACCACGCGCTCGGCTCGGCCTGGGGCCGGGAGGCCCTTCGCGCCGACGTTCTGAGCTTCGATCCGGAGGGGCAGGACGAGACCATCTTCGCCACCGGCATCCGCAACTGCGTGACGGTGCGGGTCGATCCGGCCGGCGGCGCGCCCTGGTGCGCGGTCAACGAGCGCGACAGCCTGGGCGACGACCTGCCGCCGGACTATGTGACCCGCGTGAAGGCCAAGGGCTTCTACGGCTGGCCCTGGTACTACATCGGCGACCATGAGGATCCGCGCCTGAAGGGCCGACGTCCCGATCTGGCCGGCAGGGCCACCGTCCCCGACGTTCTGATCCAGCCGCATTCGGCGCCCCTCGGCATGACGTTCTACCCGGCCGCGACCGGTGCGGCGGCGTTCCCCGCCGCCTATCGTGGCGACGCCTTCGTGGCCCTGCACGGCTCGTGGAACCGCAGCAAGCGAACCGGCTACAAGGTCGTGGTCCTGAAGGTGAGAAACGGTGTTCCAGAAGGAACTTACGAGGATTTCCTCACTGGATTTGTCGCCAGTGACAGCGGTGTCTGGGGCCGGCCGGTCGGCGTGGCGGTGGCCCACGACGGCGCGCTGCTGGTCACCGACGACGGCGGCGGCATGGTCTGGCGCGTCGCCTACGCGCCGAAGGGGGGAGCGAAGTGAGGCCCCTGGTGGTCGCCACCGCCCTTGCCGCGCTCGTTGGAGCTGGGACTCTGAGCGCCCTGGCCCAGGCCGCCGCGCCGGCCGGTGACCGGGCGGCGGGGGAGGACCTGTTCCTCGACCGCTGCGCCATGTGCCACGTCGCCGAGGGCGGCGGCCAGGGACCGAGCCTCCAGGGCGTCTACGGCCGCAAGGCCGCCGCCGCGCCCGGCTTCGCCTATTCGGCGGCCCTGAAGGCGTCCGGGGTCACCTGGACGGCGCCCGAACTGGACCGCTTCCTGACCAATCCCAGCGTGGCGATCCCCGGCACGGCCATGCCGATCACCGTCCCCGACGCTGCGCAGCGCGCCAACCTGATCGCCTACTTCGCCGCCCAAAAGTAGGGTCATCCCCGGGCGGGTCTGGTGAGGAGGCGCGAGCACCCGCCAGGCACGCACGCTCAGTCCTCCATCTCCAGCAGGCTGGCGTTGCCGCCGGCGGAGGTGGTGTCGACGGTCCAGGTGCGCTCCACCGCGAAGCGCGGCAGGTAGTGCGGGCCGCCGGCCTTTGGGCCGGTGCCGGAGAGGCCCTCGCCGCCGAACGGCTGCACGCCGACGACAGCCCCGATCATCGAGCGGTTGACGTAGAGGTTGCCTACGCGCGCCTGGCGGCGCACGGCGTCGGCGGCGCCGGCGATGCGGCTGTGCACGCCCAGAGTGAGCCCGTAGCCCGATGCCAGCACCCGGCCGAGCGTCCCCTCCATGTCGCCGCTCTTCCAGGTGACCACGTGGAGGATAGGCCCGAACACCTCCCGGCCCAGGTCCTCCACCGCGTCCAGGCGGATGAGGGCCGGGGCGACGAACTCGCCCCGCTCCAGGCCGGGCGGCAGGGAGACGGCATGGACGATCCGGCCGCGCCAGCGATCCAGGTACGCCTGCAGGTTGGCCCGCGCCCCGCCGTCGATCACCGGGCCGACGTCGGTGGCCGTGTCGGCCGGATCGCCGATCACCAGTTCATCCATCGCCCCGGCGAGCATGCGCAGGGTGTCTTCGGCGATGTCCTCGTGCAGGCACAGGAGCCGCAGGGCCGAACAGCGCTGGCCGGCGCTGAGGAAGGCCGAGGTGATCACATCGGCGACCACCTGTTCGGGCAGGGCCGTTGAATCGACCAGCATGGCGTTGAGGCCGCCGGTCTCGGCGATCAGGGGAACCAGGGGCCGCGCCTCGTCCTCCAGCAGGGCGGCGGCGACCCTGCGGGCGGTGGCGGTCGAACCTGTGAAGGCGACGCCGGCCACGCGGCGATCCCCCACCAGGGCCTGGCCCACGGAGGGACCGCCGGGAACCAGCGCCAGCACCTCCGGCGGAACGCCGGCCTCCAGCGCCAGGCGCACGGCCGCGGCGGCGATGAGCGGCGTCTGCGGCGCCGGCTTGGCGACCACGGCATTGCCGGCGGCCAGCGCCGCGACCACCTGGCCCAGGAAAATCGCCAGGGGGAAGTTCCAGGGGCTGATGCAGGCGAACACCCCCCGCCCGCGCAGGGTCAGTTCGTTGAGCTCGCCGGTGGGGCCGGGCAGGCGCTGGGGAGCGAACTGACGGCGCGCCTGGACGGCGTAGTAGCGGCAGTAGTCCGTCGCCTCGCGCACCTCGCTCAGAGCATCGCCGATGGTCTTGCCCGCCTCGCGGGTGAGCAGGGCCATGAGCGGCGCGCGGTCGCGCTCGAGAAGGTCGCTCAGGCGCTCGAGAATGGCGGCGCGGGCGTCGACGTCCAGCGCGTCCCAGGCGCCCTGAGCCCGGGCGGCCGCCTCCACGGCGGCGCCGACGTCCTCGGCCGTGGCTTCGGCGACCTGGCCGACCGGGCGGGCGTGGTCGGCCGGATCGGCAACGGCGTGCGTCAGCCGGCCCTGGTCGAGGCGGCCCCGCGCCGATCCGTCGTTCTCGTGGCCGGCGATCAGCGGCCCGGCGTGAGACGGCGCCTTCCACGCCCGCGCCATCGCCGCCCGCAGGGGCTCGACCTCGGTCGGCTCGGAGAGGTCCACGCCGGCGGAGTTCCGGCGCTCGGCCCCATAGAGGTCCGGCGGACGCGAAATGGCCGGATGGGGCGTCAGGCCGTTGGCCAGGGCCCGTTCCACCGGATCGGCAAGCAGTTCCTCGTCGCTCAGATGGCTGTCGGCGATCTGGTGCACGAAGCTGGTGTTGGCCCCGTTCTCCAGCAGCCGGCGGACCAGGTAGGCCAGCAGGTCGCGATAGCCACCCACCGGCGCGTAGACCCGCACCGCCAGGCCCCGCTCCGCCATGAGCGCCTCGTAGAGCCCGTCCCCCATTCCATGCAGGCGCTGGAACTCGAAGTCGCGCCGCTCCCCCGCCCACTCCAGCACGGTGGCGACGGTGAGGGCGTTGTGGGTGGCGAACGCGGGGAACAGGCGGGGAGCGGCGAGGAGCGCCCGGGCGCAGGCCAGGTAGCTGACGTCGGTGCCGCTCTTGCGGGTAAAGACCGGATAGTCCGGCAGCCCGCGCTCCTGCGCGCGCTTGATCTCGCTGTCCCAATAGGCGCCCTTGACCAGCCGGACCATCAGCCGGCGGCCGGTCGCCTCGGCCAGGGCCTGCGCCCAGGCTATCACCGCCGGGGCGCGCCGCTGATAGGCCTGGACGGCCATCCCCAGGCCATCCCAGCCGGCCAGATCGGCGTGGCGGGCCGCCCGTTCGATGATGTCGAGCGACATCTCCAGCCGCTCGCTCTCCTCGGCGTCGACGGTCAGGCCGACGCCGCCGGCCTTGGCGATGCGGGCGAGTTCCACCAGACGGTCGGTCAGCTCGGGAACGGCGCGGCGGGCCTGGAACGGCTCGTAGCGCGGATGCAGGGCCGACAGCTTCACCGACACGCTGTCGCGGGCGAAGACGTCCGGGGCCCCGCCGGCCCGGCCCAGGGCGCGGACCGCCTCGGCATAGGACTGCTGATACGCCTCGGCGTCGGGCCCCGTGCGGGCCCCCTCCCCGAGCATGTCGAAGGAGTAGCGAAAGGCGCGATTGGCGCCGCGGTCGGCCCGGCGGAGGGCTTCATCGATGTCGCGCCCGAGCACGAAGGCCTGGCCCATGGTCTGCATGGCCCCGGCCACCGCCGCGCGCACGGCCGGCTCCCCAAGGCGCGCCACCAGCCCCCGCACCGTACCGGCCGGGGCCTCGGCCAGCGACTGGGCCAGGATCAAGCCCAGGGTGGCGCTGTTGACCAGCGCCGACTCGGCGCCGCCGAGGTGCGCGCGCCAGTCGCCCCGAATCAGCTTGTCCTTGATCAGGGCGTCGGCGGTGCCGGCGTCGGGCACCCGGAGATAAGCCTCGGCCAGGCCCAGCAGGGCGGCGCCTTCGTCGCTGGAGAGGCTGTATTCGCGCAGGAACTGGTCGATCCATCCGGCGCGGCCGGGAGCGCGCAGCTCGGCGAGCAGCCGCGAGGCCTGCGCGAACACCCGCGCCCGCTGGTCGGTCGTAAGCCGCGCCGACAGGGCCAGCGGGGCCAGGGCTTCATGCTCGTCGATGCGATAGAGCGGAGGGATTGCGCGGCGCGCGGGATCCGGCGCGACGGCCGCAGGCACGGAAAGATCGACGGGCGCGGACATGTGACCAGACCTTTCAGCGTCGCAATTTGGCCGTGACGAAACGGTCCTATATCACCCCCGCGTTCCTGGAGAATTTGCGATGCGCCGCGCCGCGATCAAGGCCCTGGTTCCGACGGCCATCGCCTGTCTGGCGCTCGGGACCGCTCTTCCCGCCATGGTCATGGCCCAGGAAGCCATCCCCACAGCCCCGGGCGCGGCGGGCGGCGATGCGCCGCCGGCGCCGGAATCCGGACCCCTGCGCCTGAGCGACCGCATCGACGAGGGGCCGGACGTCCTGCGTCCCGTGGGTCCCTGCGGCGGCCCGGCGCGAAAAGAGGACGGCAAGCTCGACAAGACACCGCACGGCGAGGTCTGGGCGGGAATCGGGACCCACGGCTATCGCGAAATCGGCGGCGTCGTCTGCGCGCCTCTGGGCGACAACGCCGCGGTCTCGCTCGCCATCGACGCCGGCCACCTCGACGGCTGGGGCCGACGGCGCTAACCCGCCAGCGCCTTCGCCAGAAGCCTGAGCGCCGCCAGGGCGAAGGCGTCCATGTTGGCGGCGCGATCCGGCTGGCCGGTCTCGAGCGTAAAGGCGAGCTCAACCGGCCCCGACACCGCCAGGCAGCTGTGGCCGGCCGCATCGCCGTAGGGGTTGCCAGTGGGACCCGCCGCCCCGGTCTCCGACAAGCCCCAGGTCGCGCCGTGGTTCTCCCGGGCCGTGCGGGCCAGCAGCAGCGCGTAGGGCTCGCTCGACGAGCGCATGCCGGCCACCGCCTCGCGGGGCAGGCCCATCAGGCTCATCCGCGCCTTGGCGGTGTAGACCACCGCGCCGCCGAGGAAGTAGGCGCTGGCCCCCGGCACGGCGAGCAGGGCGGCGCTGATCAGCCCTCCGGAAGAGGATTCGGCGACCGCCAGCGTCTGCCCCCGGGCCTTGAGAAGCTCGGCGACGCCCTGGGCGGCTTCGATGAGGGCGCTTTCCATCGTCTTCTCTCCTAAAGCATGGCGTCCGGCGATGTGGCGCCCTACGCACTAAGCCCGATGCGTCTCCGTTTGTCTCGCCTGCTGGCGTTGTCGTTTCTGGCCGTGGGCCTGGCGTCGTCGGGGTGCCAGCGGCCGGCGTCGCGCCCGCCCTGCCCGGCCGGCAAGGTCTGCCTGGAGTACGGCAACACCACCGATCCGGCCACCCTCGATCCGATCAAGACCACCCTGACCAGCGAGGCGGCGATCGTCCGTGAGCTGATGGAGGGCCTGGCGGCCAACGCACCGGACGGTTCGCCCATCCCCGGCATGGCCGCGTCCTGGGAGACCAGCGCCGATGGCCTCACCTGGACCTTTCACCTGAGGGACGCCAAGTGGTCGGACGGCGTCCCGGTGACCGCCGACGATTTCGTCTACGCCTATCGATACGGGCTGGATCCCAGGACCGCCGCCTCCTACGCCTACCTGCTCTACGTCATCAAGGGCGCGGAAGCGGTCAACTCCGGCAGGGCGGCGCCGGAGACGCTCGGCGCGACGGCGATCAACGCCCACACCCTGCAACTCACCCTGGCTCATCCCGCTCCCTACCTGCCGCAGCTTCTGCAGCACCAGTCCTTCGCGCCGGTCCCGGCCCACGTGGTCCGCCGATGGGGCGGCGCCTGGATCCGGCCCGGCCGATACGTGAGCAACGGCCCCTACAGGCTGGTGAGCTGGCGCCTCGGCGATTCGCTGAGGCTCGAGAAGAACCCGCACTACTACGCGGCGGACAAGGTCTGTATCGACCGCATCGACTTCTATCCCACGCAGGACACGGTTTCCGCCGAGCGACGGGTGAAGCGCGGCGAACTCGACGTCAACAACACCATCGTCTCCAGCCGCGTGGCCTACCTGCGCGGGCCGGGAAACATGGCGCCGTTCGTTCGCACCCATCCCTACCTTTCGAAAACCTATCTGGCCTTCAATGTCCCGGACGTGCCCGCGTTTCGCGATCCGCGGGTGCGCCAGGCCGTCGGCATGGCCATCGATCGTGCGTTCCTCACGGGCAAGCTGCTCCGGGCCGGCCAGATTCCGACCACCGCCTTCGTGCCGCCGCAGATCGCCGGGTACCTGGCTCCGGGCGCTCCCCACCCCCACGCCTACTGGGCCGACTGGCCGCTGGCGCAGCGCCAGGCCGAGGCGCGCCGGCTCCTCAGCCAAGCAGGCTATGGCCCACGCCACCCTCTGAAGATCGAACTGAAGACCGCCAATGTCGCAACGTCCGTGCTGGTCGCCCAGGCCATGCAGGCCGATCTGCGCACGGTGGGCGTCGAGGCCACGCTTCGCCAGGAGGAAGGCCAGGTGGCCTACCGGTCCTTCGAGGCCAAGGACTTCCAGCTGGGCCTGCTGGCCTGGATCGCCGACTACAGCGATCCGCTCACATTTCTCACCCTGATGAAGTCCGACACGGGCGCGCAGAACTACGGCGCCTACGCCAACCCCCGCTTCGATGGGCTGCTGAACCAGGCCGACCACGAGCCCGACGGGGCCCGGCGGGCGGCGATCCTCGCCCAGGCCGAGCAGATCATGCTCGACGACGCCTATATCGCCCCGCTCTGGGTGGGGGTGAACCTCAACCTCGTCTCGCCGCGGGTGACCGGATGGCTGGACAACGCCGTGGACGTCCACCCGGTCCGCTATCTCTGCCTGCGACCCGCGCCTTCGCCGCAGCCCCAAACAGCGCCCCGGGCTTGACCTGTGCGGCATTCCCCGCGACGACATCGGTCATGGCAGACGATGAGAAGGCCGCGCACGCGGTCCCCCCGGAACTGGCGGAACTGCGCCATTCCATCGACAACATCGACGCGGCCTTGCTTCACCTGCTCGCCGAGCGGTTCAAATGCACGCAGAAGGTCGGCCAGCTGAAGGCTCGCCTCGATCTGCCGCCCGCCGATCCCGTGCGCGAGGCGCAGCAGATCGCGCGGTTGCGGTCGCTGGCCATCAGCGCCGAACTGGCGCCGGAGTTCGCGGAAAAGTTCCTGACCTTTCTAACGAAAGAGGTCATCCGCCATCATGAGATCATCCGTAACGGCAGGGGCTAGAGCAAACCGCGCTCAGAACCCCGCGTGCGCCGTGAGGGTGACCGTCGTGGCGCTGTAGCTGAGGCCCGGGAAGTTCGCCTGCCGATCCACCTCGCCGCCGGCGAGAGAAAACTGCAGGCGCTTGGACATCTTGTAGTTCACGATCAGCATTTCCCGATAACCGACCTCGTGAGTCAGGTCGAACGTGGTCTGGACGGAAGCTCCCGGAAAATCCTCCGTGTCCCTCTGGGCCGATATCTCGACCGTGTAGCGGGAGCCGAGCCTGTAGCTGACATCGGCTTCGTAGATCGTCTTCAAGGTGAAATTGCCGCCTGGGCGGGTCGAGGGCGTGGTGGAGCGTACGGCCTGCGCGTGGGTGCTCAGGCGGCTTGAGACGGCATAGTTGACGTCGGCGGTGTAGGTAAGGCCGTTGAAGCTTGCGGATCCCGGAAGGTTGGCCTTCAGCGACGTGTAACCCAACGTGGCCGTTACCGAGATTCGCGCTCCCACGGGCCTCTCGAAGCGTACGCCGCCACCATAAGTAACGAAGTCATCGACCAGGACGTTGGGGTGTCCCCCCGTGAATATCAGAAAACGCCGATTCGGATACGTCGTATCCGAGTAGTTACCAAAGAGCGAAAGTGTACCTATGCTGGGTCGCGTGTAGCCCACCCCGACGTCCGCCGTAAACGTTCGGTTATCAATAACCCTCTCGATCGCAGCCGAATTGCTGAGCCAACTCTGCTGCACGGAAAACGTCGGGGTCAGGCCAGTCGATCGGCCGCAATGGGCGGCAAGGCCGACGTCGGCTGTCTGAGCCGTGTTGTTGACGACTTTCAGGGCCAGCTCTTCAATGTCGGTCTGCGAGTGGGCGTAACCGCCGGTCAAGGTTTCCTGGCAGGGCCCGAAGCGTCCGGTCGCGCCCCCGTCCACGTCGAAGCGGGGCCGGTCGCGGACCGGGTTGATCGTATAGACGGCGTAGGACGCGGACCCGTTGACGTAGACCAATGGCCGCCCCAGCTGGCGGGCGATGGTGAAATCGGCGGCGGGGGTGAAGATCACATCCGCCAGCTTCAGCCCGCGGGCGGCGGCCAGCTGGGCGTTCGATCCGGCGATGTTGGAACTGTATTCCAGCGACGTCGCCACGTCGAACACGGTTTCCGCGCCCCCGGGGACGGGCCCGCCCACCGAGGAGGAAAACGGGGTGGCCTGCTGGGCCCACGCCGGCGCCGCGGCGGTCAGCGCCGCCACCGCCAGCGCCACGGCCAGCGGCCCTGCGCCGTGCTTCAGGCCCGGATCTGGACGGCGCGCGGCCAACGTCATTGTGGTTGTCCCAGCCATCCGATTCGTCGGTCCCTCCCTAACTCGCCCAAAAAACACGTGTTGGCGAGCCATAGGAAGCCTCTATCGCCTCGATCGCCGGCCGTTGACGACGCGGCGCACGGTCCCGACCAGGTTGCGCGCCTGCTCGCCGAGGCCAGCGCGTAACGACGCTGCTTCAATCCGGGTTCCACGCATGTCGGGCCGCGGCTGCAAGGTCAGGGCGAGGGCCGCGAGCCGGGCGCGCACCAGGCGCTTGCGGCGGGCCTGACCGGGCTGCATGAGATCGATCTTGTCGACCTCGAGCGGCTCGGCGGCGAGGGCGCCGGCGGCCAGGGCGCTGGCCAGCAACCGCTCGCCGGCCGGCGTCCGCGCCATGATCAGGCTGCGGCCGTCCTGCTCCTCGAAGTTGGGATAGCCGTCGGCGTCGCCATACCAGGCGTCGGCGCAGGCGATGTCGGCGACGCCCCCCACCGCGTCCGGACATATCTTGCAGCGGAACTGCACCTCGCCGGAGAGATGCTCGCCCCAGCTCTCGGCGTAGCGGAGTTCCCTCACCGAACCATCCGCCAGCCTCGCCGCGGCGTTGCCGGGCCACCCCTCCCCACGATAGCGGAAGGCGGTGACGGCTTCGGGCGCCACGCCCATGGCGCCCAGCAGGCGGCCGGCGGCGTCATGACTGCTGACGCCCGCGCAGAAGAACGACAGGGCGAGGGGAAACCGCCGTCCGACACGGGGGTCGACCCTCGCCAGGCGGCGCAACGCGGAGACGTCGCAGGGCTTGCCGACGAACGCCGCCGCGCCGGCGCCGGCCAGGACCTCTTCGATGACCGCCAGGGGGGACGAGGCGCTGTACCGCGAGCCGGCGCCGTCGATGAGATCGGTCTCCGTGGCAGAGACGGTCATCACATTGCGCGTCGGATGGCGGGGATCGGCGCTGACATGGACCACCCGGTCCACCACACCCGAGCGCAGGGCGTGGATCAGGAGGGCGGTCAGGGCGCCGCCGGAAGAGGCCCGCCATCTGACCTGTTCATCGGTGGCGTAGCCGGTGGAGATCGAGCGCCAGGGTCCCCAGACGGGATGCACATGAGGGGCGTCGCCCGCGCCGGGGGCCGGCGGCCAGGGCTCGACCACGGCGCCGGGACAGGCCGCGGCGATGACGCGCTCGGCGTCGGCGCCGACCGGCCCGATCTGCCGGGGCCGGCTGTATCCCGGCGCCGCCGTTCCCATCTCGATCGCGCCCGGGGCCACGGCGGCGCAGAGGCCGCAGCCGGCGCAGAGCTCGCCTCGCAGGACGCGCGCGACCGTCGGTGACCCCGCGGTCATGCACGCGCCGCCGCGTTCGACAGGAAGCTCGACAGCGCCGATCGATAGACGTCGAGGAGCGCGCCCACCTTCGACATGCCCCTGGCGACGTCCTGGGCGAGGAGGTCACGCCGTTTCAGGCAGTCGTGGAGATAGGCCAGGGCGCCGTCCGTCTCGAGGCCCTTGACCGGCACCAGCCAGGCGTAGCCCAGCATGCCGAACAGCCCGCTGAACTTGCGGCTGTAGGCGACGGGAACCACCGGGACGCCGCTCGAGAAGGCGGCGATGCAGGCGTGCATCCGCCCCGAGACGAGAAAATCCAGGCCCGAAATGTAGGACTTGGCCTGCGAGGGCCCCTCGAACCTCGGCGCGAGGAGGGCGCCGGGGAACGCCTTCGCCAGGGCTTCGGCGACGGGACCGTCGTCGTCCGCACCCTCGGCGCGACCCGCCACATGGCTGATCAGATGGACTTGGATCCCGGGATCAGCGGAGAGGTCGCCCACAAGCCGTTCCATCAATTCGGCATAGTCGACCTGCAGGCCGAACCGGTTCGAGCCGGACCGGGCCTCGTTGAACAACAGTCCCGAGACGTTGATCCCCACCCGCACGCGATCGCCGCCTCTCAGCGCCGCCTGGCTCTCGTAGGGGAGCGCGAAAGCCACGTCCACGGCGAGGCTTCCAGCCGCCTTCGGGGCCAGGGTCCGCAGGGCCTGGAGGGAGACCTCGTCGCGCGCGAGAACGGCCTTGGCCCGGGTGAGGGCGAGGCGCGCCAGGGCCTGGTAGGGGGCGCGGGTGAACGGGCCGATCGTCTGGGGCGACAGCAGCAGCGGAACGCCGCGCATGACGGCCATCATCTTCGTCAGCCACAGGAACATGAACCGCTTGAGCCCATAGATCTCGGCGAAACTGTCGCCGCCGCCGATGTCCAGCACGCAATCCTGCTCGCCGATCACCCGCCAGCAACCGGAGGGACTGAGGAGGACGCGCGTATCGACGGTGACCGCCCGGGCCTGATCGGGCGTGACGTAGGTGGGCCCATCGTCACGCATGCCGATGATCGTGAAGTCCGGCGTGAGGCCGAGGCCGGCGGCGGCCTCCCGCGCCAGCCCGAGATTGGCGATCGTCAGGGCGCCGACGCCGAGGTTGCCTGAATTGGGCGAGTGCCAGAGCAAGCCGACGCGAATCCGCCGTTCCGCAGACATGGAGGTCCTCAACGGTGAACGCCGCGGCCCACCGGACCCTGCGGCGCGTCTTGTCCTGGATTGGGCGCCCGAGATCAAGTGCCCAAACTCCGACCACGCGAGCGCGTCGCATTCCCTTTTTCCCGCGAGCGTGCGATAGGCGCGCCTCGAAGATCGGCGTCTCTATTGGATCGTACTGCGAAGCGTCCTGTGCAACCGTCTCCGCCCCAGCGTGACCTGAACAAGAGGCGGGGCGCGGACCTGTATTTCGCCGCCTCGGCCACCGCCCAGGCCTCCGCCCTGCTGCGATACGTTGTCCTCGCCCGACTGCTTGGTCCCACCGAACTCGGCATGGCGGCGACGCTGGTGCTGACGCAGGGGTTCTTCGACAATATCAGCGACACCGGCAGCGACAGGTTCCTGATTCAGGACCGCGACGGCGATCTGCCCGCCGTTCAAAGGCTGGTGCAGCTCGTCTACGTCGGCCGCGGCGCGGCGATCGCCGCCTGCCTGCTGATCTTCGCCTGGCCCATCGCCCTGTTCTACAAGACCCCCGCCCTCGCCCAGGGCCTGGCGATACTCGCGCTCTCGCCTCTGATCCTGGGCTTTCTTCATCTCGACGTGCGGCGGTTTCAGCGCCGGCTCGATTTCCGCGCCGACGCCATCAGCCTGATCATCGCCGAGACCGTCGCGCTGGCGGCCACCGTGACAGCCGCCTGGCTCACCCGCAGCTTCACCGCGGTCCTCTACGGCCTGATCCTGCGCGCGATCGTCATCGTGATCGTCTCTCACGTCCGCGCCGAACGGCCCTATCGGCTGGGCCTGTCGCGCGAGCACGCCCGCCGCCTCGGTCGCTTCGCGGGCCCGCTGATGGTCAACGGCCTGCTGCTGTTCATGGCGACCCAGGGCGACCGGGCGCTGGTCGGCAACCAGCTGGGGGTCGCCACGCTGGGTCGATACTCGGCCGTCATCCTTCTGATCTACTATCCCGCCGCCATGCTCATTCGGTACGTCCAGGTGATGTATCTGCCGGCGCTGGCCGCCGCCCGCGACAACCCGGCCGAGCGGACGCGGCTGGTCGGACTGTTCGGCGGCCAGACGATGTTGCTGGGCCTCGGCATGGCGGCGGGCTTCGCCCTCGTGGCGCCGTTCCTCGTCACCACCCTGTACGGAGCGCGCTTCACGCAGTCGGCCTTCATCGTGGCGCTGATCGGCATCCTCCAGGCGAGCCGCTTCCTGCTGGTTTGGCCGACCACTGTCGCGCTGAGCGAGGGTCGCAGCGGCGCGGCCCTCGCCGTCAATACGGTGCGGCTCATCGCCTATCCCGCCGCCCTGGTCGGCGGGTGGACCCTGGGTGGTTTGGGGGGTGTGGTCGCCGGCTTCGCGTTCGGCGAGCTGGCCGCCCAAATGGCCGGCCTGGGCATTCTCAATCGCGCCTCGGGTCGGCCGATCTGGACGGATTTCGACCGGGTGGTCGCGTTCGTCTTCGCCTGCGCGTGCATTCTCGCCTGGGTGTGGACAATTGAACACCACGGGCGGCTGCAGGCCATCGGTCTCGCCCTGGCGTCCGCGGCGGTGGTCGGCTGGATCGTTCGCCGGGAGAAGAGCACCATTCGCGAGAGTCTCGCCCTGGCCGATCGCCTGACGCGTGGCCTCTCTAAACGGCTGCAGAGAGCCTGACCGTTGCGAGAGAAGGCGTCCGATGGTTATCAGAGTGTGCTTGAGATAGGCTGGAAGCCTCTGCGACCCCGCACCGCAGCAGTCTGGAGATCCCGTCAATGACGTCCGTGAGCGATGTGACCTCGCCCAGGGTCATCATGAAGCCCTATACACCAGACCCCGACCGTCGAAGCCACAAGCTGCTTCGCCTTCTGGTCATCATTCTGGTGTCCGGGTTCTGCCTGATCCAGGGCCTGGCGTTCGCTCTGTTCGCCCCCTACCTGATGATCCCCTTCTTCGTGCCGCCGGCGGTCCTCGCGCTGGCGGTCGTCTGGGCTCTGCCGGAGACGCGCAGGGCGCCCACGGCCGCCATGGTGGTGCTGACCTACGCCTTCTTCGTCGGCCTGGTGATGTGGCCCAACTACATCGCGTTCGCGCCGCCAGGGCTGCCGTGGATCACCATGGTGCGGATCACCGGCTTTCCGCTGGTGCTCGTACTGCTGGTCTGCGTGTCGGTCTCCGCGGACTTCCGGTCCAAAATCGCGACCACCCTCAAGGCCGCCCCTGTCGTGTGGCAAATGCTGGTCGCGTTCGCCGTCATACAGGCGATTTCCATCGGGTTTTCGAAGCAGCCGTTTCAATCCGTCGACAAGTTCGTCATCGCCCAGCTGAGCTGGACGGCGATCTTCTTCGTCAGCGCCTACGTTTTCGCGGCCCCAGGGCGCGTGGAACGGATGGCCGCCTTGTTCTGGGGAATGTCGATCTTCATTGCGATCATCGCCATTTGGGAATGGAAGCACGCAGGCGTGCTCTGGGCCGGTCATATCCCGAGCTTCCTCAAGATTCCCGACCCGAGCGTCGATCGCGCCCTGGCCTTTCACGGGCGCGGGTCCGACGGGATCTACAGGGCCATGAGCACCTTCTCCACGCCCCTGGGGCTGGGGGAATACGTCGCCCTGGTGCTGCCGTTCGTCCTTCAGTTCGCGTTCGGCGCCTATCGCGCGCCTGTCCGGCTGGCGGCGCTGGCGACGATTCCCCTGCTGCTCTTCACCGTCTTCGTCTCCGGCTCGCGACTGGGCACCGTCGGCTGCATGATGTCCTTCTTTCTCTACCTGCTCGCCTGGGGCGTGCTTCGGTGGCGGCGGGACAGGGAGAGCCTGATGGCGCCCGCCGTGCTGTTCGCCTTCTTCCCCGTCGCCTTGCTGCTCACGGTGGTGCTGACCATCGTCTGGCCGCGCATGCACGTCATGGTGTTCGGAAACGGTCAGGCGCAAACGAGCACCCTCGCGCGTCAGGCACAGCTCAGGCTGGCCATCCCGAAGCTCGTGAAGCATCCCTGGGGGTATGGAGAGTCGATGGGCGCCGACACGGTGGGATTCTATGAGCCGGGCGGAGACCTCACCCTTGACAGCTACTACATCACCGTAGCAATCGAATATGGCGTTGTTGGATTTGTTCTATACTACGGGTTCTTCGGTTATATCGTTTTCTTTGCGGCGAAGACGCGATTATCAACAAGAAACGCAGAGCGTGAATATGAATTCTTGACCGTACTGGCAATCGCCGTCAGCAATTTCTTTATAATCAAAATGGTATTCAGCCAGCAGGAAAATCATCCCATTGTGTACATGTACGCGGGTATGGTGGTCGCGCTGGCGGCCCGGCTGAAGAGTCAAACCGCGCAACCGGCGTTGGCCACGCCCCCGTCAGGGGCTGACCTGCGCGAAGCGGTCGCGGCCCGCCGGGGTCAGGACCACCTACTGCCGGCGAGATGACGCAGCAAGCCGACAGCTAGCCGCGCCGGGCGTTTCGCCCGCCCCATCCTGACCCTCGCCGGACCGATGCTCCGCGCGCCTGGCAGCGTCTCGGCCCGTGGGTCGTTCCGCTCCCATCGTCAAATCGCCGATCGCTCACAGGTGAGTAAATTTGTCACACCTTCACCATTGAGGGAGGACGCGTGCGGTCGTCGTCATGCTCAGCGGGGCGGCGTCCGCATGCATTTTTGACGAATAAGGAGAGTGAGCGTGAACTTTATGGGGGTTCAACATCGAGAGGGCGCCTCTCAATTACGTGACGAATTTAAAACAAAATCTCTGACCTCGATTTTTGTTGGGAATATAGCATTTGCACTGACGATTTTCGGCTGCCTCCTGCCTTCGAAGAGCCGCGCAGACACCCCGCAGGGGTTGGCGCCGACGGCAGCGCAGTGTCCGATGGGAACCGGACTCCCCGACGGCTGCGCCACTGCGCCGGCCAATGGATCGTTCATCGTCGCTCCCTCGTTCGCGGCCTACGCCCAGCAGGGCGGTCAGACGTGGGTCAGCAACCACCCGTGGGCGTGGAACGCCGCCGGCGTCGACTACCCCGTGGGATACTCCCGGAATGTAGTCCTGCAGGACCCGGCGACGGCGACGCTTCCCGCGGGATGCGTCTACCTGCCGACCGGCGGCTTCGCAGGCGGTCCCCTTCTCTATTGTGATCGCCTTCCCAACCGCACGGGCGTGGTGAGCCCGACGATCCAGAACATGGACTTCAGCCTGCACGGATGCACGGTCCTGGAGTTCACGTCGAACGTCAGTGGGACCATCACCGTCGCCAACAACAACTTCAAGAACGGGCCCAACTGCGCGGTCAACAACGGATATCTGATCAAGACAAACCCGGGCGGCGCGAACCTTGTCCTGGAGTACAACCAGATCGACGGCGACGCCGCCCATTATCCGGCGCTGCTGGCGTCGACAATAATTGCCGGCACCACCACTGGTTCGGTCACGTTGATGTATAACGCCATTGTCAACTCGCCGCAGCGGCCAATGAGCACGTCGACCGTCGGCAACGTCTTCCTCAAGTCCAACTATGTGGAGGGCTGGACGCTGAGCCAGATCCTGCTCGAGCACGGAGGTGTTCTCGAACAAACCACGCCGGCCGGGGCTCACATCGCCTCCGTGACCTACGCGTACAACACGACCCTTGTCCCCGCCTCGGCGCCGGTAGGTACGACCACGGCGACGTTCACCCTCTCCGGCCGGCCAGGGGGTCACGTCTATTTCGGCTCTTCCACCGTCGATCACAACGTGGTGGTGACCAACCCGTCCGGCGGCGTCAGAGGGGCGGCCACCGCCTCGAGCGCGCTAGCCTACATCAATTGGGGCATCTACGGGACCGTCACCATCACCAACAACTACGTGGATCCCACCGGGGCCCTGACCTGCATCCAGAATATCGGCGGCGGCTACTTCGTGACGGGAAATATCTCCGGAAACACCCTTACCGTGAGTAAGGTGGGTACGGGCGCGCTATATGCCGGCGCGATCTTCCGGACCGTGGCCACCGGTTTGGCCACCGCGGTCATTCAGCCCTACGGGACGATCGACCCGTTGACCGGACAACCCACCACCGGGACGGGCGGCCCCGGCACCTATGTGCTGAGCGGATCGCCTCAGCACGTCTCCTTCACGGTCGGCAACACCCAGACCAGCCCGA
>Ga0070730_10001646_pt1 | contig 21236 bp, 12 predicted proteins | sample Coa_R1_3_FD_66447 | JGI IMG/M metagenome (GOLD analysis project Ga0070730, IMG submission 66447) | Surface soil microbial communities from Centralia Pennsylvania, which are recovering from an underground coalmine fire - Coalmine... | ecosystem: Environmental > Terrestrial > Soil > Unclassified ... | reverse complement strand
CTTCGCCCCTACCCCATTTGACATTCACACGTGGCCAAGCTACCCTGCGGGCCCGCTCACATGAAACCAGGAGCAACCCATGACCACCGCCACCACGACCACCGGCTTGAACCTGCGCAGCGGGCCGGGCACGCAATTCTCGGTGATTGAAGTGCTGCCGCCTCAAACCGTGTGCGAGGTGCTGGCCCAACAGGGCGATTGGATCAACGTGCGGGTGCAAGGCCAGGAAGGCTTTGTGCACCACAACTTCGTGGTGCTGGCGGGCCAGGCCACCGGCCCCGGGTTTATCAGCCCGCCGCCGGCCAGCGACCCAGCCGCCGCGGCCGCCCTCACCCCGCCGGATGACAAACTGATCGTGCTGGGCGCGCAGGCCAACGGCACCGACCGGCAGGCGGCCAATGCCTGGAACAAGTATGGCGGCCTGCTGGCGCCCCTGGCGGCGCAGCTCAACTTTGACCCGGGCGCGGCGGTGGCGGTGCTGGCCATCGAGTCCGGCGGGCGCGGTTTTGCCACCGACGGGCGCATGATCATCCGCTTTGAAAACCACCTCTTCTTCCGCCAATGGGGCAAGGACCACGCCGACACCTTCAACCAATTCTTCAGTTTCAACCCCAACCAGCCCTGGCTGGACCACCAATGGCGGCCCGACGCCGGCCAGGCCTTTCAGCCGTTTCATGGCAGCCAGGACGGCGAATGGCAGGTGTTCACCTTCGCGCGCAACCTGGACGATACGGCGGCCAAGCTGTCGATCAGCATGGGCGGCCCGCAGATCGTGGGCTTCAACTACGCTACGCTGGGCTTTGAATCGGTGCAGCAGATGTTCGACGCCTTCACGGCCAACGAGCGCAACCAGATCGTGGGCCTGTTCAATTTCATCAAGGGACCGGGCGCCAATTCGCGGCGGGTACAGGCGCTCCAGGCCCAGGACTTCGTGACGTTCGCCTCGCTCTACAACGGGCCGGGCCAGGCGGCGCAATATGGCAGCCTGATGCACGGCTTGTTCGACGCCTTCCAGAGTCTGCGGCCGGCTGGCGCTTAGGCGGCCCCTTCGATGCCTGCCACTGCCGGCGGCCGGCGCAACCGGCTCAACAACCTCGACTCGAAGACCTGGCTCAAATTCCAAAAGAGCTGGTTCGTCCACAACCCGCCCCCGCGCCGGAAGGACGTTCTGGCGCACCCGGCCAAGTTCCCCGAGACCCTGGCCGAGGAATTCATCCGCTTCTTCACCAAACGCGGCGCGGTGGTGCTCGACCCGATGGTGGGCACGGGCTCGACCCTGGTGGCCTGCGTGCGGGCGCGCCGGCGCGGGGTGGGGATCGAGCTCAACGAGCGCTACTTTGGCATCGCCCAAAAGATCGTGGCCGACGAAGTGGCGGCCACGCCGCGATTTTCCAGCCGGCTGACGCCGCTGCTGATCAACGCCGACGCTTCCGACATCAGCCGTCTGAAGCTGCCGCGCGTGGATTACGTGCTCACCTCGCCGCCGTATTGGGACATGCTGCGTGCGCGCGGCGCGGAGACCCAGAAAAAGCGCCGGGCCGCCCCCAACCTGGATGTGTTCTACTCCGATGACCCGCGCGACCTGGGCAACGTGGCCGACTATGATGAATTCGTCCAGCGGCTGAGCGCCATCTACGCCGGGCTAAAGCCGCTGCTCAAGCCCAAAGCCTACCTGACCATCATCGTGAAGAACGTGAAGAAGGGCGGCGTCATTTACCCGCTGGCCTGGGACCTGGCGCGGGCGCTGGGCACAACCTATACTCTTAAGGACGAACGCGTATGGTGCCAAGACAATTTGCGATTGGCGCCCTTCGGGCTGGGTAGCGCCTGGGTAAGTAACACGTTTCATCATTATTGCTTGCAGTTCCGAAACGATGGCTAGTCCGCCAACGGGGTATCGCTGACACGAAGGGTTAGCGATACCCCGTTGGCGGGAAATATTCAATTCAAGCGTGAAAGACACCCCTCAAATCCTGCGCTTACCCTATGATGCCTCGCTGACCGTCGCCGGCATCGAGTACGCCAAAAAGTCGCTGCACTACACCTACAACCGCATGCACCTGGCGCCTGGGGCGCGCCTGCGCAAGATCGTGGCCGGGGTGGCGGTGGAGCTGGCCTTCCGGCGCTGGCTGCAGGCCCAAAATGTGCCCTTCGACCTGCTGGGCGCCACGCCCTTCACCGAAAAAGACAAATACGATCTGCGGCTGGGCGGGCGGCGCTGCGACGTTAAGAGCTTTCTGATCAGCGACCGCACCCAGATCGCAACCCTGCGCCGCGACCCGGCCTGGCTGAACTCGGCGCAGGCGCTGGTGCCCGAAGACCAATTCCAAAGCGACCGCATGGAGGAGCAGGACATCTACTTGTTCGGGTTCCTGGCCGGGCTGGAAACGCGCAGCGCGGCCGACCTGGCGCGGGCCCTACGGGCCGAGCAGCCGGTGTACCTGATCCACACGCTCACCCAACCCAGATGGCGCGGGGCACACAGCGCGGCCGCCGCGAACCCGGCGGCCGGGGCCGGCGCCTGGCGCTCGCTGGGGCGGCTGCTGTTCAAGGCCGACACGCGCGAGCCCGTGGAGCTGGAGGCGGGCGGACAGACAGTCAACCATGCCGGGCGGGTGGAGCAATTGCGGCTGGCGCCGCGGGAGCGCGCGGCCAGCGCGGCCGAGTTCTATTCGCTGCTCTATCTGCATGTGCCGCGGCTGCCGGATGGGCCCGTGGGCGTGCGCAGCCCGGTGCTGCGCGAGACGGTGATTGTTGCGCCGGGCGATTGGGTGAACATTTGGGTGTATGGCATCGAAGTGTTCCTGGCCGGCTGGCTGCCCAAGGCCGACTTCCGCGCGCTCAGCCGCCGGCTGCCCAGGGGCTCAACCGTGCTGCAATACCCGCGCACGCAGACCGACAACCGGGCGGTGCCAGTGACCCAATTACGCCCCGTCGCTGAGCTGGCGGAGCTGGTGAAACGCTGGGGGTAATCACTTCTGGCGCTACCGACCTAAGGCCGCCCTGGCATGGCGCTGGATCGCACGATCCGACTCGTGAGCCAAAATCGTCGCCAGCGCTGCCCTGGCCCGCTCATCCTGGCACACATTCCCCAGTTCGTAGGTGGCCACACGCCGCACCTTGATGCTGGCGTCGTGTTGGGCCATTTCGATCAGGTTTGCCACCAGATCGTCGGGCGCTGGCAACGGTTCTAGCTTGCACCCCTCGCACGTCAGCGAATGCAAGGCGGCCCAGCGAACGCGCGGGATGGGATCGTGCAGCAGCCGGCGCAGCGGCTCCGCACAACGCGCATCGGCAAAATGATCCATGGCCTGGGCTGCCAAAAAGCGGGTCCGGGCCTGTGGGTCATCCACGGCGCGCAGCAGCGCCTCGATAAGAGTTGCGTGAGCCTGGTGGTCGACCAGATAGGCGCGGACCGCCACCAGGTCGCGGGCGGGCAGGATCAAAGCCTGGAAGAGTTGCCCCAGGTCCGTTTTTTGCGCGGCAGCTATCAGTCGCTGCGCTTGCGCCTGTGTCTGCTGCTCGCGAACGCGCCGGCGGGCCTCGCGGTTGTCAGGCGTGGCGAGCCCCACCGACTGGGCGCGTTGTGCGGCCCGTGTGACCTCGATGTGTTGTTTAAGTTTTGGCCAACTGGCAAAACCATACTCGCGCGCCAGGATGTGCTGGGCGCCGGCCAGGCTAAGTGTGACAGGGGTGCCCGGCTGAGTCTGCCCGGACCCATGCTGTTCAACCAGCCGGCGCGCCGCGGGCACGCCAGACCGATAGGCCTTAAGCAGGTCCTTGGCTTGCCGCTTCAAGTGCTCGAGATTGGGACGTAGGGGCAGTGAATGCTGCACAGCGACCTCCTTTCGATTGCCTGGGGTCCACGCGCAGGCAGAAAGAAGGCCAGTAGATTGGGTGTTGACAGTGGGCTCAGCCCTTCCCGCGGACCGGACGCGGCTGAACCGCGTAGGCAGGCATTATAGAACGGATTGGCTCAAGGACCAAGCTCCGCGCCCTCAGGGGTGCATTTCAGGCTGGGGCGAGTTTTCGGCGGCCGGATTGCCTCACCCCCGCCCCCTTTGCGAAGCACCCTTATGATTGTTGACGATCAAGACCGGTAATCTGCTGGGCGACCGTCGTTGGACATTGATTGTAGGGGCGGGGTTTCCCCGCCTAGCCCAATGCATCTGTGCGCCAGGGCGGGGAAACCCCGCCCCTACCGCAATGCGTTACCGATGTTGATCGTCAATACTCATTAGGGCTCCCAGCCGCTAAAGACAAAGGCGCGGACTGGGAGAGGGGGAGTCCTTAACGAAAAAGGCCCCTCTCCCGAAACCGTTTTTGTTTTGGGAGAGGGGGTAGGGGGTGAGGTGATCCGGCCGAGGCGGCCCGTCGCCCCCAATTGAATTGCGCCGCCTAGGGTTCACCGGTCTGAAGGGGTGGGGTGGGCGCCTGACGGGCGCCGGGGCGCGGCAGGGGCAGCAGCCTGGGGGTTTGGCGCTGATAGGCCGCATACTCGCCCCCCAACTGGCGCCGCAGGTCGCGCTCCTCAAAATAGATGCCGACCAGGATATACACCGTCATGCCAGCCGCAAACATGAGATGTCCTAAGCTCATGCGGGGCGCGGCCCAGAAGGCGATCAGCAGCCCCAGCATCATCGGATGGCGCACCAGCTTGTAGAACCAGGGCGTTTGGAACCGGGGCGGCGCCGGCCGTTTGCCGACTAAGTTGAAATAAACCTGCTGCAGCCCAAACAACTCGAAGTGGTTGATTAGGAAGCTTGAGACGAGCACGACCAACCAGCCCAGCCAGAACAGGCCCAGCAAGATCAATACGGCCGGTTCACCCTTGACTTCCCAAACCGCGCCGGGGAGTGGACGCCACTGCCAGGCCAACAGCAGCAGAATCAGGCTGGCCAGCACCACATAGGTGCTGCGTTCCGCGGCGGCGGGGATGAGGCGGGTCAACCCGCGTTTGGCCCGCGCGCGCGCCATCAGGCTGTGCTGCACCCCAAAAACGACGATCAGACCCAGATCGGCGAACAGGGCCGGAAGGCCAGGGCCGGCGGTGCCCGAGTCGATGGTCTTGGGCGCTGCCAGATTGCCCACAAAGGCGATCATATATAGGAAGGTGAAGAGAAAAAGTAGATAGCCGGCCACGCCGTAGGCCACCAGAATGATGCGTTTCATGTCGCCCGCCTCTCGAACCTGGACTGTGAAAGCTGCCCATAGTGTAGCGAGCGGGCATCCTGTCCCCGTCCGGCAGGGCGTCCTCGGGCGCGTCCTTTCGAGCTTGATTGCCATTTGCCTGCTTTAGCGTAAGATTCTTGAGTGAGGATCCGGTCACACCGGAATTTGAATGTCGCCGCTGAGGCTGTTCTGCTTTGGCCCGCCTCGCCTTGAGCAAGACGGGCAAATGATCGAGATTGGCCTGCGGAAAGCGTGGGCGCTCGTGGTCTTCCTGGCTGTCTCCAAACAGCGGCACAGCCGTGAAGCCCTGGCCACCCTGCTGTGGCCAGGCAGCGACCAAAAAACCGGCCGGGCCAGCCTGCGCCGCACGCTGCACCAACTCGGACAATTGACCGCCCGCCCGCTGTTAGCTGGGGAGCCAGACACCTTGCGGCTGGCCACACCAGCCGATATCTGGCTAGATGTTGATGCTTTCCAGGCGCATGTGGCGGCCGGCCTGCCGCGCGCCGGCCAGGACGGCGCTTTGGATGCCGAGCGCCTGGAGCATCTCTCACAGGCCGCGGCCCTCTATTCTGACGATTTTCTGTCCGGTTTCAGCCTGCCCGATTGCCCCGCCTTTGACGAATGGCAATTCTTCCAAGTGGAAAGCCTGCGCCAGTCGCTGGGCCAGGTTTCACAGCGACTGGCGCAAGCTTACGCGGCCCGGGGCGAGGCTGAGCCGGCGATCGCGCACGCCCGGCGCTGGGTGTCACTCGACCCGCTGCACGAACCCGCCCAGCGCCAACTGATACGCCTCTACGCGCAGGCGGGCCAAAAGGCCGCGGCGCTGCGGCAATACCAGGAGTGCCGGCGGCTGCTGGAGGCGGAGCTGGCTGTGCCCCCGCAACCCGAGACAACCGAGCTTTACGACGCCATCCGGTCCAGCCGCGCCGCGCCGGCAGCCGCCGCGCCCTTGGAGCCGGCGGTCCGCTATGTGCAGAGCGGCGAGGTCCACATTGCTTATCAGGTGGTGGGCGCGGGACCGGTAGACCTGGTATTCGTCGGCGGTTTCGTCTCGCACCTGGAGCAGCTGTGGGATGAGCCGGGGATGGCGGCTTTCTTTCGCCATCTGGCGAACGGCGCACGGCTGATCTTGATGGATAAGCGCGGCGTTGGGCTGTCGGACCGGGTTGGCTCTCCGCCTACTTTGGAACAGACCATCGACGACATTTTGGCCGTGATGGAAGCGGCCAGATCGGAGCGCGCGGTCTTGATGGGCGTATCGGAAGGCGGGCCGGCCTGCGCGCTATTGGCGGCCATGTATCCCGAGCGCGTGCTGGCGCTCATCCTGTATGGCACCGCGGCCAAGTTCACGCGCAGCGCAGACTATCCGTGGGCCCTGACGCCGGATCAATGGAATGTTTGGCTTGACCGGCTGGTGAAAGGCTGGGGCGGGCCGGTGGACATCGAGTTTTTCGCGCCCACGCAGGCCGCGGATGCGCGGCTGCGGCAGCGCTGGGCGCATTTGCTGCGCTCCGCTTCCAGCCCGGGCGGCATCAAGGCCGTGCTGGAGGTGGAGCGGGATATGGATGTGCGCCAGGTGTTGGGCGGGATTCGCGTCCCGACTTTGGTCGTGCACCGCAGCGGCGACCGGATGATGCGCGTGCAGGGGGGGCGGTACCTGGCCGAACATATTCCCGGCGCGCAGTACGTGGAACTGCCGGGCGACGACCACTGGTGGTTTGTGGGGGATAGCGCCTCGATCCTGAGGCCGATCGATGCGTTCCTCCAGGCGCTTGAGCGACAGGCGCCGCCAGAGCTGGTGCTGGCGACGATCTTGGCCACTGAATGCGTGGGCCTCGAACCGGGCGCGCGTGACCTCGCTCATATAGAACCCTATCGGGCGCTCGTGCGCCGCGCAGCGACCCGCTTTCGCGGCCAGGTGACGAAGAGCGATGGACCGGTTGAGTGGGCGACGTTTGACGGACCCAGCCGCGCGATTCGCTGCGCGGCGGCGATCCGCGAGGCGGCCGGAAAGATGGGCCTCGCCGGCCGGACCGGCCTGCACACGGGTGAATGCCAGTTGGCAGGTGGCACACTCAGCGGGGCCGCGCCACTGATTGCGCGCCGCGTGCTGGAGCAGGCGGCGGCCGGCGAGATCGTGATCACCGAGGTGGTGCGAGGCTTGGTGGTGGGCTCCGGCTTTTTACTGGTCGAGCGGGACAAGCTGGCCGCGCCAGACAATTCGGGCGCCTGGCAATTGTTCGCCGTCAGTTGATGGTTGCAAGCTGACCCACACACGGCGCCTCAAACCAACCGATCCTTCAAGCGAGCGGCGATTTCCCCCATGCCGAGGATTTGGACCGTGATGTCGATCTCGTGCGCGCCGGCGGGCAGCACATGGCCGTGGACGACGATGGTGAGGCGCTCGGCGGAGGGGAAGTCGAAGGGCGCCTGGGGCGTGATGGTAGACGCCTGGCGCGTGACGGCGCCGAGGACGAGTTCGACCTGGGCCGGATCGATGAGCAAGCCATCGACGCTGACCTGGGACAGGCGCTGCAGCGAGACCGAGCCGGCCGGGTTGCGCAGGCCAAAGGTGAAACCCTCGGCGGTGTGGCGCAGGCTGCCGGCCTGATAGACGCGGTTGATCAAAAGGCCGGGCACGCGGCGGGCGATATGCGTGCGCGCCGGCTCGGCGCCGACGCGAAATTCGAAGCCGTTTTCATCGAGCAGGCGGCCGCGCTGGCGCGCCTGGGCCCGAAAGCGATAGGCGCCGGCTCGTGGCGCCGGCCACTGGATAGATTGGAGCAGGCGCGCGCCCTCGCCGGCCGGCGGCAGCTCGGTAGACAGGTGCCCGGCCGGCAATGGGCGCAGCCGATTGAGCAAGCCTCGCCAGCTGGAGCCAGGCTCGCGGCGGGCCTCCAGCCACCAGCGGACCGTAAGCGGACCGCTGAGCCGGTAGTCATCATTCACCAGGTGTAAACCCAAATTAAGCTGGCCATCTTCCGGCCAGGTGAGATGAAAGCCATGGGTGAGCGTCAGGCCGCCGCGTGGGTCAAGGTCCAGGCACAGGCGCACCGGCCGTGAGGCCTCGGCCAGCGCCTGGTAGCCGGCCTTTGGCAGCCGGTAATAATCCAGCACCGACCAGGTGATGGCCGGCCAGCCATCCGTGAATAGGAAGTGAATATAGCCTCCGGTGGGGTTGAACTTCTGGCGGCGCCACTGGTCGATGGTGTAGCGCACGAAAAAGGCCTGGTAGCGCTGGCTTTCGGCGATGTACTCGGACAGGGATGGATATTGGCTGGGCAGGCCCACGCCGGGGCTGGCCCAGAAAATGGATTGGTAGCCGGCGTGGGCCCAACTGGGATCGTCGGGGTCCACCGGCCAACCGGTATTGACGGTGGTCCACACCGGCGACTCTTGATTAGGCAGGGCCTGGACGCCAAACTCGGTGGGGAACGACGGATGCAGCGCGCGGTTGTCGAGCCAGGCGCCGGTGTACCAGCCATGATACAGATGCTGGTCCAGTTCGCCGGAGGCGGGGATGGCCGGCCGGGTGGGGTCCAGTTCGCGCACGCGCGCGGCCGAGGCCCGGTCCATGTCGCGGTTGGTGCCGGCCTGCTGCATGTCGTGACCCAGGAAAGCGCCATCGGGGGTCCAGGGCGGCTCGTTGTGGAGCGACCACAGCACGATGCTGGGTCGCGAGCCAAGCAGATGCACCATGGCCTCGGCCTGGCTCAAGACGCCGGCGCGAAAAGCAGCTTCCTCGGCCGGCGGCTGGCCATAGCCATAGGTCCAGATGAGCGGAAAGTCGCACATGACCAGCAGGCCCTGCTCGTCGCACAGCCGATAGAACTCGGGCGGGGCAATGTGGGCGTGCACGCGCAGCAGATCGAGATTGGCGCCGCGCGCCAGGGCCAGATCGCGGCGCAGGCCCTCGGGGGTAACCCGGTCGAGGTAAAAGTCAGAGACGTAGTTGCTGCCCTTGGGAAAAATGCGCCGGCCATTCAGCCACCAGTCCCAATGGCCGGGGGCAATCTCCGCGCGCATCTCGCGCACGCCAAACATCTGCTCGGCGCGGCTGGCGCTGCCATTCCCTTCCACTATGAGATCAGCGCGGTACAGGTTCGGCTCGCCATGCGTCCACGGCAGCCACAAGCGCGGCTGGTCGAGCTCCATGGAATAGTCCACCTCACGCGCCTCGCCGGGGCCGAGTGTGAGCGGCCACTCGGCCTGGACGCCGGGCCTATCGCGCTCAGGCGCAAAGTTGGCCGGGGAAACCGTGACGGCGATGCGCGCCGTCTGCGGGGCGGCAGTGAGATTGCGCAGGCGCACGGCCAGGCGCAGCTCGGCGGATTGGGCCCGATCAGGCAGCGGGCCGTTCGTGGGCCAGACGGGTTCGTGCAGGGTGGGGAAGACGTTGAACGACTCGATGAGCACCGGGCCGCTGGTGAGCAGCGCGGCCGGCTGCCACAGCCCGACCGGCACGGTCCACTGGTTGGGAGCGGGCAGGTCGGGAAAGTAGAGCGACGGGTAAGGCTTGCAATCCCAATCGGCGAAGATGCCGGCCACGGCGGTTTTGCGTTTGAAGGCGCCAGCCTCCACCGGGAAGCGGCAGCGCACGGCCAGCACGTTGTCGCCGGGGCCGACCCGCTCCGTGACATCGAAGCCAAATGGCTGGAAATAGCCCTCGTGCTGGCCCAGTTCGGCGCCGTTGAGCCAGACGCAGGTTTGATAGAACGCGCCGCCCAGGCGCAGCAGCAGGCGCTGGCCGGGGTCTGGCGGTGGGGCAGTGAACTGATGGCGATACCAGAGCGTGTCGCTGCCGAAGGTGGCGTGGCGCAAGTGGGGCAGATGGACCGATTCCCACTGCGAGTCGTCGAAGCGCGGCGCGGCGTAGCCTTCGTCGCCGGCGCGCTCCGCGGGGACTTGAAGCAGACGCCAATCGCCCGTAAATAGGCGCGCGGCCGGCGCGGGCGGCGCCGCGAAGAGCGCGAGGGTCATTCCGGGTCGTCGTCGGGGCGGCGGCGAAACGGGCCGGTGGCGGGCCGGCTGGGGGGCCAGTGCAGCCAGGCACTGTCGCGCAGGCGGATGCTCTCTTTGCGTTGATAGGTTTGCAGGCGGGCGACGGTCTCGCGGACGGGCTGGCCCAGCCGCCGGCTGAGGCGCGTGAGGGCCAGGCGCCGGTGCAAATAGCGGCGCAAGACAGCCAGCTCGGGCGGGTCGAGCTGGAGCTGAAAGCGTTCCCAGGCGTCGGCGGCGCGCTCTTCTTCGTGCTGGAGCAGGCGGTCGAGCCGGGCGAAGGCGTCGGTATTGAGGCGCAGCAGCGGGTTTTCAAAACGGCCCAACTGCTCGCGGAGTTGGGCGATATCGATCAGGCGGTGCGAATGCGTCACGGCGTCGGCGGCGGCCGCAGAGGCGGGGCCAAAGTTGCCGAACTCATATTCGAAGGGGGTGGTGTAGATGGGCTTGCCGGCCAGGGCGTACATTTCACACCACAAATATTTGAAGGCCAGGCGGCCCAGGCCCTCTTTCTCGATGCGGCGCATGGAGACGGCGATGCGGGCGTGGGTGAGCACGGCAAACTCGCCCAGTTGGGCGGCGCGTTGGACGTAGTCGTGATCTTCGGCCAGCTTGACCTTCTCATCGAAACCGCCGATGGCCTCGTGAATGGCGCGCTTACAGAAGATGCAGTAGCCAGGGGCATGGGGCGAGATATGCTGCACCACCTGCAGGTAGAGGTTGGTGGCCTCCATGATGATTTGATCGGAGGCCGAATCGCTCAGGGGCGCGTTGAGGGTGGTAGCGACGCCATAGCCGCCGCGCTCGAACTCGGCCAGGGCATGGGCGATGAACTCGGGGCCGGGCAGCACATCGGAATCCAGAAACAAGAACAGGTCGCCGGTGGCGGCGCGGGCGCCGGCGTTGCGGCCGGGACCGGGCCGGCCGCCCGGCACCACGCGTGCGCCCGCGGCCTGGGCCAGGGCGACGGTGCCATCCTTGGAGCCGGCATCGGCGACGATGATTTCATCCGGCGCCCGATCCTGGGCGCGCAGGGCGGCCAGCAGGCCGGGCAGCGCGATGGCTTCGTTGAGGGCAGGGATGATGACGGTGAGACGGGTCATGAGGGTTTCCTGTGAGAGGTATTGTACTCCCAGACAGGAGGACGAACCCCCTTGGGAAGCAGGAGGCAGGTGACGGACGACGAACTAGACTGATCTATGGCCTGGCTAGATAGAACGATGGGGTTAGAATAGCGGGGAGAGCTAATATGGATACGATTCGCGGGCGCCCGACCGACCTCACGAACTGGAGCAAGTCGGCGCGCTCGGCGTGCGTCGTTTACCCGGTCCGCGACGCGGCCGGGATCGCCCAGGTGTTGGCCGGCGCGCGGGCGCAGGGCCTGTCCGTGATTCCCCATGGGGCCGGCCACAGCTACACTGATGCGGCGTTGAATACCGGCGGGGTGGTCATCGATGTGCGGCCGATGCGCCGCATCCTGGCCTGGGATCCGGCCGCGGGCGTCATGCGCGTCGAGGCCGGGGCCACCCTGCGCGACGTGGTGCAGATCGCCGCGCCCGATGGCTGGTGGCCGGCGGCGTCCCCGTCGACGCCGGAGGCCACCCTCGGCGGCTGCGCGGCCATGAACGTCACCGGCCGCAACGCCTGGAAATGTGACCCGTTTGGCGCCGCGATCCTGGCGCTGGAGCTGGTGCTGCCCAGCGGCGAGGCGTGCACGCTCACGCGCGAGCGGGACGCGCCGCTGCTGGGCGCCTTTGTAGGCAGCCTGGGGCTGCTGGGCGTCATCACCGCCCTCACGCTGCAATTGCAGCCCATCCCCTCCACCAGCGTTCACCTGCGGCGGCGCTCGGCCGGGTCGCTGGCCGAGGTGCTGGAATTGTTGGCCGAGGAAGCCGCGCAGAGCGATTTTATGGAGGCCTGGCTGGATGGCCTGGCCACCGGGCGCGAGCTAGGGCGCGGCATTGTCACCAGTGCCAGGCTGAGCGCGGCCGGCCAGGCAGCGCCCGCCCCTTGGCCAGCGCCGGATAGGCCGGGGCGGTTGGCGCAGGGGCTGGTGCGCCTGGCGGGCCGCCTGGGCCGGCCGGCGTTGGGGCCGGGCGTGCGGCTCGCCAACCGTTTCAGCTATTGGCGGGACACTCAGCGCAGCGGCAACCCCACCGGCCAAACGCGCGGGCTGTTCGCCTACACTTACTGGCCGGCCGCCGCGGCGGCCGGTTATCACGCGCTGTTTCCCGACGGCGTGCAGACCTTTCAGGCCTTTGTGCCCTGCTGGCCCGCGCGCGAAATTTTCGAGCACGTGCTGGGCTATTCCCAACAGCAAGGCTGCTGGCCGATCTGGTGCATTATCAAACAGCACCGGCGCGATCCGTTTCTACTCAGCTACCAGGTGGATGGGTTTTCACTGGAGTTGGTTTACCCGCGCCGCGCCGGGTGGGCGCCCGCGCTGGAGCCAACTTTGCGGCACATGATCGACACCGTGATCGAGGCCGGCGGCCGGTTCTACCTGGCCAAGGATCAATTGCTCACCCAGGCCCAATACCGCCAGAGCGTAGGCGCGGCCGCCGTGGACAGCTTCCTCGAGCTGAAGCGTCGTTTTGATCCGGACAGGCTGCTGCAATCCGACCTGTATCAGCGCGTGTTCCAGCCGGCGGCGCAGTAGAGAAACTCGCATGCTGCCCATCGTCTATACAAACATCACCGCCGCCGAGGTTTTTGTGGCCGTGTGCCTGGCCTGGCAGATACCTGAAACGATCGCCATGGCCTGGAAGTGGCTCAACGATTCGCAGACCGCCAACGTGGTCCAGGATCGCGGCTCATTGGCTGTTTTGCTCTGGCTGCAATGGATCGGCCTGGCCTTGAATTTTGCGCTGGCCGGGCTGCTGCCCGGGGCCGCCATGCTGTGGCCGCGCACGGCGCTGTTTGTGGCGGGCCTGGCGTGCATCGTGCTGGGGGTGGGGCTGCGCTGGTATGCCATCTGGACGCTGGGACATTACTTCAGGCCGGTGGTGGCCGTGTCGGCCGGCCAGCCGGTGGTAGAGCGCGGGCCCTATCGCCTGATCCGCCACCCGGCCTACAGCGGCACCTTCCTGACAATGCTGGGGCTGGGGTTGGCGCTGACCAACTGGGCCAGCCTGGCGGCGCTGATGGCGTGCGTGTTCATTGGGCATATGTACCGGGTGAAGGTGGAGGAAGCGGCCCTGGTGCGCGCCCTCGGCCAGCCGTATGCCGACTATATGCGGCGCACCAAGCGCTTCATCCCGGGGGTGTTCTAGCGCGTGAGCAGCCTGGAATTTAAGTTGCAGTCGTCGGCCCAACCGTTGACCGCGGCCTGGCAGAATTTGCCGGTGGCGCCGCGGCAGGGCACGCTGTTGGGGATCAGCTTTCGCCCGCTGCAAGCGGCTGCGTTTGGCCTGGAGGCGCGCGCCAGCCTGCGGGCTCTGCTGGCCTATCCATACCCACTCATCCGCCTGGGGGCCTATTGGGATCAGATCGAGGCCGCGCCAGGGGCCTTTCAGACGGACGCGCTGGATTGGCAAATCGAAGCCGCCGCGCAAGCCGGCAAGCAGATCATCCTGTGCCTGGGACCGCTCAAGACCTTTGGCTACCCGGAGTTCTTTGTCCCGGCGCATCAGTTGCGGCGGCCCTTTCCGGAGCACACGCTCATCCAGCCGTCCGCCTATCCGGCGCTGTTGGAAGCGGCCACCGGCGTCATTCAGCGCCTGGTGGCGCGCTATCAGGCGCACGAGAGCATTGTGGCCTGGCAGCTTGAGCACGAAGCGGTGGACCCGCTGGGCGTGGCGCACTCGTGGCGCCTGGCAGCCGGCTGGGTTGAGCATGAGCTGGCCGCCCTGCGGCAGGCCGACCCCGGCCGGCCGGTGCTGATGAACGGTTTCTTGCCGACCACTGTAGCGGTGCGCCTGTCGCAAGGCTTCAACACGCGCGACCAGGGCGACTCGTTGGCGCTCGCCCAGCGCCTGGCCGACCTGGTGGGCATCGACTACTATCCGCGCAACGCGCTGGTGGCCGTTGGGGGCCGGTCGCTCTACCTGGACGGCAGCCGCAGCCGCTGGCAGCAGCAGCGGCGCGCTCAATTGCTGGCCTGGGCCGGCGCGCACGGGAAAAAGCTGTTGATCTCCGAAGGGCAGGCCGAGCCGTGGGAGACGCAGACGACGCCACCCAACCCGCCCGGCCAGGGGATGAGCAGTTGCCTGCCCGAACACCTGATCAGCAACTATAACGACTGCCTGGGCGGCCCAGGCGCGGCTGGCGCCTTGTACGCGTATCTGTTTTGGGGCGCGGAGTATTGGTTATTACGGCAGCAGGGCGGCGACGCCAGCTATCTGAGGGCCTTTGCGCGGCTGCTGGAGCAGGCCGGCTAGAGCCGCACGCCATATTTAAATTTCCCATCTGGCGACGAACGAGTATCACTTCATCACGCATTGGCGCGTACCGGGCACGCTGGCCGAAGTGGGCGAAATTTTGGGCGACGCGCCCGACCTGGCGCGCTGGTGGCCGTCGGTGTATCTGCAGGTAGACCAACTGGCAGCCGGCGACGCGCGCGGGCTGGGCAAGGTGGTGGATCTGTACACCAAGGGCTGGCTGCCCTACACGCTCCGTTGGCAATTTCAGGTGACCGAGCTATATGACGACGGCTTCCGGCTGGACGCTACCGGCGACTTTGTGGGGCGCGGCATCTGGACGCTGACGCGGGAGGCCCGCTCCGCGTGTGCTGGTGCGCCACGACTGGAAGATTCTGGCCGAGAAGCCGCTGCTGCGGGATTTCTCGTTCATTCAGAGTTATATCTGTTCGGGTAGCACGCATGCATACCGCGAGGCGCTTAACAATGAGGGTTGTATAATACAGTTGGTTACTCCGAACCAAACTCATACATCGAGATACAAAGACGACCTCATTGCGACTCGCCGTAGGAAGCCAAGGTTGAGCAAGAACGGTCAGCCATACCTACTACGCCTTGCAATCCTGACGCTGATCTACTTCGCGGCCGGCAAACTTGGGCTGCGCTTAGCATTCGTCAACCCGAGCGCCACGGCAGTGTGGCCGCCGACCGGCATTGCCTTGGCCGCCTGTCTGCTCTTGGGGGGACAAGTTTGGCCGGCGATCTTCATCGGCGCGTTTTTGACGAATATCACCACCTCGGGGTCCATCCCCACCTCTGCCGTCATCGCCATCGGGAACACACTGGAAGCGGTCGTCGGAGCTGACCTGGTGAACCGCCTGGCTCACGGTCGCCGGGCCTTCGACCACGCTGAGGATATCTTTAGGTTCACGATCTTAGCTGCCCTGGCCAGCCCCACCATCAGCGCTACCGTTGGAGTGACGAGCCTGGTCGTCAGTGCCATGGCGGCCTGGCCGGACTTCGGCTCGACCTGGCTGACGTGGTGGCTGGGAGACGTGATCGGGGCCCTGACCGTCACGCCCCTACTCGTGCTGTGGGTAACGAATCCCAGCGTGCGCTGGAATCGCCGCCAAGTCTTCGAGGTCGCCTCGCTCTCGGCTGCGCTCGTCGTTCTGGCCCTTTTCGTTTTTGAGGGCCTATCACCGCTGAGCCTGAAGAATTATCCGGTGGAATTCCTGGTTCTGCCGTTAGTGGTTTGGGCCGCTTTTCGCTTCGGGCAACGGGAGGCCATCACGGTTACGGCGCTCCTGTCGGCGATGGCTATCTGGGGCACTCTCCACGGCTTGGGTCCATTTGGGCGGCAGCCCCCTAACGAGTCACTCCTGCTGCTCCAAGGCTACATTGGCACCACGGCGGTCACCGGCCTGATCCTGGCCGCGCTGGCCGCGGACAAAGGCAAGCTATATGAAACCGTCCGGCGCCAGAATGCAGAGTTGGAGCAGCGCGTGCAGGTGGGCACGAGCCAACTGCTAAAAAGCGAGGCCTGGTTCAAATGGCTGGTGAACAGCGTTCAGGACTACGCCATCGTTATGGTGGATCGTCAGGGTGACGTCGTCAGTTGGAATCCAGGCGCCCAGCGGCTGCTCGGCTACTTGCCCGACGAGATTGTCGGCCAGCACTTTTCACGCTTCTACCCCCTTGAAGACGCCCGGCAGGGCTTGCCCGACCAACATCTGACGCTGGCGGCGCAGAGGGGCTGGTACAAGCTTGAAGGCTGGCGGGTGCGCAAAGACGAAACGCGGTTTTGGGCCGAGGTATTAATCGCCGAAGTGCGCAACGACGCCGGCGAGTGGATTGCCTTTGCGAAGCTGACCCGCGACTTGACCCAGCACCGGCAGGCCGAAGCGGTTATCCAGGAGAGCGAGCGCCAACTGGCTGAGGCGCAGCATCAGGCCCACCTGGGCAGTTTGCATTGGGATTTGGCGACGAATACCGTCACCTGGTCGGACGAACTCCGCCGGATCTACGGGGTTGCGCCGCAATCGACGCCGGAGAACTTTGCGCAGTTCCTGGCGTTGGTCCATCAGGATGATCGCGACTTGGTCGATCATCTGGTCCGCCGGGCGCTAGTCGATCATCGGCCGTTCGCGCTTGAGCACCGCATCGTGCGGCCCGACGGCGCCTTGCGGACGCTGCACGCCGAGGGCCAATTCACCGTCGAGGACGACGGCCGAGTCCTGGCGCTGAGCGCAACCAGCCAGGATATTACCGAACGCAAGCAGATCGAAGAAGACTTACGGCAGTCGCGGGAACAACTCAGACAGTTATCGGCCTACCTGGAACATGCCCGCGAGGAGGAGCGCCAACGTCTCTCGCGCGAGCTGCACGATGAGCTCGGAAGCACCCTGACGGGCTTGAAGCTAGACGTGGCTCGCATCGGGCGCCAGTTACCCGAAAAACGCGCTGAGCTGGCAGCGTTATCGGCTGAGATTGACCAGGCGGTGCGGCAGGTACGTAGTCTGGCCACCGAGCTGCGCCCAGCGGTCTTGGACCACTTTGGCTTAGTGGCGGCCCTGGACGGGCTGGTGAAGGATTTCCAGGAACGTACCGGGATCGCCTGCCAGTTCGTCACCGAGTTAGAGCAATTGGACTTGGATGGCGACGCCAACATTAGCACTTATCGCGTGGTGCAAGAGAGCTTGACCAATGTCGCCCGCCATGCCAAGGCCAAGACCGTCACGGTCCGATTGGCGGAAGAACCGGAACACTTTTTGTTGCAGGTCGAGGACAATGGCGTGGGGTTTGAGGTGCCGGCCACAGCGCAGACCCGCTCGTTAGGCCTGGTCGGCATGCGTGAGCGCGTGCGCGCCTTTGCCGGAGAGCTGGAGATTGACAGCGCCCCGGGCCGCGGCACTACCATTGCGGTTAAGATTCCCAAGCCACGCGCGGAGCAGCTTGCCGCTGAGCGACGAGTAGCCAGGTCGGAAAACGGTGTTACCGCCTGACCAGCGGTAGGTCAGTCCGGTACAGCACGCTGACGGTGATGTTGGCCAGGGCGTGCTGGCCGTCGGCGTCGGTGGCAGTCAGGGTCAGGTGATGCACGCCGGTCGAGAGATGCACGTGCAGATGGCTGCCTGTGCCGAGCGGCCCGTCGCGATCGGAGGTCCACACCAGTGCTGCGCCCAACAGCGAGCCGTCTTCTGGATCGTAGGCCTCACCCAACAGCGCTTGATCGCCGGTGGGCGGCAACTGGCTGTTGTCCGGCGGAAAGAGGATGGTTACCGTGGGGGCCTTCTTAGGCAGGCTGAAAGCCGCCGAAGTGCTTTCGCCCCCATGTATGCCGTCACTCACCAGCACTTTGACGTGCGCCTGGGTCGAGCCGGCCAGCAAGTTGGTCGGCACGGTGTACGTCAGGGGGAGGCCGGCCGTCGCGGTCACGCCGCTGACGATCGGCCACCACTCCCCGTTGGTGCCGGTGTTATAGACGACGGCATAGGTCAGCAGGCCGCCATCGAGGTCGTTGCCCTGCCAGCGCACAGTCAGTTGGCTGCCCACATTTTGGCCGCTGGTTGGCGCCGTTAAAGTGACCGTGGGCGCGTTGGGGCTGACCACTTGCTCGGCCAAGACATAGTCGTAATGCTTCAGCACGATGCGGGCGGTGCCGGCCTGCCAGGGCAGCAGCTCGGAAAACGTTACCGAGGCCGTGTCCACGTGCATGTTGATCTCACCGTTGAAGAAGTCAGTCTCCAGGACGTTGTTGGCGCTGTCGCGCAGCTCCAGGCTGTAATCGCCCGCGGTGCCCAGGGTGGGGGCCACATCCTGCGAGTGAAAAGCAGCGTGCCAGGTGACGCTGTGGTCGGGGTAGATATGCCCCGCGAGCCGGATGAGGTCCACCACGACCGGGGCGGCCGGCTGCGCCGCGGGCGTCGTGGCACTGGCCGCCTGGCCCTGGACGAAGCTGCCGCATTGATAACCCGTCAGCGGCGCCTGATAATTGAAGGCTCGCGCCAAAGCGTCGAAGGTGTACGGCGAGGTCCAGTGCGGCAAACCGCCGTACGACATGAAGTCGTGCGCGTGGCTGGCGGCCGTGCCCGGCGACATGAAATAGTTCGGTTGGTAGTCAGTGGCGGCCAGGTTCCAGTCTTCCGTATTAAACGCCACGCCGTAGCTGCCGATGCCGCCGTGATTGAAATAGCCGTTCCCGCTGGGGAACTGGCAGTCCACCGGGCCGCCATTCGCTTCGCCATGAGCGCTGCTGGCGTGCATCCGGCCAAACAGGTGGGCAATCTCCTGTGCCCAGGTGCCGCCGTAGAACTCGGGGTCCACCGGGTCGGCAGTGGCGCCGACCGGCTCCATGGTCACGTAGGCCACGTTGCCGGCGGTGGGGCTGGTGCGCCCGCCATTGCGCGCCATGCCATAATTGCTGCTGGCGCTGGGCGCCAGCCCAACATAGCGTGTGTTGGCCGGCATGCCGCTGATACTGTCGCGCACGTTCTCGAGCTCGTCGAGCAGGGCGCTGCCGCCGCCGGGCAGGGTTTGAAGATAGGGCACGGGCACCGGGACGTAGCGGTAGTAAATGTTGCCATCGGCCAGCGGGTAGACGGCGTTTAGCCAGGCCAGGATTTGGCCCACCTGCGGGTCGGTGGCGGATGTGGATTGGTTCTGCAGAACGTCGGTCAGTGGGATCAGCACCAGGTTGAGCCGCTGCGTCGTTTGGAAGTTAATGCTGTTCCAGCGGGCCGTGTTGTTGGCCAGCCTGCTGGCGCTCTCCGGGTCACCCAGGCTGGTCAGTGTCATCGAAAGATCAATACAGCCGCTGAGCCAACTGCTGGGCAGCACAAAGTTCAGGCCGCTTTCGCGCAGGCTAAAGTTGGGGTTGGGCACCGCGGGGATGGGCCCGTCCACCGGCGCGAGCGGCGAACCGGCCAAGGCGCTGTTACTGCCGCACGGGAAACCGCTCACGCTGCCGGTGACTTGCGACAGTGGGCTGGCGGTCCCCGGGAACACGCGCAGCAAGGTTGACTTGCCGGCGATGGGCGCCGCACCGGCGTTGACCGTCTGGGCCGTACGCGCGTAGGGCATGGCGACTGGCCGGCCGTTAGCCTGGACCAGGTCTACCCCGCCCACGTACAGGTCGTTGCCGGCGGTAGATGGGTCATAGGTGATGGTTAGCTTCGGGCAAGTGCCGCTGCCCGACTCGCTCCCGTAAAAGGTGCGGCCAAAGTTTTCGCCCGGCCCAACCAGCGCCGGGTCTGCGCCCTGCACGGCCAGACCGTCGTTCGAACCGGGCGAGTCGACCCAATCCTGGGCGGCGGCGGTCACGTTCCAGGTAAAGGTGTCGCCGGCCCCCTGGGTCACGGCCTGCTGGCTGAGCTCGCGCGAGGCGTATGGGCTCAAATTGTCGAGCTGGCCCCAGGTGAAATTGCTCGCCGGCCAACTGACGATCATCTCATCGGCGCCGATCTGGACCGAGTTGAGGCCGCTGGCCTGCTTCTGAGTGAGCTTTAAGGAGGCCGTATTGACCGTGGCGCCCACCGGTATGCTGCTTAGATCAAAGCGCACCAACGACAATTGAAAATAATCGGCCTGCTGCACGTTGTTGAACGAATGACCCACGGCCAGATCCGTGCTGTTGGTTGGGTTGGCGGCGCCGGAATCCACATAGGTGTCGGCCACGGCGCACAGATTCAGCGTGACCGGGCTGGGCGGCGGTGGCGGAGGCGGCGGCTGGCAGCAGACGGTGAAGGTCGTCGTCGCGTAGGTGTTGTTTGGCCCAACCGCCCACAGAATGGCAGGGCCATTGGCAGCGGATGGCACGACAAAGCTATAAGTGACCGCGCCGCCAGAGAGGTAGCCGGTGCCCACCGAAACGACGGACGACGCATCTGTGGAAAGGTTTTTCTGCCACATGAAGTTTATTGGGACGCAGCCCGTGCCGGTGAAGCCGCTGCCGGTGACGGTGACGCGCGTGCCCGGCGCGCCGGAGGTGGGGCTGACACTGATGGCCGCGGTGCTGGGCGCGGCCGGCACCTCGGGCCCGGCCATGACCACCGTGGGCGTCACCACCAGTTGAGTGGTGGCCTGGTGCCCGCCGCCCAGCGTCACCACGTTGTAGTTGCCCTTGGCGCTCACCGGCACGGTGATGACCAGGGTCGTGAAGTCGCCATCGCTGGGTTCGGTGCCGCCCACCAGCACCGGTGCCTGGCTGTTTTGGATCAAGAACGTGTCATAGCGTGAACACAGATCGGTAGGATATCCAAAGCCGGTCACCCGCACCTGGGCACCGGCCGTGGCGGTATCGTCTGAGAGCACCAGTTCCGGCCGGGTGACGAGCGGCGGGTGGGGCGGGATGGGGATTTGAGTCGGCGGCGGGGGGGTGGGCGCGGGCAGTTGGTAGGTGATTTCCAATTGAGGTGGAAATTGGCCGGTGCGGCTGTCGAAGATGAAGCTGTAAGCGTCTGGGCCGCTCTCCGGCCCGAGCAGGCCCAGGCCGCGGTTGGGCAGGCTGCCGTGCAGCCAGCCGATAAGCACGGGGGTGACGGCCCAGATCCGGTCTCCGGAACCGGCCGCCACGCCGAGCGCCACAGTGGGCGTAACCCAGGTGGGCTGATTGTTCCAGTTGACCGCGTCCTCGCTCCACTCCGGGCCGTCGCCGGTGTGGATGGTGAGCGTTTCGGTCAGCGGCGCGTTCACGCTCAGATGCAG
>Ga0070730_10001644_pt1 | contig 21255 bp, 18 predicted proteins | sample Coa_R1_3_FD_66447 | JGI IMG/M metagenome (GOLD analysis project Ga0070730, IMG submission 66447) | Surface soil microbial communities from Centralia Pennsylvania, which are recovering from an underground coalmine fire - Coalmine... | ecosystem: Environmental > Terrestrial > Soil > Unclassified ... | reverse complement strand
CCCCCCGTTTCCGGCCAGGTACGCTCGCGCCGAACGGTCCGTCAGCGGACAGGGTATAGCGCTCGCAGCGTCTGTCCGGCTAACGTTCGCCCTTTTCCGTGCGTAACCCGGAGCGCTCGGCGCGAACGTGTCTAATCTTTACTGCCATGGACCACAATACACGTGAGCCCAGGCGCGCCGGTGCCCTGTCAGGCTGGCGCCAGGGCTTGCGGCGTCCCCCCCGCCGTTTCGCGATCATAGCCGCCGGAGCGGGCCTGACCGTTCTGGCCGCCGGGTGCGGTCAGGCAACGGGGCGCCTTGCACTGAACGCGGGAACCCCCGGTGCCGTCGCTGGCAGCGCCGCTGTAGCAGGGACTTCCGGACTGGTGACGCCCGGAAGCGGAGCCTCCCCCTCGGCGAGCAGTTCGCCGAGCGCATCGTCCGGCGTCACCGGCAGCAGCGCGCTTTTCGGCGGTGACGGCGAGCTGGTACCTCAGCAGGGCAAGCTCGGCCGCACCCTGGCGATCGTCCGGGTCTACTACTTCATCGGCCAGACGTTCCCCGGCTACAGCAGCAGGTTCATGGCGGCGGGCAGCACGCTGCTGGTCAGCATGGACAGCAGCGGGCCCAGCTACGCCTCGATCGCCGCAGGGGACCAGGACGGCCCCATCCGGACCTTCCTCGAGGCCGTGAACCACGCCGCCTACCAGTACCACCTCGGCGCGATCTACATCTGCTTCGAGCACGAGCCTGACAACGTGCACCACGCCTCGCTGGGCGACGCGGCGCAGTTCGTCCGGGCCTGGGACCACATTCATCAGCTCGCCGCTTCCGCCCATCTGAACTGGAACGACGGTGGCCGGCTGCACTGGGTGTTCATCATGCTGCACCAGGCCTACCTGCCGAACAACGGCGCCAGCAGCTACTGGCCGGGTAACGGCGAGGTCGACGTCGTCGCCGCCGACGGATACAACAGCTACTCCTGCAAGATGGAGCGGGACCACCAGCCGGTCACGACCGCCGGAGCCGAATCGGTGACACCGGCCTCGGTGTTCGATCCGGTGGTCAGCTTTGCCGCCGCACATGGAAAGCTGCCGGTGTTCGTGGCCGAATGGGGCAGTGCCCCCAGCCCGGCCGGCATCCAGCCCTGGTTCATCCGCGAGATGCAGTCCTACCTGGCCGCCACCCCGGTGATCCGCGCGGCGATGTACTGGGACAGCACAGGTCAGCCCGAGCAGGGAGTGACCTGCAACTACAATCTGGACAACAACGCCACATCGATCTCTGCCCTGGCCACACTGGGGCATACGGCGATGATGCAGGGCAGCGTCAGCACCGGATAATCAATCAAGCTTGTGCCCAGCGCGGCGGCTGGCCGAGCAGTCCGGCCAGCCGCTCGTTGTGTGGGGCGTAGTGCCGGGCGAGCATGTCCCTGGTCGCCGGGGCCATCGGCTCGCTGGGGTGGGCCTTGGGCTGGCTGAACCGGTCCGGCTCAAAGGGATGCAGGCCGAGGAACTCCACGACCCGCCGGTACTCCCGCGGCGGGTCGGCGTAGTAAGCCTCGCTCTGGAGTATGTGCACCTGCTCACGGGGGAACAGCCCGAAGACCCGCTCGAGCTGCTCCGCATACTGCCCACGGTGGCGGTAGGAGTGGTGGCGGTGTGAGTAGCTCTCATAGCCCGGATCGCGGCGCATCCGGTCGATCTCGCCGGCCAGCCGGCTGTCTTCGAGTTCCAGTGCCCTCTCGAAGCTCGTCTCCTGCTCGAACCCACCGGCGCACTCGTGCTTGTAGCCGGAGAACGCGCGCTCGACCGGGTCGCGCAGCATGACGATGAGCTTGGCCGCCGGCAGGTCACGCGCCAGCCGCTCGATCGCGAACGGGTGGTAGAGGTAGTAGCCGCTGGCCTCGAACGCCACCGGCTCGCCGTAACCGGCGGCCGCGCGCCGCGCCGCCGCCGCGGTCGGAAAGTGACCGCGGTACCAGTTCTCGCCGCGGGTGTAGTTCAGGTCGAAGTAGTTGATGCCCTTGCGGTACTTGGGGCGTATCACCTGCGGGTGGCTGGCCAGCGCGAGGAACATCGACGTCGTCCCGCACCGCTGCGCCCCGATCATGACGAACCCCGGCGTGAGCCGGCGGGAGGCCGTCGCCGCGTTCAGCCTGCGGTAAGCACCCCGGCCGAGCTGCCGCAGCGCCCCCGCCGCCCCGCCCGGCGCATGCCGCGCGGCCCGCTCACTCGTGGTCATTCCTGGCCCCTCAACAACACTCTTCGAAAATAACCTGGCGGGCGCAGCCGTCACACCGGGGTTCCGGGGGCCGTCCCACCGGGCGAATACTTCGTGAGGACCGGCGAAACTGGCCGAAGACCGGTGTGCAGCATGGCCCGCCATGGAAAGCCCCGGGTTGGTCAGTCTCCGCGGCGCCAGCTCGGTTCGCGGCCCAGCCAGACGGCGAGGCGCTCGTCGTAGGGGCGGTAGTGCTCTTCCAGCGAGGCCCGCAGCGACTCGGGCATCGGCGAGCGGGTCCGGCCGTTCTTGGGCGTGAACGTTGGATTGCCCAGGCGGGGGATGCCAAGGAAGTCGAGGGTCTGGTGGTATGTGGTCTGCGGGTCGGCGAAGAAGTCGCCGCTGTCGATGACGTGCATCCGCTCCCGGCCGAAGACCCGCTCCATGCGCTCGAGCTGCTCGATGTAGTGGCCCCGGGTGCGGTAGGAGAACAGCCAGTGCCTGCGGCTGTAATAGGTGGGGTCGCTGGCCAGGCGCTCCTGCTCACCGGCGAGCCTGGCGTCTTCGAGTTCCAGCGCCCGCTCGAACGGCTCTTTCTCGTGACCCATGCCGAACTGGTTGGAGTGTGCGGAGTAGGCCCGCTCCACCGGGTCACGCAGCAGGGCGATTACCCGCACGCCCGGCAGGTCGCGGTTGATCCGCTCGGCGGCCAGCGGGTGGAACATGTAGTACGGGCTGCCCTCGTAGGCTGCCGGCGCCACGCCGGTGCCCCGGGTGACCAGGCGCGCGCGGGCGACCAGCGGGAAGTGCGCCTGGTACCAGCCGAGCCCGCGGTGGTAGGCCAGATCGAAGAAATGCACTTCCTTCTTGGGCAGAATGGAGCTGAACAGGGCCGGGTGCTGGCTCAGGTAGTAGTACATGGACGTGGTGCCGCCGCGTTCGGCGCCCACGATCAGGAAGCTGGGCAGCATCCGTGCGCGCGCGGTGGGCTTGCCCGCCGTCACCACGCCCCAGTGCGCCACCCGCCGGAGCAGCGTGTCGTGATCTCCGCAGCTCGGCCAGGTCGGATAGGTGTTGACTGCCCAATCGCCGAGTGCTTCCTCGGTCTTCTCGCCCACAGTCACGAGATCATCCTCCTGCGGTGATGACGGTGGCGTGAACGGCACTCTGCATGCGGCATCACCTTATGCCGAGCGGCAAGCGCTAGTGGCCCCGCTTCCCGGATAAGCATGAAATGTGGAACATATCCGCAAGAAATCCTGCCCTGTCCGCGGACACTGTAGCCGATGCGGCATCCCCCACCGATGCGCGCGCGTGCGTGCGTTACGCCAACATACGCCACAGTAGTGGACGCGTAAACGAACGGAAGCTGATTCGCCGGTTAAACGTAAAAAGTCCTGGCTGGGCCTGTTCTGGCAGGTCATGGCGGTGCCTGGACGTCACAGTCGGTCCAGCTTGCTGGTGGTCACAGTCGGTCCAGCTTGCTGATGATGGCCGGGATCAGCCAGGTACCCGGAGCGCCGAGCCGCGCCCCGGCCTGAGCCTGCCGGTCGACCAGGTACCGCGTGGCCAGGTCGGCCAGGTAAAGAACCGCTGTGAGCTGGGCATCCCTGGCGGGAATCCCGAAGGAGCCGAGCAACTGCGGTGCGCGCTCCAGGCAGGCGGCCGCCGCGGTCCTCGGATCGCGCCTGCTCATCCCCACCTCGGATTGCAGCCAGTAGTGCAGGGCGTCGAAACCGAGCGGCACACCGCCGGTGAACCGCTCCCAGTCCCACACCAGCAGCCCGCGGCCGGTGTTGGCCATGTTCCACGGCGCCCAGTCCCCGTGCCAGCAGCCGAAGGTCAGTATCGCGCTGTCCGCCCGGGCGGCGACCACCTCCAGCGCCTGCACCAGGGCGGTGTGCTCGGGCCCTTCGTCGGCGGAGGCGAGCCGGGAGCTGAGCCGCCGCAGGTACCTGCCGCCGGCCAGGGGCTCGCTGTGCAGCCCGTCGACCCTGGCCAGCTCGGCCATGGCCGCGGCCAGCCGTGTCGCGGGGAGCGGACGGCGGGGGCGCCACGCCGGGAGCGCGCTCAGCACGAGCACGTCCAGGTCATGCCAGGTGTCGTAGTGCAGCACCTCGGGTATGGCGATCTCCCGCAGCCCCGCCTTGCTCAGCCGCTCGAGCGACTCGTACTCGGCCCGGACCAGGCTGCTGGTGAGCGGATTGACACCGATCTTCGCAAACCCGACGGCCTCCCCCGAGCCGCTGAGTATCTGCAGTACGGGCTTGCGGTTGGCGCGGGCGCGGCCGAGTTCGATGCTGACCCGCACGTCGGGCGACATCACCGATCGCAGGTACCGCTCGATGGTGTCCGCCCCGGTAGGAGCGTCCACCCAGACCTTGCCGCGCAGCAGTATCCGGCCCAGGCCGCTGGCCAGGCCCGCAGCCAGCACCCTGACATACAGCCGGGCGGCCGGCGACCTGGTCGCGCTGTAGTGGCGGACCGCGGCAGCCGCGGACCGGCGGTCGGTGGGCACCAGCAGCGGCGGCCGGTGCAGTGCCGGGATCAATGCGAACACGCTGTCCGGTTGCCGCGCGGCGTGCCGCCGGCCCGGCCAGCCGGCCCCATCGACATCCAGGGTGACCTCGGCCGGCGGTGGCCAGAGCAGGTCACAAGTTTCCCGCAGGCACGCCAGCCACTCCTGACTCGCGGCCACATCATCTGCGGGCACCCCGTACGGATCATGCCGCGCGACCGTGATGTCAGGAGTACTGTCCACGCTCATATCACCTGGCCGGCTGACGAGTTCAGGCCGGTGAATCCACTGTGTTCTACCCGGAAATCGCGCCATGCAAAATTTGCTGCCTGGTTGTGGTGCCCCTGACTGTGCTCAACCCGATCTGCGCCGCCCGCACGATCTGCCGGGTCGCTCTGGCCGGGACATTGCCCGATCGTTCGTGCAGGCACTCGCGCCGCGGTATGGGATGCGCTCCTGGGCTTGACCGCCCGCGCAGGGCCGCTGGGCCCGCACCCGCGATGCGGTGTTGCACGACGCTCTGGGACGCACGACCCGGCCTCTTGCGCAAGCTCCGACGCGTAAGGCGGCCACACTGGCGTACCGGCCATCGTTTCCAAAGCAGACCGCCAACCTCTTTCTGCCTGCGCGATGGAGGCTGCTCTACCCAGAAATCGCACGGTATCACCCCGACCCTGGGCCATACGTCTCCGCGCTCTTAACCGCCCGTTCCACCGAGATCTACCGGGTTGTTCCCGGAGCTTTCACTATGAAAACAAGACGGCCTGCTCCCGTAAGAGGTTCACATCAGATGGTGCCCGATGTGGAAACCGTGCCCAGGCCGGATCTGGGGGCAGGATGTTTGTGCATTCGCGAGTTTACCCAGAGTCAGCCGCCACGCGGCTGCCGAATGGCCGAATCGGATCGGCCGCCGACCAGGCTGCTCCCGGCCCGGCCCCATCTGGCACGCGGCATTCGCCCAACCCATAGGGTGGGCTGCATGGTCCGCGCCCACCTCGACAAGCGGCCGGGCGAGGTCTCGGCGATGTTCGACCGCGTAGCCGACCGCTACGACCTGCTCAACGACGTGCTCTCGCTGGGCATGGACCGGCGGTGGCGGCGCGTGGTGGCGGCCGCTGTCGGTGCGGGCCCTCGTGATCGCGTGCTGGACCTGGCCGCCGGCACGGGCGCCTCGTCGCGCGCCCTGACCGGAGCGGGTGCGGCGTGCGTGGCGTGTGACTTCTCGCTCGGCATGCTCCGGGTGGGCGCGCACAGGCCGCCCGGCGACGGGCCCGGCACCGTCGGTTTCGTGGCCGGCGACGCACTCAGGCTGCCGTTCGCCGACGGCGTGTTCGACGCGGTGACGATCTCGTTCGGGCTGCGCAATGTGACCGACCCGGCGGCCGCACTGGCCGAGATGCGCCGCGTCACCAGGCCCGGCGGCCGCCTGGTGGTCTGCGAGTTCGGCCACCTCAAGGTCCGGGCCCTGGACGCGCTCTACGACTGGGCGCTGGCCGTCGCGCTGCCCAGCGTGGCCCGTACCCTGTCACGGAACACGGCCGCCTACGCCTACCTGGCCGAATCGATCAAGGCATGGCCCGATGGGCAGCAACTGGCCGGCCAGATACGGGAGGCTGGCTGGTCGGCCGTGCGATGGCGCAGGCTGACGATGGGCGTCGTCGCCGTGCACCTGGCCATTAACCCCCCGGCGGACGGCCGGGAGGCTGGGCAGACGGTCTAGACTGCAAAACGGAAAGTACTTGTGAAGCGGTTCACAAGCCGGAGCGTTAACCAGGACACCCAATGAGGCCCGTGACCGAGCAGCGAACCATGCTCGCTGGCCCTCGGCCAGCTTCGCCGGGGGCCGCGGTATCTGCCCGGGGGGAGACCCCCCCGGAGCCCCCCGCCGGGCAGCGGACCATGCTCGCTGGCCCTCGGCCAGCGTCGCCGGGGCCCGCGGTACCTGCCCGGGGGGAGACCCCCCCGGAACCCCCTGGGCAATCCCTTCACGCGCGCACCGGGAGTGCGCACCAGCCGGGTCACGGCATCACCGATGAAGCGGACGTGATCATCGTCGGCGCGGGGCCGGCGGGCTCGACGACCGCTTCGTACCTGGCCAAGGCCGGCCTGGACGTGCTGCTGCTGGAGAAGACCAATTTTCCGCGGGAGAAGGTATGTGGTGACGGGCTGACTCCGCGCGCCGTCAAGGCCCTGGTGGGCATGGGCATCGCGGTGGACAAGCAGGATGGCTGGCTGCCGAACAAGGGCCTGCGGATCATTGGCGGCGGCGTCCGGCTCGAACTGCCCTGGCCGGATCTGACCAGCTACCCCGGCTACGGGCTGGTCCGCAACCGGCTCGACTTCGACGAGACCCTGGCGCGCAGCGCACAGAAGGCCGGAGTGCGGCTGATCGAGGGAATGAACGTCACCGGCCCGGTCCTGGACGACCGGACCGGGCGGATAACCGGCGTGGTCGCCAGGCAGAGCGGGCCACCCGGGAGCAGCGGCGGTGCGGCCGGCGCCCAGCGCACCTACCGGGCGCGCCTGGTCGTCGCCGCCGACGGCAACTCATCGAGACTGTCGGTGGCGATGGGCCTGCGCAAGCGGGACGACCGGCCGCTCGGCGTGGCCGTGCGCACCTATTACACCAGTCCCCGGCATGACGATGACTACCTCGAATCGTGGCTCGAACTCTGGGATGGTGACCGGCTGCTGCCCGGGTACGGCTGGATCTTCGGCATGGGGGACGGAACCAGCAACATCGGGCTCGGGCTGCTGAACACCAGCGCGGCCTTCCGGAACACCGACTACCGGGCGCTGCTGCGCCGGTGGCTGGCCGGAATGCCGCCGTCCTGGGGGTTCACCGAGGACAACCGGACCCAGCCGGTGCAGGGCGCCGCCCTGCCCATGGGGTTCAACCGGACCCCCCACTACACTAAGGGCCTGCTGCTCGCGGGTGACGCGGGTGGCATGGTGAACCCGTTCAACGGCGAGGGCATCGCCTATGCGATGGAGTCCGGCGAAATTGCCGCAAGGGTGATCACGCAGGCGCTCTCCCGGCCGACCTGGCAGGGTGCGGAGCGCGTGCTGTACACCTACCCGCAGGCGCTCAAGGACGCCTACGGCGGCTATTACACGCTCGGGCGCCTGTTCGTGCAGGCGATTGGCCGCCCCGAGCTGATGAAGTTCGCGACCAGGCACGGCCTGCGCAGGCCGACTGCGATGCGATTCGTGCTGAAGCTGCTGGCGAACCTCACCGACCCCCAGGGCGGCGACGCTGCCGACCGGGTGATCAACGCGATGTCCAGGCTGACGCCCGCGGCCTGAGCGGGCGAGGGCATGGAAAGCCAGAGTATGGAAAGGGGCAGGCGCCGATGAGCCTCTACGTGCCAATCATCGTGCTCGGCGTGCTCGCCGCGGTGTTCGCTTGCTTCTCCGTCGGCATGGGCGCGATCGCGGGCCCGAAGCGGTGGAACCGGGCCAAGCTGTCGTCCTACGAGTGCGGCATCGAGCCGACACCGCAGGCGCTCGGCGGTGGCAGGTTCCCCATCAAGTACTACCTGACGGCGATGCTGTTCATCGTCTTCGACATCGAGATCATCTTCCTCTATCCGTGGGCGGTGGCCTTCGACAAGCTCGGCATCTTCGCGCTGGTCGAAATGGTCCTGTTCATCGTGACCGTCCTTGTCGCGTTCGCCTACGTATGGCGGCGCGGCGGTTTGGAGTGGGACTAGCCATGGGTCTGGAAGAGAAGCTGCCGAGCGGGGTCCTGCTCACCACCGTCGAGAAGCTGGCCGGGGCGGCCCGTAAGTACTCCGTCTGGCCGGCCACCTTCGGCCTGGCCTGTTGTGCCATAGAGCTGATGTCGACCGGCGGTCCCCGGCACGACCTGGCCCGGTTCGGCATGGAGCGCGCCTCGGCCACGCCGAGGCAGGCCGACCTGATGATCGTGGCCGGCCGGGTCAGCCAGAAGATGGCCCCGGTGCTCCGCCAGATCTACGACCAGATGTCCGACCCCAAGTGGGTCATCTCCATGGGCGTGTGTGCCTCCAGCGGCGGCATGTTCAACAACTACGCGATCGTGCAGGGCGTCGATCACGTCGTTCCGGTGGACATCTACCTGCCTGGCTGCCCACCGCGGCCGGAGATGCTGCTCGACGCCATACTCAAGCTGCACGACAAGATCCAGAACATCAAGCTGGGCCCACACCGGCAGAAGGAGATCACTGAACTGGAGCGCGCCCGGCTGCGCCGGCTGCCGCTGATCAGCGCCCACGCCAACCACCAGGTCACGGGAGCAGCCCAATGACCGGCTCCCAGGACACGCCAGACAACCTGCTGGCCAGGGCTGGGGAGGAACGGCTGGCCGAGCAGGTGACCCGCACCGGCATGTTCGGCGCCGAGAGCACCGGTGACACCTCCGGCTACGGCGGCCTGCAGGTACGGCTCCCGCCGGCGCGTTCCACGCCGCGCCCCTACGGCTCCTATTTCGACGAGGTGGCCGACGCTCTCGGCGCCGCGCTCGAAACGGCCGGCGGGCAGTTCGGCGACGCGGTGGAGCGGGTGGTGGTGGACCGGGGCGAGCTGACCTTCCACGTCAAGCCGGACCGGCTGCCTGCGGTCGCGCGCATCCTGCGGGACGATCCCGCGCTCGCCTTCGAGCTGTGCACCGGGGTGTCCGGGGTGCACTACCCGCAGGACACGACCCGCGAGCTGCACGCGGTCTACCATCTGGTCTCGATCAGCCGCAACCGCCGCCTCCGGCTGGAGGCCAGCGTTCCCGACGCGCACCCGCACGTTCCCTCGCTGGTCGCCATCTACCCGACGTGTGACTGGCACGAGCGGGAGACCTGGGACTTCTTCGGCATCATCTTCGACGGTCACCCGGCGCTGACCAGGATCGAGATGCCCGACGACTGGAAGGGCCACCCACAGCGCAAGGACTACCCACTGGGCGGCATCCCTGTCGAGTACCGCGGTACCACGGTGCCGCCTCCGGACGAGCGAAGGGCATACGCATGACCGCCCAGACCGATGAGGGCCGCGTCTACACCGTCTCGGGCCAGGACTGGGACGAGATCGTCGCCGCCGCGGACGAGGCAGGCGACCAGCCGGGGTCCGAGCGCCTGGTCGTCAACATGGGCCCGCAGCATCCCTCGACGCATGGTGTGCTCAGGCTGATCCTGACACTCGATGGTGAGAGCGTCACCGAGCTGCGGGCCGGCATCGGCTACCTGCACACCGGCATCGAGAAGAACATGGAGTTCCGCACCTGGACGCAGGGCACCACGTTCTGCACCCGGATGGACTACCTGGCTCCGCTGTTCAACGAGGCTGCCTACTGCCTGGCCGTCGAGCGCCTGCTCGGCATAGAGGACAGAATCCCGGACCGGGCCTCCATCATCCGCGTGCTGATGATGGAGCTCAACCGCATCTCGTCGCACATGATGGCGATCGGCACGTTCGGCCTGGAACTGGGTGCCACCACGGTCTTTCTCAACTGCCTGGAGACCCGCGAGAAGGTGCTGGACCTGTTCGAGCTCATCACCGGGCTGCGGATGAACCATGCCTACATCCGGCCCGGCGGGGTGGCCCAGGATCTTCCGCCCGGAGCCGTGAAGAACATCGGGGAGTTCTGCGAGCTGATGCCGGCCAGGCAACTGGATCTGCGGCACCTGCTCGACGCCAACCCGGCCTACCTGGCCAGAACCAAGGGGATCGCCTACCTGGACCTGCAGGGCTGCATGTCGCTCGGGATCACCGGTCCGGTGCTGCGCTCGACCGGACTGCCCTGGGACCTGCGCAAGAGCCAGCCGTATTGCGGCTACGAGACCTACGCCTTCGACGTGCCCACCCAGAACACCTGCGATGCGTACGGGCGGTACCTGGTCAGGATGGACGAGATCGACGAGTCGCTGAAGATCATCGCCCAGTGCCTGGACCGGCTGACCGGGCCCAGGCCCGACGATGACCCGGTGATGATCCAGGACGCTAAGATCGGGTGGCCGGCCCGGCTGGCGCTCGGCCCGGACGGCCTCGGCCCGTCGCCCGATCACATCGCGCACATCATGGGCGAGTCCATGGAGGCACTCATCCATCACTTCAAGCTGGTCACCGAGGGATTCCGGGTGCCGTCCGGACAGGTCTACACGGCGATCGAGTCGCCCCGCGGCGAACTGGGCTGCCACCTGGTCAGCACCGGCGGGACCCGTCCGTACCGGGCGCACTTCCGCGACCCGTCGTTTACCAACCTGCAGTCGCTGGCCGCGATGTGCGAGGGCGGCATGGTGGCCGACGTGATCGCCGCGGTGGCGAGCCTAGACCCTGTTATGGGAGGCGTGGACAGGTAATGCCGTTCAGCCAGGAGGCGCTGGGCCGGCTGGAAGCCGACGCCGCGCAGATCATCGCGAAGTACCCGAAGTCGCGGTCGGCATTGCTGCCGTTGCTGCATCTGGTGCAGTCCGAAGAGGGGCACGTCTCGCCTGACGGCATCGCCTTCTGCGCCAGCCAGCTCGGCCTGACCGAGGCCGAGGTGACCGCCGTGGCCACCTTCTACACCATGTACAAGCCGCATCCGGTCGGCGAGTACCACGTCGGGGTGTGCACGAACACGCTGTGCGCGATCATGGGCGGCGACGCCATCTACGCCAGCCTCACCAAGCACCTGGGCGTCGGCCACAACGAGACCACGCCCGACGGCAAGATCTCGGTTGAGCACATCGAGTGCAACGCGGCCTGCATCTACGCACCCGTGGTGATGGTGAACTGGGAATTCTTCGACAACATGACCCCGGCCTCGGCCCGCCAGCTCGTCGATGACCTGCGGGCGGGCAATGAGGTGTCGCCGTCCCGTGGCCCCCGCCACCTGTGCACCTGGCGGGAGGCGGCCCGGATCCTGGCCGGCCTTCCCGACGGGCAGGCCACCGACGGCCCCACGGCCGGGCCGCCCGACCTGGCCGGCCTGAAGATCGCCAAAGAACACGGCTGGACCGCACCCAGCGCGGAGGATGCGAAGTGACGGACACCCTGACCCCGGTGCTGTCCGCGCACTGGGACGATCCCGAGTGCTTCACGCTCGCCTCCTACCGCCGGGCGGGTGGTTATAAGGGCCTGGCCAAGGCGCTGCGGATGCCGCCGGACGACGTCATCGCCCAGGTCAAGAGCTCCGGGCTGCGCGGCCGCGGCGGGGCGGGCTTTCCGACCGGCCAGAAGTGGTCGTTCATCCCGCAGGGGGATGGCAAGCCGCACTACCTGGTGGTGAACGCGGATGAGTCCGAGCCGGGCACGTGCAAGGACATCCCGCTGATGATGGCCAACCCGCACGTGCTCATCGAGGGCCTGATCATCGCGTCCTACGCGATCCGGGCCGACCAGGCGTTCATCTACGTCCGCGGCGAGGTGCTGCACGTGATCAGGCGGCTGCATCACGCGGTGGCCGAGGCACGCGAGGCGGGTTATCTCGGCGAGAACATCCTGGGCTCCGGCTACGGCCTGGACGTGGTGGTGCACGCCGGGGCGGGCGCTTATGAGTGCGGCGAGGAGACCGCGCTGCTCGAATCGCTGGAGGGCTACCGGGGGCAGCCGCGGCTCAAGCCGCCGTTCCCGGCGATCGAGGGCCTGTATGCCTGCCCGACCGTGGTCAACAACGTGGAGACGATCGCCAGCGTGCCGTCGATCGTGCTCAACGGGCCGGACTGGTTCGCCGGGATGGGCACCGAGAAGTCCAAGGGGTTCGGCCTGTTTTCCGTCTCCGGTCATGTCGCTGCCCCGGGCCAGTTCGAGGCGCCGCTGGGCACCACGCTGCGCGAACTGCTCGCCCTGGCCGGGGGCGTCCGGCCGGGGCACCGGCTGAAGTTCTGGACCCCGGGCGGCTCGTCCACCCCGATCCTCACCGGCGAGCACCTGGATCTGCCGCTGGATTATGAGTCGGTGGCGGCGACCGGGTCGATGCTGGGCACGCGGGCGTTGCAGATCTTCGACGAGACCACCTGCGTGGTCCGGGCGGCGCTGCGCTGGACGGAGTTCTACGAGCACGAGTCCTGCGGGAAGTGCACGCCGTGCCGCGAGGGCACGTTCTGGATGCGGCAGATCATGACCGACCTGGAGCGGGGGGCCGGCAGCGAGGACGACCTGGCCAAGCTGCTGGACATCAACGACAACATGGTCGGGCGGGTGTTCTGCCCGTTCGGCGACACGGCCGGCAGCCCGGTCGCCTCGACGATCAAGTACTTCCGGGACGAGTACCTGGACCACCTCAAGCAGGGCGGCTGCCCGTTCGACCCGGCCGCCGCCACCCTGTTCAGCGGAGATGGATCATGAGTCAGGACGCGGTGGCCGAGCGCACCGACGGCGTCAATGTCACCATCGACGGTTTCGAGATCGCCGTGCCCAAGGGCACGCTGATAATCCGGGCCGCCGAGTTGCTCGGCATCCAGATCCCACGGTTCTGCGACCACCCGCTGCTCGACCCCGTCGGGGCGTGCCGCCAGTGCCTGGTGGACATCGAGGGCCAGCGCAAGCCGATGGCGTCCTGCACGACCACCTGCACCGAGGGCATGGTGGTGCACACCCAGCTCACCTCCGAGGTGGCCGAGAAGGCGCAGCGCGGGGTGATGGAACTGCTGCTCATCAACCACCCGCTCGACTGCCCGATGTGCGACAAGGGTGGCGAGTGCCCGCTGCAGAACCAGGCCATGTCCAACGGCCAGGGCGAGACCAGGTTCACCGGCCGCAAGCGCACCTTCGAAAAGCCGGTGCCGCTTTCTACCGAGGTGCTCCTTGACCGCGAACGCTGCATCCAGTGCGCGCGCTGCACCAGGTTCGCCGAGCAGATCGCGGGCGACCCGCTCATCGAGCTGTTCGAGCGCGGCCCGCACGAGCAGGTAGCGATCGCCGAGGGCAAGCCGTTCGACTCCTACTTCTCCGGCAACACCGTCCAGATCTGCCCGGTCGGTGCGCTCACCGGTGCCGCCTACCGGTTCCGGGCCCGGCCGTTCGACCTGGTGTCGACGCCGAGCGTGTGCGAGCACTGCGCGGCCGGCTGCCGGCAGCGCACCGACTCGCGGCGCGGGAAGGTGACCCGGCGGCTGGCGGGCGACGACCCGCAGGTCAACGAGGAATGGAACTGCGACAAGGGCCGGTGGGCGTTCACCTACGCCAGTCAGCCCGACCGGCTGGCCACCCCGCTCGTCCGCGGCGAGGACGGGGTGCTCGCCCCGGCGTCCTGGCCCGCCGCCGTGGCCGCCGCCGCCCGCGGGCTGTCCGCCGCCCGCGGCCGGGCCGGCGTCCTGACCGGTGGCAGGCTGACCCTCGAAGACGCCTATGCCTACAGCAAGTTCACCCGGCTGGCGCTGGGCAGCAACGACATCGACATGCGCGCCAGGCCGCACTCGGCCGAGGAGATGCAGTTTCTCGCCGCCCGGGTGGCGGGCCGCGGCATCGAGGTCAGCTACGCCAGCCTCGAGAACGCTCCGGCCGTCCTGCTGGCCGGGTTCGAGCCCGAGGACGAGTCGCCCATCGTGTTCCTCCGGCTGCGCAAGGCGGTACGCCAGCGCGGCCTGGCCGTCTACTCGATCGGCGCGGTGGCCAGCCGCGGGCTGGCCAAGCTGTCCGGCCAGCTCATCGAATGCATCCCGGGTGCGGAAGCCGAGGCGCTCGGGCAGCTCGCCGCCGGAACCGACGCGGCCGGCGCCGGCCACGCGCTGACCGTGACGGCCGGGTCGGCCCCCGCGGTCATCCTGGCCGGGGAGCGGCTGGCCGAGGCGCCCGGCGCGCTGACCGCGGTGACCAGGCTGGCGGACGCGACCGGCGCCCTGCTCGCCTGGATTCCGCGGCGGGCCGGCGAGCGGGGCGCGATCGAGGCCGGCGCGCTGCCCAACCTGCTGCCGGTCGGCCGCCCGGTGACCGACCCGCGGGCGCGAACCGAAGCCGCCCGCGCCTGGGGCGTGGCCGCGGCCTCGCTCCCGGCCGAGCCGGGCCGGGACACCGGTCACATGCTGGCCGCGGCGGCGTCCGGTGAGCTGGACGCGCTCGTGGTGGCCGGGGTGGACCCGTTCGACCTGCCCGATCCGGCCGGTGCGCTGGCGGCACTCGAGGCCACCCCGTTCGTGGTCAGCGTGGAGCTGCGGGCCAGCGCGGTCACCGACCGGGCGGATGTGGTCCTTCCGGTCGCGGCCGTAGCCGAGAAACCCGGCACGTTCGTGAACTGGGAGGGCCGTGGCGGCACGTTCGGCCTGGCGCTGAGCGTCCCCAGCGTCCGGTCCGACCTGCGCGTGCTCGGCGCGATCGCGGACGAGATGGACGTGCACCTCGGCCTGCCCGACGCGGCCGCGGCCCGCCGTGAGATCGCCGCGCTCGGCACCTGGCAGGGGCAGCGGGCGGCCGATCCCGCCCTGATGAGCGGGATCGTGCACGACCCCGGCCTGCTCGACCCGGGAGAGGCGTTCCTGGTCACCTGGCATCTGCTGCTGGACGCCGGCCGGATGCAGGACGGCGAGCCCTACCTGGCCGGAACGGCGCGCAAGGCCGAAGCCATGATGTCAGCGGCAACCGCGGCGCAGGCCGGTGTGTCCGATGGCGATAAGGTCTGTCTGGCCACGACCGCCGGTGTCATCACCGTGGGCGCGCGGATCGCGGACATGCCGGAACGCGTCGTCTGGCTGCCCACGAACTCTTCCGGCTGCGCCGTCCGCCGCGAACTCGGCGCCGGGCATGGCAGCCGGGTCACCATCAGGAGGGCCGAATGAGCAGCATGGCCGGGGCCGCGGGCCTGCGCGTGCTCGCTGCCAGCGATCCCACCCTGTCGAGCTTCGGCCACGACACCTGGTGGCTGATCGCGCTCAAGGTCGCGTTCATCTTCATCTTCCTGCTGCTCATGACCATGTTCATGATCTGGGCCGAGCGGCGGGTCATCGGCCGGATGCAAAAGCGCCCCGGGCCGAACCGGGCGGGCCCGTTCGGCCTGCTGCAGCCGATCGCCGACGCGATCAAGCTGCCGCTCAAGGAGGACATCATCCCGCTGGGCGTGGACAAGCTCGTGTTCATCCTCGCCCCGATCATCTCGGCCACACCGGCGTTCGTCAGCTTCGCGATCATCCCGTTCGGGCCGGAAGTCTCGATCTTCCACCACCACACCCCGCTGCAGCTCGCCGACCTGCCGGTCGCGGTGCTGCTCGTGCTCGCGATGAGCTCGATGGGCGTCTACGGCATCGTGCTGGCCGGCTGGTCGTCGAGTTCGCCGTACTCGCTGCTCGGCGGCCTCAGGTCGTCGGCCCAGGTGATCAGCTACGAAATCGCGATGGGGCTGTCCTTCGTCGCGGTGTTCCTCTACTCCGGTTCGCTGTCCACCTCGCAGATAGTGGCCGCCCAGGCACACGGTGGCACGTTCCACCTGTTCGGCGCGATCGGCCACTACCCGTCCTGGTTCGCCATCCTGCTGATCCCGTCCTTCCTCATCTACCTGGTGACGATGGTCGGCGAGACCAACCGGCTGCCCTTTGACCTGCCCGAGGGTGAGGGTGAGATCGTCGGCGGTTTCCACACCGAGTACTCCTCGATGAAGTTCGCCATGTTCTACCTGGCCGAGTACATCAACATGACCACGGTGGCCGGGCTGGCCGTCACGCTCTTCCTCGGCGGCTGGCGGGCGCCGTGGCCGCTGTCGGTGTGGGACGGCGCGAACAGCGGCTGGTGGCCGATGCTCTGGTTCCTGGCCAAGACCCTGATCCTGCTGTTCGGGTTCATCTGGCTGCGGGGCACGCTGCCCCGGATCCGTTACGACCAGCTCATGGCCCTGGGCTGGAAGATCCTCATCCCGGGTTCGCTGGTGTGGATCATGATGATCGCGACCATCCGCGACTGGCGCCGTCACGGCGGCAGCACCGGCCTGTACATCGTGGGCGGCTTCGTGCTCGTGCTGTTCCTGGCGATCGTCTGGATCTGGGAGACCGGGGCGGAGCGCAGACGCGCCATGCTGGAGCCCCCTGACGACGAGCCCGGGGCGGCGCCGGCGGCCGGCCCATCCGGCCAGGTCCAGGGCTTCCCGGTGCCACCGCTCGACCTGCCGCACTACCACGGGGCCGGTGTGACGCCGGCCGGTCTACCCGAAGGCTCCCGCACCCTGCTCGACGCGGGGGCCGCGAGCAACGGCCAGGAGGTCCCCGGTGCTTGACTTCCTCAACCCGATCAAGGGCTTCGGTGTCACGTTCCACCAGATGTTCAAGAAGGTGGACACCGTCGAGTACCCGGAGCATCCGCAGCGCACGGCGCCCAGGTTCCACGGCCGTCACCAGCTCAACCGGTGGCCGGACGGCCTGGAGAAGTGCATCGGCTGCGAGCTGTGCGCATGGGCCTGTCCCGCCGACGCCATCTACGTCGAGGGTGAGAGCAACACCGAGGACGAGCGGTACTCACCCGGCGAGCGGTACGGCAGCGTGTACCAGATCAACTACCTGCGCTGCATCCTGTGCGGGCTGTGCATCGAGGCCTGCCCGACCAGGGCGCTCACCATGACCAACGAGTACGAACTGGCCGACGACAACAGGGAAAGCCTGATCTGGACCAAGGAGCAGTTGCTGGCCCCGCTGGCCTCCGGCATGGAGGCGCCGCCGCACCCGATGCGGCTCGGTGAGACCGAGCGGGACTACTACCTGCTCGGCCGGGCCGGCGCCGCCGGGCGGACCGGTGAGCCTGCCGCCGACGCACCGGCTGCCGGCTGGGTGCCAGCAGGCGGCACCGCTCCAGGTGGCGGAGCCGCCGGGCCGGCCGGCGAAAACCAGCGATAAGGACATCAGCAGTGAGCCACCTCATCCTCGCCTCCAGCGGCGCCCCCAACCCCGGGGCGGCCGGGATCACGCAGAGCCTGATCTTCTGGATACTCGCCGTCATATCGGTGCTGGCCGGCCTGGGCATGATCATGGCCAGGCGTGCGGTGCACTGCGCGCTGCTGCTCGCCGTCGTGATGCTCTCGCTGGCGGTCCTGTACGCGATGGGCGGGGCGCCGTTCCTCGCCTTCGTTCAGGTGATCGTCTACACCGGCGCCGTGCTGATGCTGTTCCTGTTCGTGCTGATGCTGGTCGGTGTCAGCTCGGCCGACTCCATCGTGGAGACGATCAAGGGACAGCGGCTGGCCGCCGGGGTGGCCGGGATCGGGATGCTGGTCCTGCTCACCCTCAGCATCGGGCACGCGGCGATCGGCGGGGCGCGCCCGCTCACCACGAGCAACGGCGCCGGCAACGTGACGGGGATCGCCGACCTGATCTTCACCACCTACGTGTTCCCGTTCGAGGTGACCAGTGCCCTGCTGATCACGGCCGCGCTCGGCGCCATGGTGCTCGCCCACCGCGAGCGCACCAAGCCCAAGCCGACCCAGCGTGACCTGTCCAGGCAGCGGGTCGCCAGCGGGCGTCCCACGCCGCTGCCGGGCCCGGGCACCTACGCCCGGCACAACGCGGTGGACATGCCCGCGCTGCTGCCCGACGGCAGCCCGTCCGAGCTTTCGGTCAGCCCGGTGATCACAAGGCGTCCGCTGAGCGAGCGCGAGGTCCTCCAGCGGGTGACCGGCGAAGTGCCCGGGCAGCAGCTCGAGGCACCCCCCCACGAGGAGGCGCGCTCATGAGCCCGGCACACTATGTGGCGCTGGCCGTCATCCTGTTCGTGATCGGCGCGGTCGGCGTCCTGGTGCGGCGCAACGCCATCGTCATCTTCATGTGCGTGGAGCTGATGCTGAACGCGGCCAACCTCGCGTTCGTCGGGTTCGCCAGGGAACACGGCAACCTGGACGGCCAGGTGATCGCCTTCTTCGTCATGGTGGTCGCGGCGGCCGAGGTCGTTGTCGGCCTCGCGATCCTGATGGCGATCTTCCGGACCCGCAGGTCCGCGTCGGTGGACGACGCGAACCTGCTGAAGTACTAGAAGGGGCGGCATAGTCCAGTGATGACGACCCTGGCCGCGGCCGGCGTCCAGCACGCGGCGTGGCTGCTGCTCGCATTCCCGGCCTTCGGCGCGGCCGTGCTGCTGCTCGGCGGGCGCCGCACCGACCGGTGGGGACATCTGCTGGGTGTGGCTGCCCCCCTGGCCGCGTTCGGGTACGGGCTCGCCTGCTTCTTTACGATGCTCGGTTACCCGGCCGCGCAGCGCAGCCGTGATCTGCACATGTTCTCCTGGATCCCGGTCGGCGGGTTCCGGGTCAGCATCGGGCTGCTGATGGACCCGCTGTCGCTGAGCTTCGTGCTGCTGATCACCGGTGTCGGCTCGCTCATCCACATCTACTCCGTGGGCTACATGGCGCACGACAGTGACCGGCGGCGGTTCTTCGGCTACATGAACTTGTTCATCACGGCGATGCTGCTGCTGGTGCTGTCCGACAACTACCTCGGCCTGTACGTGGGCTGGGAGGGTGTCGGTCTCGCCTCCTACCTGCTCATCGGCTTCTGGCAGTTCAAGCCGACCGCCGCCACCGCGGCGAAGAAGGCCTTCGTCGCCAACCGGGTCGGGGACGCCGGGCTGTCGCTCGCGATCATGCTGATGTTCGCCACGTTCGGCACGGTCAACTTCAGCGGGGTATTCGGGACCGCGCACCAGGCCGGGCCCGGGGTACTGTCCGCGCTCGGCCTGCTGCTGCTGCTCGGCGCCTGCGGCAAGTCGGCTCAGGTGCCGCTGCAGTCCTGGCTGCTGGACGCGATGGAAGGCCCGACCCCGGTTTCGGCCCTGATCCACGCGGCGACCATGGTGACGGCCGGCGTCTATCTGATCGTGCGGTCCAACCCGATCTTCAACCTGTCGCCCACGGCCCGGCTGGCCGTGACCGTGGTCGGCGCGGTGACCCTGCTGTTCGGGGCGATCATCGGCTGCGCAAAGGACGACATCAAGAAGGCCCTGGCCGGCTCCACCATGAGCCAGATCGGCTACATGACGCTCGGCGCGGGCCTCGGCCCGGCCGGCTACGTGTTCGCCATCGCCCACCTGCTCACCCACGGGTTCTTCAAGGCCGGGCTGTTCCTTGGCGCCGGCTCGGTCATGCACGGCATGGATGACGAGGTGAACATGCGCCGCTACGGTGGCCTGGCCAGGCTGCTGCCGGTCACCTTCGTCACCTTCGGCCTGGGCTACCTGGCGATCATCGGCATCCCGCCGTTCTCCGGCTTCTACAGCAAGGACCCCATCATCGAGGCCGCCTTCGACAAGGGCGGGACCTCGGGCGCGATTCTCGGCACCGCAGCGCTCATCGGCGCAGGCATCACCGCGTTCTACATGACCCGGGTGATGCTGATGACCTTCTCCGGCAAGCGCCGCTGGGAGGAACCGGGATCGCGGGGTGGAGCCGAGCCACGGACCGGCCAGCCGCAGCCCGAGGGTGCTCCGCATCAGGCGCCCGCGTACGCGGTGGGCACCCAGGAGGCACATCAGCCACACGACCCGCACGAGGCCCCGCACCCGCACGAGTCGCCGCAGGTCATGCTCTGGCCGATGATCCTGCTCGCCATCGGCTCCGTCGGGGCCGGCGCGTTCCTCATCCTGGGCAGCCGGTTCTCCAACTTCCTCGCCCCGGTGACGGGGGCGCCGCCGAAGGCGCACGGCCTGTTCACCGCGCCCGGTCTCGGCGCGCTCGGCCTGGTCGTCGTGGCCATCGTGATCGCCTGGCTGATGTACGGACGGCGCGAGGTGCCCGCGGCCGCACCGGCCGGGCGGTTCCCCGTCGTCGCGGCCCGCAAGGACCTGTACGGCGACGCCTTCAACGAGTCGGTCCTGATGCGCCCTGGCCAGTGGCTGACCAGGCTGTCGGTGTTCTTCGACAACCGGGGCGTGGACGGGCTGGTCAATACCGTCGCCGCCACGGTCGGCGGTTCCTCGGGACGGCTGCGCCGGGTGCAGACCGGGTTCGTCCGCTCGTACGCACTTGCGATGTTGTTCGGCGCGGCACTGCTCGTCGGCGCCCTGCTCCTGGTGAGGCTCTAACCCATGTCTAGTTTCCCGTGGCTGACCGTTACCGGCGCGATCCCGCTGGCCGGTGCCGTGGTGATCTCCCTGGTGCCCGGCGCGTCCGCACCAGGCGGTGAGGCGGACCGCAGGGCACGGGACACCCTGGTCAAGTGGCTCGCGCTCGGCTTCTCGCTGGTCACCCTCGTGTTCACGATCATCATGGCGGTGCGGTTCAAGCCGTCCGGCCCGGACTACCAGTTCACCCAGACCTACCAGTGGATCCCGGCGTTCGGGGTGCACTACGCGGTCGGCGTGGACGGGATCGCCCTGGTGCTGATCGGCCTGACCGCGGTGCTGATGCCGGTCGTCGTCCTCGCCTCGTGGAACGACGCCGATGCGGGCAAGCGCAGCGTGAAGACCTACTTCGCGCTGATGATGGTGATGGAGACGATGGTGATCGGCGTGTTCGCCGCCACCGACGTCTTCCTGTTCTACGTCTTCTTCGAGGCCATGCTCATCCCGATGTACTTCATGATCGGGAGCTACGGCGTCGGGCAGCGTCAGTACGCGGCCGTCAAGTTCCTGCTCTACAGCCTGCTCGGCGGGCTGCTCATGCTGGTCGCGGTGATCGCGCTGTA
>Ga0070730_10001643_pt1 | contig 21267 bp, 19 predicted proteins | sample Coa_R1_3_FD_66447 | JGI IMG/M metagenome (GOLD analysis project Ga0070730, IMG submission 66447) | Surface soil microbial communities from Centralia Pennsylvania, which are recovering from an underground coalmine fire - Coalmine... | ecosystem: Environmental > Terrestrial > Soil > Unclassified ... | reverse complement strand
ATCAGCTTGATCCGGTCCGCCCGCTTGGCACGGAACACATAAACAGCGCCCGAGAACGGATCGGCCTTCATGTGCTCGCGCACCAACGTAGCAAGCCCCTCCATTCCCTTGCGGAAGTTCACCGGTTTGGTGGCCACCGTGACCCGGACCGTTCCGGACGGGCCAATCACCGGTTCGCCTTCAGCGCACGGACGATCGCCGCAATGATTGCTGCGTCCGCGCCGCGATTGATCCGGATAGTGACGCCGTCGACCTCAATCTCGATACCCCAGAGATCCGGCTTCGACTTGCATCGCAGTGCCTTGCGCTTCGGGCCGACGGCGGCGGCCGGTACGTTCACTACCGCCGGCACAAACTTCGGTTCGTCAGCCTTCGCTGCCGGAAGCTGGCGCGCCTGTCGCCGCCAGGTGAACACTTGTTGGGGTGTCAGCCCGTGTCGTCGGGCAATGTCGGAAACCACCGCGCCTGGTGCCAGCGTCTCCTCGACAATCCGGGCCTTATCGTCCTTGGAGAACCAACGACGTCGTCCCGTCTCCGTCATCAATTCCAATCGGCCCGTCGTCACCTCCGACTTAAGCGTATGGTCAAGCATAGACACAAGCCGATCCCACCACGGAGATCGTCAACCTCGCCTATGTTTCGCGCCAGGAGAAGGTGGGTCTAGAATGACGCTCACGGTCATTCGCCGCGGACCTAAAATGGCCTCGCGGCACCCCACGGCCGCAAGCCTCTGAAAGCAGACACGATCTGAGCGTCAAGGCGCATGCTCGGCGCCCTCACAAACCGAGGATTACGATCATGCCTGACGAACATAGCCTCTTCACTAAAGCTCGCCGCGCCCCCTGGAATAAATGCAAGCTGATCGGAGCCAAACCTTCGCTGCGGCCAAACCAAGTCTGCTCGTTTCGAACCCGCCTCCTGATAGAAAGGCGAACCCGCGACCTTGCCCTTTTCAACTTTGCGTGCATTAGCACTCCTTGGTTTGGAGTGGCCGACTCTGGTGTTGGCGCAATATTGCAGGACCAACCATATTTGCAAAATCGGCCGGGCGGCTTTGTTTGGATCGTAAGCCACGGTCCGTGGTACCAAAGGGCTACTCGATTATTGAAATTTGATCATGTCGATGCGGGTTAGCGTGACTTTGGGAGCAACGACCGGCGCAGTCGTCAAGATGTAGGCGACAGCCTGTTCAGCGCTTATGTTCTGGCCGGGCGCGGACATACCGTCTACTGGCACGATCACGTTGAAACCGCGCGAGGCAGCGGCGCTCGCGGTAAAAAGCACCGCGCCATGCGCTGCGGTCCCGACCATGATGACGGACGTGATTCCCTTGTCCTTTAGTATTTTTTCAAGGCCGGTGTCCTTGTTGCCGACTATGAATTTGTCGATAGCCGCTGTGATAACGGGTTCATCAGCCTTGGGCGCAATCGCAGGTATGATGTCGGCGGCCACCGGTGCCGGCGCGTTGGGTCCCACGCTGGGCACGACCGTGTAGATGATGGTGATGCCGCTGGCGCGCGCCGCGCCGAGCAACGTTGCGATTTTGGGGATGGATGCGAAGCAGCGCGGCCGATCTTTGTCGTTACAGTATTGCTTGATGATATCTATCACCAAGAGCGCCGTTGTTTTGGGGGCAACCGTCGCGGCCTTGAGCGTGGGCGCAGGCGGCGCCTGTATGCTTTGCCATTCATCAATTATGGTCTGTGCCGGCGCAGGTGCGAGGTAACCCAAGACAACGGCAACCGCTGCAAGTGGCCACAGACGACGCATTCGCAACATCGTTTCCTTCTGGTGATTTCCTTGCCGTAAAGAGGCCAGCAACTACCACGCCGTCAAGCGCAACGGGACGTTTCCACCCGATAGCGTTCGCGCGCACAACCGCACATGCACCGGCGAACGTCGTCAGCTGCCAACAAACATCACGCCGATCCGCGTGTCCTTGCGCCAAACGACCCGGCAAATCTTGCTCAGTCCGTCTGCCGAGATCACCAACGTAAAGCATTCGGGGATACCGATCGGGCTGACGACGTCGAGCGCTGCGCCCGAAGGCGAAAGATTGCGCACGGTGCAGTCGATGACACCGCCGCCGAATTCAATCGTTCCCGCCTTCAATACGCGGCGACGTCGTGTCCCTCGATTGTCCACCATCTCCGTCGTAGCCCCCCGAAGCTTTCTTATAATCGCATCCCTATAACCGCATTGAGTCGACCGTGAAGTGAGTTTCCTCTTGGAAAACCAACAACGCTTGCTCCAGGCCAGCGCGAAGCCGCCCTCCGGTCGATCTGCCATCCGCGCTTCGATCCGCATTACTGACACATCAAGCGGGAAGAGACATATCTGCTTTGCGCGCAAATGTACTCTCGTCACTCGCACTCCAACCAGAAGGTTTTCAATTACTTCGCTCTCAGCAGTGATCAGCTGAGCTCCGCGCTTGTAAGCCCGGTGTAAGGTTTGAGCCGTGCATGTAAGACTGTCGTAAGCTTTACTAGCAACATTGGTTAAACGTAGAGGATGAGCTTGCCCGCCGCCGAATAGACGATTAGGGACCGCACTGGGGCGCGGTTTCCCGACCGACAAGCTGGTCTAGGCAGGGCAGGTTCGCTTGATCAAGGCGCTACTTGAGTTTGGACTGACACGCAGCGCGATCGTCGTCATGGGCCTGTTGGTGTTTTGCGCGGCCGGGCTCGTCGCCTTTGCCAAGCTCAACATCGAGGCCTATCCCAATCCCGCGCCGGTGATTCTCGAGATTACGGCGCAGGCGCCCGGCCTCTCCGCCGAGGAGATGGAAAAGTACTACACGATTCCCATGGAGGTCGGGCTCTATCCGACCCCCGGCGTGGTCAATATCCGCTCGACCTCGTTTTACGGGCTCTCCTTTGTCCGCGTCACCTTCGCCTACGGCACCGATTATTATTTTGCGCTGACCCAGGCCTCGATCAGCCTGCAGCAGAATGTCAGCCTGCCCGGCAATCTCGTTCCGACCATCCAGGCATCGAGCCTGGTCGGTGAGATCTATCGCTACCAGCTGGTCGGCCCGCCGCATTTCGGGCTGACCAATCTGCGCACGCTGCAGGATTACGTGGTCACCCGCCGCCTGCTGACGATTCCGGGCGTGGCGCAGATCAACAGCTGGGGCGGCACCACCAAGCAATTCAATGTCGATGCGGATCTCGGCAGGCTCGAGGCCTACAACGTTACGATTCCGCAGCTCATTTCGGCGCTCGGCAACGCCAATATCAATGTCGGCGGCCGCGAGATTGCGATCGGACAGCAGTCGGTCAATATCAGGGGTGTCGGCTTGATCGACTCTGGCGGCGCCGACGACGTCACCAAGGGCTATCACGTCCAGGACATCGAAAATGTCGTGCTCGCACAATCAGGCGGCCTGCCGATTCAAATCAAGGACGTTGCCAAGGTCTCGGTCGGATATGTGCCGAGGCTCGGCATTGCCGGCCGCGACCACGATGACGATGTCGTCGCGGCGATCGTGGTGATGCGACGAACCGAGCACACCAACGCGATCATCCCAAAGGTGGAGGACGCGGTTCGGAAGCTCAACTCCGATGGCAGTCTACCGCCGGGCGTAAAGATCGTCCCGTTCTACGACCGCAGCTCGCTGGTGGGCGTAACCACCCACACCGTCCTGCACAACCTGATCTTTGGCTGCCTGCTGGTTTTCCTCATCCAGTGGTTTTTTCTCGGCGAGTTGCGCAGCGCCATCATCGTCAGCGTCAACATCCCCTTCGCGCTGTTCTTCGCCATCATCATCTTGGTGCTGCAGGGCGAGGACGCCAATCTTCTGTCGCTCGGTGCGGTCGATTTCGGCATCATCGTCGATTCCGCCGTGATCATGATGGAGAACATCTATCGCAATTTTCAGTCTCCGGCGGACAATCGGCGCGCGCTGCTTCAGCAACTCTCCGACGGCTTCTGGGGACCGGATCCGACCTCGGCGACCACGCCTCACGGCGACGGCAGGCGATGGACGGAACGGCTTCGCATTATTTTTGCGAGCGCGTTGCAGGTCGACCGAGCGGTGTTTTTCACCGCCGCCATCACTGTCACCGCCTTCGTTCCGCTGTTCACCATGCAGGGCGTCGAGGGGCAGATCTTCGGCCCGATGGCGCGCACCTATGGCTATGCGCTGGCCGGCGCGCTGATCGCGACCTTCACGGTGACGCCGGTGCTCGGCAAGCTATTGCTCCCGAGTCAGATCCGGGAAGTCGAAACCGTTATCGTGCGCGGTTTGCGCGCCGTCTATACGCCGGTGCTGCGCTGGGCGCTTGGCAATCTCAAGACCGCGCTTGCGGTCGGCGTCCTGTTTCTCGGCTTGAGCGGCCTAGCCGCCTCGCAACTCGGCAGCGAATTCCTGCCGGCGTTGGAGGAAGGCAATTTCTGGATCAGGGCCGCGCTGCCGCCGACGATTTCGCTCGATGCCGGCACCGAAGCCACCCGCAAGATGCGCGAAATTCTGCTCCGCCATGGCGAGGTGATCACCGTCGTGTCCCAGCACGGCCGGCCTGACAATGGCAGCGACGCATCGCCGTTCTCCAACGTCGAACTGTTTGCGCCGCTGAAGCCATTCGACGAGTGGCCTGCTTATCTGACCAAGGAGAAGCTCACCGAGCAATTGCAACGTGAGTTTGCCGAGGAGCTTCCCGGCATCGGCTTCAATTTCTCGCAATATATCCAGGACAATGTCGAAGAAGCGCTGTCTGGCGTGAAGGGTGCGAACTCCGTCAAGATCGTCGGGCCGAACCTGGAAGTGTTGGAGCAGCTTGCAAGTCAGGCGATGGCGGAAATGTCGAAAGTGCGCGGCGCCACCGATCTCGGCATCTTCCATCTCGTGGCCCAGCCAAACCTCAACATCAAGATCGACCGCGACAAGGCTGCGCGCTACGGTCTTAACACCGGCGATGTCAACACCGTCGTGCAGGCGGCGCTCGGCGGCACCAACGCCACCACCGTCTTGGAAGGCGACCGGCAATTTGCCGTCGCGGTCAGGCTCAATCCGAAATACCGGTCAAGCATCGATACGATCCGCGACGTCAAGGTGGCCTATCAGACACCGTCGGGCGTCAACGCTTATATCCCCTTGAGCGAGGTCGCCGACATCTCGCTCGACACCGGCGCTTCCTTCATCTATCGCGAAGGTAGCCAGCGCTACATCCCGATCAAGTTCAGCGTGCGCGGCCGCGACCTCGGCTCGACGGTCCAAGAGGCGCAGCAGCGCGTGGCGAGTGCGATCAAGCTGCCGAACGGGTATCAGATCCTGTGGGCGGGCGAGTTTGAGGACCTGCAGAACGCCAAGAAGCGCCTGATGATCGTCATACCGATCACGCTGCTATTGATCCTGGCGCTCCTCTACGGGCTATTCAACACGCTGCGCGATAGCCTGCTCGCGCTCGCCGGCATCCCCTTTGCGATCGGCGGCGGCCTGATCGCGCTTTATCTCGCAGGCCTCTCCTTCAGCGTCTCGGCTGCGATCGGCTTCATCTCGCTGTTTGGCGTGGCCGTGATGGACGGCATTCTCAACATCACCTATTTCCGCGAGTTGCGCGCGCAGGGCATGGATGTCGCCCAGGCGGTGTTCCGCGGCGCCGAGCAGCGCATGCGCCCGATGCTGATGACGGCGCTGTCGGCCGGCGTCGGATTGTTTCCGGCGGCGATCTCGCATGGCATCGGCAGCCAGGTGCAGCGGCCGCTGGCCACCGTGGTGGTCGGCGGCATGTTCATCGGCCCGCTCTTGCTGCTGGTTGTTGCGCCGGCGCTACGCCGCATCTTCCTCGCACGGGAAACCCCCGAAGCCTTTGACACTGAAGTTACGTGAAACTTAATTCGCTTTGCCGATGCATGAACCGATCGAGTAAACGTTCGGCCAAAACGGACCCGTGAGAGCAAATCAAAGCCGAAAAATACCAGAATCGGGAGCTCGGATGTCTTGTGGGTCGGCTAATACCCCAGAGTGCGAACCCATAAGATTCTTAACAACCGTAACATAAAGCCCGCCCGCGCGTGTATGACAGAGACGAGGCGTTGCAGCCGGCCATTCCTATTTGCCGTCGCGTCTTTTAGAACAGCCAGATGCCGCCTTGCCGGTTAGCATGCCTCCGTTCTGTATAGTCCGGATCGTGCAGTTTTTTGGTACCATTAGGGGCCGCCCGCCAAATCCAAGCCCGATTACGGTTGTCGTCGGGATGATGTCTCTTTCCTTGCATACGAGCCGAAGAATAGAGCAGCCCTGCATGCAGTCTTCCAGAGTGGTCGCGGGATGCACCTCCGAGCTGCCACTGCAAGTGCAGCCTTGGCACGCTTGCCCCTTCAAATCTCCAGCAGCCGCAAAGCAAAGCACTATGACAAGTCCGATCTTGAAGGCGTTCACGTTCCGGCGCATGTCGAGTCTTCCACCATCGCGGGAGCTCCCTTCATAATCACCGCCTCTCCGGTGGATCAACCGGAACCGCGAAGACTTGGTTCCTCTGTCGCGCCGGCCGCCGATGCGCTGAATCACGTATGACCTGCGTCGCTGTCCCTAGCGCCCGGAATCCTTAGAGCAGCGCAAACGAACCGTCCCGAAAAATGTGGCTTGCCCGACCATTTCGCCTGGCACGAAAACGGCCTGCTCGCATTATCCCGGCGCATGACCGAGACCGACGCAGACCAATTCCGCAAGGAAGCCGAGGCGTGCCGCCAGCAGGCCGAGAAGGCAGTGAGCCCACTCGATAAGGACATGTGGCTCATGCTTGCTGCAGATTGGCTCAGGCTCGCGGAAGATGCTGAAAGACCCGAACGGCACCGATTCTAGGATTAAAGCTGCCAGGTTTGCTTTCCAACAACCATGAGTCGCTCAACAAAGGGCCGAGCCACAATCGGACATGGCGTGCAACCCAGCACCAATCAACTTCTCTTTCGAGCTCCTGTGAGCGGCGAAGGGAACGCGAACACGGTCTGGTGCTTGTCTCAAAATAGAAAGTGCTGCTGTCGGCTGAGTACGAGCCGCGCTCGTATGCGTAGGCTGCGTCATTCAGCAATTCCCTAGGTGCTTCGCGGTCCAATTCGCTCAAGAGCAGGGCATCGACGAGGTGATGCCTCGCATCGTGCGTGGCGAGCGGCCTATCGACAAGCGCTTAAAGTGGGTCAAAGATGCGATGGCCTGCGGCCGCTCCAACAGACAAGCCGCCGGTTCGAGGTAACAGGTGCAGTTCATCAAGACCTTTCAGCTCTATGACTTCTTTGATACGCTGGTCAGCCTGCTGGTCGCCTTCGTCTTCGGCACGCTGATTGGGGCCGAGCGGCAATACCGGCAACGCAGCGCGGGGCTGCGTACCAACGTGCTGGTCGCGGTGGGCGCCGCGGCTTTCGTCGATCTCGCCGAGCGCCTCACGGGCGCCGACGGCGCGGTGCGCGTTATCTCCTATGTGGTATCCGGCATCGGCTTTTTGGGTGCCGGCGCGATCATGAAGGAAGGGATGAATGTGCGCGGCCTCAACACCGCAGCCACGCTATGGGCGTCTGCGGCGGTCGGTGCCTGCGCCGGAGCCGACATGGTGGCGCAATCCGCAGCGGTTACTGTTTTCGTGCTTGCCGGCAATACGCTGTTGCGACCGCTGGTCAATGCGATCGACCGCAGCCCGCTCAATGAGGAGGCTTCCGAAGCCAACTATGAGATCATCGTGACGACCAACGCCGAGCGCGCGGCGGATATCCGGGAAAAGCTGAGCGAGGCGCTGGAAGCGGCAAGCTATCCGACCCGTGAAACCAAGGTCATCTATCGCTCCGACGAGAACGTGGAAGTCACGGCCGAACTGGTCACGCTTGCTGCCGAGCCGAATGAGCTCGATGCTATCATCGCCGAGCTGGCAAGGCTGCCCGGCGTGAGCCACGCCACCTGGAACGTCAGCGCGATGGAGTGACGCTCAAGCCATGCTGTTGACGTGCTATTGGTCGGCGTCGCTACCTTGTTCGCTGAGCGGCCCAACCTGGCACACCTGCCAACTGGAAAAAACAATGGTCTGATCGCAGGCGTGTGCAATCGACGCCCAGGTGCGAGGCCGTCGCACGTGCGGGCGGTAGCTCATCGAGCCGCAGGCGGTCGCGGCAAGAGCGGTGGGCGGGCAACCGAGCGAGGCTCGGCCGCTATCCGGGGCCAGTTGCGTTGGCCGCGCTTGGCAGCCGCGTAGCGCGAGTTTTCGGCTGGGCTATCCACTGAGAAACCAGCTGATAAAGGGTCGCCGGACCAGGAGTCGATCCGGCAAGCCATATCTAAAATACATCACGCCGGGAAACACCATGCCCTTGCGGGCATTGGCCGGCCGCTTGTTAGCCCAGACATACCAGTCTCGATAGGGCGAACTGGAGCGGAATGGGGCACGCCGAGTACGCCGCCGCGCTCGGCCTGTCGCCGCATTCATTGCGAATTTGGCGCGACCGCCTCGAAGAATCCGGCGACGAAATGGACTGGAGAAGCTTGCTTCATCCGAGTGCCCGGGCGCAATTAAGCAGCGCTGCTAATTGCACGAGGCGCAAATACCGCTTGACGCCGGCAACGGTGGACGGGCGATCGAACCGGTGCCGCCTCAGCGACGAGCAAAAGCGGGCCATGGTGCAGGAGACGGAAAAGCCCGGGGTCAGCGTGGCGGAGGTCTGCCGCCGCCGTGGCATCGCCACCAGCCTGCAGTTCCGCTGGCGGGTCCAGTTCGGTCTGGCCGCTCGAAAGGCGCCGCAGCTGGCAACGGTGACGCTCACCGACAGTGCGGCGAATGAGGTGCCGGCGCTCACTGCCTTGCGCGATCTCGTGAAGCCGCCGGACGGGATGCTGGAGATCAAACTGGAAGATGGGCGACGCGTCTTTGCACCGGCCGGCAGCAGTCCGGCCGATGTGAAGCGGCGCCGGTAAGGAGAAGGCGTCATGATTGTCGTCCCGGCAGGCGTGAAGGTGCATTTGGCGCTGGGCTATACCGACATGCGCAAGGGTCTCGACGGACTTGCGACGTTGATCCAGGAACACCTGAAGAAGGATCCCTTCTCCGGCCATCTGTTCGTCTTCCGCGGGAAGAATGCTTCGCTGATAAAGATCCTGTTTTGGGATGGCACGGGGCTGTGCCTGTTCACCAACTACGTGCATTCATACTACAACTCCTTCAGCTTCAGTTGAGGGTTTTGGCACCATTGCCGTCGTGCGAGCGGCGGCTCTATCGACAAGACGATTCCATCGACTGCATTGCTTGCGGGGCAGGTTCGATGTGGGAATCTCGTATAGGCAATAGTGTGCATTGTAGGCGTGTCTGGTAACGAGTCCATGTTCAGCCCACCTGGCGAGGGTCGTTTCGTGGATGTTGAGGCGCGCCGCGGCTTCCCGTTTTGTCAGCATTCCGCAATCTCGCAGTCGGTCATAGCGCGAGCGCAAGCCATAGCGATGGACGAGATACGCGACCCACAAGGCCGTGAAGCAGGTCTCGTGGCGGCCGGGGCGCGCTGATCCACCCGGGCGATATCCTTGCTGGTTGAGAAGTTCGGCAATCTCGGAATAGATGTGTTTATCGAGGAGCTTGTCGACCAACTCGACGATACCGGGTTGCGTCTTGACCTGTTGCGCGGAAGATTTTGGGCTCAGGGTGGTGAGCGTTTGGATTTTGCCACCCTTGAAGCGGACGTGAATTTTGGTGGTTCGTTCCGCTGGCATCTTGATGAGGGTGACATCCTCGATGATGTGGGCGAGCAGCCGTTAGCGTTCACGGTCTGGCGTGTCTGGATCTGCCCAAACCTTACTGAAGTCGGCCGTCATCGCCGTCAGCCGCTCGCGGACAGCTTCATCGAGGACGAGCTGATCCCGCTCTCGTGCGCGCTCTCGATCTTCCCGGGCTTTGGCCAGCACGCGGAGCTTGTCGTTCCATTCACCTTCGAGCGTATCGGCGACGAGACGATTATTGGGGTCGACCAACATGAAGCGGCGCTGAGCGAGATCCGCTTCGATTTGGGCCCGTTCGATCGCGCGACAGCGCAGCTGATCTGCTTCCTCATACCGGGCTTCGATCTCCCTGCGGATGTCGAGCGTCAACTCGACGGCGGCCGGCGTCATCTGTTCGGCAATCAGCATGCCGATGGCTTTATCGATCTGAGGCCCAGCGATTGATTGGCAGTTTGGCTCGCCACGATAGCCGTGAGCGCGATCACAGACGTACCAGGCATCCAGCCGTCCGCGCCGGGCAGCGTAGCGGATGCAGAAATGTTTACCGCATCTCCCGCACACCGCCCGTCCTTGCAGCAGTGCCGTACCTTCCCGAGGAGGCGATGCGCGCGCCACTTCGTATCCTCGACCGTTGGTCTTGAGAATTTTGAGATTCTCCTGGAATTGCTCCCAGGTGATGTAGCCGGGATGGGCATCCGGGATACAAGCCAGCCAGTCATCGTGGTCACGCCGCTGCAAAGTCTTTTTACCGTCGATGGTTCGTCGATAGCGCCGGCGTCCATAGGCGTAGGCGCCCGCATACCTTGGATTGTTCAAGACGCGTATCGCCGTTGATGCGGTCAGTGTCCGAAAAACCGTGGTCTCGCTGTTGCGCAGACGCGAGGGAAACAAAAGGCCTGCCTTGCGAAAGGCCTTGACGGTCTGGCATGCGGAGCCCACGCGAAAGAACGTGTCGAAGAAATGGACGATTGTCTCCCTGATCTGCGAGTCGGGATCGAACGTCACGTTGCCGGACTGGTCATAGATCAGTCCGGTTGGCAAGACGCAGTGGTACTCGCCGCGCCTGACCTTGTTGAGGATTCAGCCGCGCAGCCTTGCTTTGATCACATGCAACTCGGCCTCACTCATTGTGCCCTTGAGCCCGAGCAGGAGGCGGTCATTGAAGCTTGACGGATCGTAGACGCCATCCTCATCGAGGATCAGGGTGTCGGCCAGTGCGCAGATCTCCAGCAAACGCTGCCAGTCAGCATTGTTCCGCGCCAGGCGAGAGACCTCCAGGCCCATCACGATGCCAGCGTGCCCCATGCCGACGTCGCTGACTAGGCGCTGAAAGCCCTCGCGCCAGGCAGCCGATGCACCGGACTCGCCCTGATCGCTGTCGATGACGATAATTTGCTCGTCGCGCCAGCCAAGGGCAGTTGCGCGTCCACGAAGCGCATATTGCCTCTTTGTACTCTCGACGTTCTCAACGACTTGTCGCATCGAGGACTGGCGAATGTAGAGGTAGGCACCCCGTTCGAGGTGGTGAGGCTGGACTTTGAGGGACTCCTTCATAGCGTTCTCCGCTCGGGTGTGCTCATCGCCATTGTCGCGAGCACGTAAACGATAGCTGTGCGCTCGTTACGCGGCACTGGTGGAGTACGCGATGCAACTGACTGTTGAACGGGGCCTGCGGCCAGCGTCTGCGCCCACCCCCACATGCCCCGGCGCAGAAAAAGCACGAGGCCACTGCGGGCCGTAGGCGGCAGCGCTTCGCCGAGAGCTGCCATACGCAGCACCTCATACCGGGCTGCAATGGCGGGCGAGAGGATCGAACACGCCGGTGTCTTGGCGTGTTCATCCGGCAGTTTTTTTAATGCTCGCTCGATCGTCCTGGGATGAACCTCGATGCCGAGCTCCTCGCGGATCAAGCTCGCAAGCTCCCGAGCACGAACCGGCTCGCCCGGGACCAGCCGTGCCTGCAGGAAGGCAAGAACGTCGCCGTGGACCTTGTGGGGGGCGCGTGGGCCCGGCTTTTTTGGGACTAGTCCCGCAATCCCTGCAGCATCGAAGTTCGCCTTGGCCTGGTAATAGGTCGGCCTGGAAACGCCATACTCGTCGGAAACCTCGGTCACCGAGGCGTTGTCGACGGAGACACGCCGCAGCATCTCGTACTTGACCTGCACGGCGTCCTGCGGATCGAAGAACTCAGTCGATGCCATGCGGCTCTGGTTCGAAGCGCAGCTTCCCCTTGTACCCGGCCGCAGCACGCTGGCCGAAGCAATCCGCTACGCGCTCTCGCGCTGGGAGGGTTTGACCCGATTCCTGCATGATGGCAGAACCCGGACGCTTACTCGCCCTCTCCGCCGTCGTACCCGTCCGAATCCTGCACGTCCCTTCGACGATGTGTTCTCGTTCCATCGGGTTGTTTGGTTCTGCTGCGGCACTGAAGAAGCTCCGACAGCATCACATTGTTCGGGGGTTAAAGCTAACAACCCTGAACCATGTCGCGGCGTGGTAAGAGGGCACGCTGCAAGCGGAGACGAGCTGTCGGAAACAAGATGTTTCGACAACAAGTTTGACGCAGTGGGCGCATCATCTGCTCCGCGCAGAAGACCTGTGCAAAGCGCGCGGACATCCGCCGAATTTCCCTCAAGAAATGCCGACACGGCAGCGGAAGAAAAGCGGTTTAGGCGCTAACAGAAAAGCCATCGCGCGATCGCTCCGGCCTGCGAACGGATATCAGTCCGATTGCTCTTCAGGCGTTCTGGGCCAAGCAGGTCGAAGCGATGAACTTCAGCGGAATAGAACATGCCGAGCATGCCGCAGCGCTGGTCTCTGACCGCATTCGCTCCGCATTTGACGCGATCGCCTCGAACAATAAAGCGATGAAATCAGCTTCTCATCATGACCGAAACCATTCCGACCCATCCATTCGTTGAAATGGAGGCTTTGGCTTGGCTGCGTTCCCAGCCCGAGGGAATCGTGACTGCCAGCGTGGCGGAGCTCGGGCGCCGATGGGGCTGGAACAGGATGCGGACCGGACGCCGATTGAAGGCGTGGGAGAAGGCCGGTTTGATTCGTCGTAACGCCGAAGCGGTCATCGCAACGACGTCTGTTACTGCGACCGTTACCGATGTTACGCCGACTGGTGCAGAGGCAGTCAGCGTCACGCTCATGCCTGAGACTGCGGTCACGCGGCGTTCCGTGATGCCGGTCAAGCTCGCCGCATTCATCGTGGCGCTGGCGCTTGCTGGCGTATCGGCGGCTTTTTCCATTGATGGCCTCACCGCAATCTTTGCCGGCGCGTTCTGGCCCATCATCACTATGGGCGTCGCGCTGGAAGCCGGAAAGCTCGTGGCCGCAGCGTGGCTGACTGAGCATTGGAACTCGGCGCCGCCGCTTATGCGCCTGGTTCTCGTCGCGATGATCGGCGTGTTGATGGGCCTGAACGCGGTCGGGGTGTTCGGTTTCCTTACGCGCGCCCACCTCGAACATGTAACGGCCGTCGATCTGGCACTTGCAGACAGAACCGCCGATATCGACGCTCGTCTGGCTATTCAGGGCCAAACCGTCGCCGACCTCGATCGGCGTATCGCCCAGATCGACGCCGCTATCGAGCAATCGACGCGGCTTGGCCGACCCGTTGGCGCGATGACGATCGCGGACCAGAAGCGCCGCGATCGTGCCGACATCGTCGCGGAGCGCCAGCACCAGGCACAAGCCCTCGCCAACCTACAGATCGAGAAAGCCAAAATTGACGCCCAGCGCCGGCGCGCAGAGGCGGACGTCGGGCCGCTGCGGTATCTCGCTGAGCTGACCGGCGCGCCGGCTACCGACCTCGAGCGACCGGTCCGCCTGCTCACTCTGGCGCTCGTCGCCGTCCTCGATCCGATGGCGGTGGTCCTCCTCCTTGCCGCCGGCATTCAGACGACTCGTGATGGTTTAAGCTGAGAACGAGACCAGCTCGCCGCTCGCGTGAGCGAAGAGCCGGGGCGCCTCGCGGGAAGCGAGGCGCCGCTTGGGCGTCAGCGCGACCAAACCAGCGCGTAACCGTCATCGACCGCCACGAGATTGGCGTAGATCGGCGCCGGGAAGGACGGGTCGTCGAGCTTGACCGAGTGATAGACGGTGTTGTCCTTGGAGGTTCGCTGCCACGCGGCACCGATCTCGACGTTACCGGACGTCACACGCAGGTTCGGAGCCTTCTCGTTTTCAGAGGGTTCGGCCGGAAGGAAGCGCGCCTTGATGTTGAGCGAGAGCGTCTTGATGGTGCCGGTGTACGAGCCGTCTTCGGCGCGGGTGAAGGTACCAATCTGAGCCATGGTGATCTCCTGTCGCTGTTTCCAAGCCCGCGACCATCGCGGCCTTGATGGCAATCTCTAAGCGCCGCAACGACCGACCCGCAGCCTTTGGCCCGCAGCGTCAGCGGAGGATGGTGGATTGAAGCGATCTTGTTGCCTCGCGAGGAATGCCGCCACTTGGCGGCAGGGGAAGAAGATCGCGAATGAGCCATTGCGGGGCTAAGGTCGGCGAGCACAGCGAGCGTATTTCGGAGCGTGATCCGCCAGCAAAGGCCGATATGGACGTGGGCCCTAAGCGGGCTCACAGGAGGGCACTGGCTCAAAGGCACCCTCCCCCGTTACTACGCGGTGCATGGCCCGGATCACTCGCTCGCCTTCATCGCACTTTGGTATGGGCTCACGATCGCCCTTTGCACCGCGCTTGGCGCATTTGTCGGGCCGCGCTTGCTGCGTTGGTGACCGTTCAAGAATTCGCGTGAAGCGGACGCAGGATCAATTCTATTCCACCCGCCCGCTTCTGTTTACCGCCGAAGCAACGCTCGATATTCCGAAACAGTTGAGAAGCAAGGCGCTCAAGTGAGCCTGCCGCCAATACCGTGAACGTGGAACGCATTAGATTAGAACGTCTCCAGTTGAACCGCACCGAAACCGGCGGTACGAAGTTTCTCGACCCAGCCTTGAATGGGCATCCTCGTGCGTTTGTTATCCGCTCGGTCACGCCTCGCAATGTTCGCCGTTCTGTTCGCTCTGAGCTTCTTCAGCGCGGCGAGGGCCGAGACGAGCGATGTCGAGATCGCGTGGCGGCTGCTCGACTACATCGCGGTGGATTACGGTGGCGCCGTCTCTCACGGGGAGGTCTCGAGTCCTTCTGAATACGCCGAGCAGAAAGAGTTCGCGGCTGACGTCGCCGCGAAGCTCGCGACGCTACCGCCCCATCGTGACCGACAGGCGCTTGTAAGAGAGGCTGCCCGTCTGCAGCGTGCCATCGACGATAAGGCTGATGCCGAGACGGTCGCAGGCATAGCCCATGGCCTGGCCGCAGCGCTGCTTGCGGCCTATCCCGTGCCGCTGGCGCCGAACAAGGTTCCGAACATCGCGCGTGGCGCGACGTTGTTCGCCCAGAGCTGCGCCGCCTGCCACGGCGAGGCCGGCGATGGCCACGGGCCAGATGCGGGCAAGCTCGATACGCCGCCGATCGCGTTCACGGATGCCGATCGCGCCCGGCAGCGCAGCATCTTCGGCCCCTATCAGGTGATCACCTAGGGGCCCTCCGGAACCGTGATGCCGAGCTTCGACAGCTTGTCGACCGATGATCGTTGGGCTTTGGCTCTGTACGCCGGTCATTTCGCCTTTCCCGACCCCACTGCGGCCGAAGGCGAACGGCTGTGGAAGCAGGACGCCTCGCTTCATCGGCTCGTTCCCGATCTGAAGACGCTGGTCGACACCGCCCCCGCAGCGCTTGCAAGCAAAATCGGACAGGACAAGGGCGACGTTCTCATGGCCTATTTGCGTCGCAACCCCGACGCGGTCAAGCAGCAAGCCGGACCTCTCTCGCCGGTGCGCGGCCGACTGACCGAGAGCCTTGCCGCCTATCATGCAGGCGACCGCCGGCAAGCCGGTGAGCTGGCGCTGTCTGCCTACCTCGATGGATTCGAACCGGTCGAGCCGGCGCTGGGCGCGCGCGACCGTACGCTCATGGAGCGGATCGAGGGCGCGATGGGTGACTACCGCGCTGCGATTCAGAGTGGGGAAAATGCCGATGCGCTCGCCAATCGTGTGCAGGTGCTCGACGATCTTTTTGACGACGCCGAGGCGTCACTTTCCCCCGATGCGGAGAGCGGCCTGTCAACGCTTCTCGGCGCGGCGACTATCCTGCTGCGCGAAGCGCTGGAAGCGCTGCTGATCGTCGTTGCGATGATCGCCTTTCTCCGTAAGGCCGAGCGGATGGAGGCCATGCCGTACGTCCACGCGGGTTGGGTGGGCGCGCTCGTCGCCGGGTTCTTGACCTGGGTCGTTGCGACCTGGGTGATCGGGATCAGCGGTGCGAGCCGAGAGCTGACGGAAGGGTTCGGGTCCGTCCTCGCCGCCATCATCCTGCTCTCGGTCGGCATCTGGATGCACGGCAAGGCACAAGCCGACCAATGGCAGCGCTACATTCGCGAAAGGATGGCGAAGGCGTTGTCCGGCGGTTCGGCTTGGTTACTGTTCGGACTCGCTTTCATCGTCGTCTACCGCGAGGTATTTGAGACGATCCTCTTCTACGCGGCGTTATGGAGCCAGGGCAACGGCGGCACGATCCTCGCCGGAGCACTGAGCGCGTGCGCGACCCTAGCGGTCGTAGCGTGGGCGATGCTTCGTTATAGCAGCCGGCTACCGATCGGCAAGTTCTTCACCTACAGTTCGTGGCTCATGGCGATCCTTACGGTGGTGCCGGCTGGCAAGGGCATCGCTGCTCTGCAAGAAGCCGGCATCGTCAGCATCGCGCCATTGCGCTCGGTGCCACGCATTTCGCTAGTCCGGCTCTTTCCGACCGCGCAGACAATCGTGGCCCAGGTCTCATGATCGCTCTTCTGGCTATCGGTTTTGCCTTCAATCGCCGGAAGGCTGCCTAGACCAGATCGGGCCGCTTACGCAACGTGGCCCGTACGACGGTACTATTGTCGCGACAGAAACTCCGCGTGCGGCAGCCACGCCTACCCTCCTCACACTGACTCACTCACTCTACCGGCGCTAGGCATCGTCAATACGGCTCTGTTCCGCCGAAGCGGGCTATCTCGCCATGCTCTCTTCCACACCGGCGTCGGCCCACCCCCTTTTGTGGCCCAATCGCTATGCGCTTCAGAAAGCGTCCCCTTGACCTTCCAGCGACTGGAAGGCCCACATTCCAGCTCACAGGAAAGTCTCTGTGAGGCCTACCATGAATTCTTCCCTCGAAACGCAGCCCACCGGAGTCACGACGCTCGCGGTCGGCCGCATGACCTGTGCGGGCTGTGCACGCACAATCGAGCGCGTGCTCCTGCGCGTACCGGGGGTGCAGCGCGCCACGGTCGATTTCGATCGCGGCGTCGCGACCATCACTGGATCTGTCGGTCGGACGGAGCTGGTCGCTGCCATCGAAGCCGCTGGCTACGCCGCCTCACCCTCGGGCGAAGACAAGAACAGGATCGAGCAATGAGCGTTGTGGAATCGACTGCAGCGGAACTCAGGCGCGTTGTCCTTCCGATTGAAGGCATGAGCTGCGCAACCTGTGTCGGGCGCGTGGAAAAGGCGCTTGCGGCGCTTCCGGGGGTTCAGGCAACCGTGAACCTGTCGAGCGAGCATGCCGATATCACCTTCGACAGCACGCGGGTTACTGCACCTGCCCTTGCCGAGGCCGTGGTGCGGGCCGGCTATGATGTGCCCCACGAGACGCGTGAGCTTGCGATCTCCGGGATGACGTGTGCGACCTGCGCCGGCCGAGTCGAGGCAGCGCTCAAGCAGGTCCCCGGCGTCACGCGGGCCGAGGTCAACCTGGCAAACGAGAAGGCCTCGGTCGAGGCCATCGCGGGCGTCCTGCGGCCATCCGATCTTGTTGCCGAGCTCCGCCGCGCCGGCTACGACGGCGAGTTGATGACCGGCGATCGAGAGCGCGACCAGGCGATCATGGCGGCAGAGGAACGGCGGCTCCGCCGCGAGACATGGCGGATCATCGCCGCGATCGTTTTGAGCGCGCCGTTGCTGCTGCGTATGTTCGGGCTGATGCTGCCCACCTGGTTGGAATTCCTGCTCGCGACGCCAGTCCAGTTCATCATCGGGCGGCGGTTCTACGCCGGGGCATGGAGAGCCCTTCGCGCCCGTACCGGCAACATGGACCTGCTGGTGGCGCTGGGCACGTCGGCCGCCTACTTCTACAGCCTTTACCTGATGCTGGCCGGGCCGCCAGGTGGCCATCTCTACTTCGAGGCGGCCGCCGTGGTCATTGCCTTGATCATGGTCGGCCGTTGGCTCGAGACACGCGCGAAGCGCTCGACGACAGCGGCTATCCGGGCTTTGATGTCGTTGCGCCCCGAGCGGGCACGGATCGAGCGCGAAGGCGGCGAGATCGAGGTGCCGGTTGCGGACGTCTCCGTCGGTGAAACCGTGATCGTGCGGCCCGGAGAAAGAATTCCGGTCGATGCCGTCGTGCTGACGGGACACAGCGAGGTCGACGAGAGCTTGCTGACCGGCGAAAGCCTGCCGGTGCCGAAAACAGCGGGCGACACGGTCACCGGAGGATCGATCAACGGCAGCGGCTTGCTGCGGGCGATGGTGCGAGCAGTCGGCGAGCAGTCGACGCTGTCTCGAATCATCGCGCTCGTTGAGCATGCCCAAGCGAAGAAGCCGTCGGTTCAGCGCCTGGTCGATCGTGTTGCCGCAGTGTTCGTGCCAATCGTGCTCGCCATCGCGCTGGCGGCGTTCGCCGGCTGGTGGCTGCTCGCCGGAAACCTCACGGCTGGTATCGTCGCCGCGGTTTCGGTCCTGGTTATCGCATGCCCCTGCTCGCTCGGCCTGGCGACGCCGACCGCGCTCATGGTCGGCACGGGCGCCGCTGCGAAAGCGGGCATCTTGATCCGCGACGCGGAGGCGCTCGAGCGCACGCACCGGCTCAATACGATTATCTTCGACAAGACCGGCACGATCACCGAGGGCAGGCCGGCAGTGACCGAGATCATCGCCTGCGGAATCGACGAGGAAAATCTCGTGACACTCGCCGCTGCGGCACAGACCGGCAGCGAGCATCCACTCGCCAAGGCCGTGCTGGCCAAGGCACAGGGGCGCGAGCTTCCGAGGCTCGTTGATTTCCAGAGCCATACCGGCCTGGGGCTCACGGCCGATGTCGACGGCCGTCATATGGTCATCGGCAATCGCCGGCTCCTGGCCAAATATGGTATCGGCGTTGATCCACTTGCCATGGAGGCTACGCACCTCGAGGAAGAGGGCCGCACCGTCATGTGGGTGGCCGAGTTGACCGACGCGCCCAGACTGCTCGGCATCATCGCCGTCGCCGACCCGTTGAAGCCGACGGCGCGCGATGCGGTGCGGCATCTGCAAGAGATCGGGGTCGAGACCGTGCTGCTGACGGGCGACAACGAGCGCACCGCAGCGGCGGTGGCCGCCCAGGTCGGCATTGAGCGGGTTCTCGCCGGCGTGCTGCCGGGCGACAAGGCGGCCGAGGTTCAGCGGCTGCAGAGCGAAGGCAGGCGGGTCGGCATGGTGGGCGACGGCGTCAACGATGCACCGGGGCTCGCTGCCGCCGATGTCGGCATCGCCATGGGCACCGGGGCCGACGTGGCGATGGAGACCGCTGGAATCACGCTGATGCGCGGAGATCCGTTGCTCGTCGGCGATGCGATCGCGGTGAGCCGGGCAACCTACAACAAGATCCGGCAGGGCCTGTTCTGGGCCTTCATCTATAATGTGATCGGTCTGCCGCTTGCCGGCTTCGGGCTGCTCAGTCCGGTGATTGCGGGCGCCGCGATGGCGCTCTCGTCCGTGAGCGTGGTGACGAACGCGCTGCTGCTGCGCCGCTGGCGGCCGGCTGGCGCCAAGGGCAATGTGGCTCGCGCTGGCGCTGGCTCCAGGCCGGCGCTTGCCGCGGCTACGCAAGTCGGAGGATCATAATATGATGGATGCGATGACAGATGCGATGACGATCGGTCAGGCGGCGCAGCGCTCCGGCGTGCCGCCGAAGACCATCCGCTATTACGAAAGTGTCGGCCTGGTCCGCCCGGCCGCGCGCGCGGAGAACAACTACCGCGGATACGGCGATAAGGAGGTGGATACGCTCCGCTTCATCAATCGAGCGAGAGGATTGGGGTTCTCGCTCAAGGAGATCGAGGCGCTGCTCGGGCTCTACCGCGATCGCCGCCGCCCGAGTCGAGAGGTGAAGCGCCTGGCGCTGCGCCACATAGATGATCTTGATCGCAAGATCGCGGAGTTGCAGGCGATCAAGGGCGCGCTTGCGCACCTTGCGGAGAAATGTCGGGGTGACGACAGGCCGGAGTGCCCGATTCTTGATGATCTTGGGTCAAATAATTCGGCATCGGTCACGACGCGACGCCGCCGCATTCCTGTCTCCCGCGGGACAACGTCGAACACCAAGTGAGCAGATCGAGGGAGGAAGCAAATGCCCGCCATGCATCGCAGGTCACTCTTCCAGGCTATCCTCGCCACCATCGGCGCTCTCGTAAGCAACTTGCTCCTTCGGCGCGGCCACGCTCAGAGCATGATGCCCGGCATGGGCGGAATGATGGGAGGGGGGCATGGGGGCATGATGGGAGGCGGCATGATGGGGCCGATGCGGACTGGCATGCAGCTTTTCAATAACCATACCAAGGTTCACCGTCAGGTGACGGTCCTCTCGGACGGCGTCCGGGCTGTGACGGAATCGGACGATCCGCAGGTCGCCGCGCTCATCCAGGAACATGTCTCCGACATGTATGCGCGAATCGATCGGGATCGGCCGTTTGCCTATCCGATGAGCCGGACAGTGCCGGCCCTCTTCCGGAACATCGGTCGGTATCATCGGACTCTGGAGATCACGTCAAAGGGAGTGGCCGTCACCGAAACCGCATCGGATGGCGAAATGATCGAACTGATCAAAGCGCATGCCCGCGAGATCACCGGCTTCGTCGATAAGGGCATGCCGGCGATGATGGGCGACATGATGCGGTGAGCAAGGTTAGGCCTCGCGAAGAACTTCAGCACAAAGTGAATTCATGATGCAAGTCCGACTATGATGGGCGGCAAGATGAGCGGGATGAGCTGGGGAATCGGAGTGGTTGGGCTGCTCATCCCGATTGTTCTCGCCATGGCGGCGCGGTGGATCGGTGCGCACTCGTTAGTACCAATTACATCCCGCTCTTGATACCCCACCGGATCAACAGCCAGTTCGCCGGGTAGGTCGTCAAGAACCCGAAGATCATGCCGATCTGCATCATCAACCAGAAGACGATATTGCCGGGTCTTGGGTGCCACGGCACCAGGACGTAGTAGGCGAGCGCCATCCAGGCGAACATTCCCACCTCGAAGGCGATAAGAGACAAGCTATCCGCCTTTATGGCATCGGCGAGAGCCTCTCCCGGCGGAACGTGCCGCATCCACCGAATTGGAAAATACTGGAAGGCGATCCCGAACGCGTATGCAAACGCGAACTCCGCCGCGTATTCGGCGAAGAGAACGGCTCCCAGCAGCGTCAATCCGAAGCCGAATACGATCGGCGGCCCCAGGATGTCGCCGATCACGCAGCCAGCTCCGCAATGGGTTGCTGAAAGGAAG
>Ga0070730_10001642_pt1 | contig 21274 bp, 20 predicted proteins | sample Coa_R1_3_FD_66447 | JGI IMG/M metagenome (GOLD analysis project Ga0070730, IMG submission 66447) | Surface soil microbial communities from Centralia Pennsylvania, which are recovering from an underground coalmine fire - Coalmine... | ecosystem: Environmental > Terrestrial > Soil > Unclassified ... | reverse complement strand
TCGCCGCCGACAACGTGAAGCGGGTCGTCCACGGCCGCGCCGACGTGCAGAGCCCGTGGGAGATCGCCGCCTTCCTCGAGCTGAAGACGGTCTGGCACCCGATGGGCCAGTGAATGGGCATCGGAGTTGCGAGAATCGTCCCTCATGAGCGCGTTCAGTCACGCAATCGCCGAGGGCGACGGCATCTCCGTGATCGCCGCCGTCGAGGACGCCGACGCCGCGCGAGCAGCCCAGACGCAACGAGCCGAGGCCCTCGTCGTCGTCCGCGACCCGGCTGCGCTCCGCGAGGCGACTGCACTGCCGATCCTCTGGCGGGCGGAGATCGGCCTCGAGGATGCGGCCCAGGTCGCCGACGCGGTGATCCTCACGCTGAGCGACGAAGAGGGACAGGAGATTCGCGAGCAGCAGCGGCACCAGCAAGCACTCGCGCTCGGCCTCGACTGTGTCGTCGAGGTGCGAACCGAGGAAGAGCTCGAGCGCGCGCTCGAGCTCCTCGAGCCCGAGATCTTCCTCCTCGTTCCCGCGCCCGGCGCCCCGGACGGGCCGCTCGAAGCCGTGCTGGAGCTGCTTGCCGAAGTGCCGGCCGGGAAGCTCGCGATCGCCGACCTCGCGGTCACGACCGAGGACGAGGTGCAGGAGCTCGAGCGAGCAGGCTGCGATGCGGTGATCGTCCACGCGGCCGACCTCTCTCCGCTCGTCGGCGACGCGCCGCCCGAAGTTTGACCCGCGGCGCGACCGCGATCCGGGAGGTGCAGTCGCTTTTGCGAGTGCTCGCGGCCGGCCGAAACGTCGCGGAGATGGGCGCCGCCTACGGCGAGACCGCGGCGGTCATGGCCGAGACGGCGCGCTCCGTCGTCACGGTCGAGCTCGATCCCGAGCGTGCGGCCGTTGCACGCGAGCGCCTCGCCGCCTGCAGAACGTCGAGCTGCTCGAGGGGGACGGCTTCGAGCAGCTGCGAGGACGCGGCCCCTTCGGGCTCGTGTTCATCGACGGCGGGCTCAGGCCGGTGTCGGTCGAGAAGTGGGACGCGATCCTCGCTCTCGCGGAGCCTGGCGGCCTCCTCGTCAAGGCCGACATGTCGCCGGGGCGGCCGATCGAGGGCGACGAGATCCGCCGAGTTCCTGCTGCGCGACCCGCGCCTCGCCGGCGCCAAGATCCTCGCGACGCCCGAGATGGCCGTGATCGTCTCGGTCAAGCTGCCGTGACGAGAAGTGCGGCCGTAAGCGTGAGGGGAACGACCGCGAGTCCAAGCAGCAAGTAGCGAAGAGCGGAAGGCCGCGCGCCGTTCGCGCGTGCGACCTGCAGCCAGAAGATGGCCGAAAGCGATCCGGTTGGAGCGAGATTCGGGCCGAGATCGAGCCCGAGCAGGAGGGCGCTCGGATGTCTCGGTAGGTGCGCCGAAAGCACCATGGCCGCCGGCAGGTTGTTGACGACGACCGAGGCGGCCGCGGCGAGCCATGCCGACTCCCACGCTCCCGCCGTGCGAACGAGGTCGCCGGGCCAGTTGCCGGAGCGCGCAGCCGTGCCGAGCAGAACTGCGAGCGCCAGCAGTCCGAGGAGCAACTTCGGGTTTGCGATCCGCGCCATCTCGGTCGTGCGCAGCCGCGCAGCGAGCGCGACTGCGAGGCCGAGCACGAGCGTCGGGACCGCGGGCCGCGGGAGGACGAGCATGAAGACTGCGGCAGCGACGACGCCGGCTGCCCCGACGCCCACGCGAACCGGTGGAGGCTCGGTGGCGGCCCTGGCCGCCGAGTCCACGAGCTTCCTGTGGAAGACGACGACCACGAACACGATCGTCATGCCGACCGCTGCAACCCAGGACGGAGCAAGCTGCGCTGCGAAGCTCGTCCCCGACATCGGGTCGCGAGAGAGAACGATGAGGTTCGTGAGGTTCGAGCCGGGGAGGAGCAGTGAGCCGGAGTTCGCCATCAGCACGGCGCCGTAGAGGAACGGATCCTCGGCAAGACCGCGCTGTCTCGCGACCTGCAAGAGCACCGGCGTCATGAACACGACTGCGGTGTCCAGGTTCAGCAGAGCCGCAACGACTGCCTCCAGCCCGAGCAAGTTGACGAGCAGGAGAGGCCCGCCGACGGGTGCTCTGGCGAGGAAAGCTCCCGCCGTGGCGAAGACGCCGTCCCGCGCCGCCGCGCCGCCGACGAGGAGCAGGCCGCCGACCAGCGCGAATGCCGGCCAGGCCTGGGACCATGCGTCTAGACTGTGATGCGCCAGTTGAGTTAACAATTAAGTTAGCTTAATCAAATATGCCAGGGCCCCGTCACGAACCACTGCCGCATAGGGAGGCCGCCGATCGTCTGGCGCGCGTGGCGCCCCACGTGGCCCGCTGGATCGAGCGTCTGCTCGCGGCGCACGAGCCGCCGCTCACCGTTGCGCAGCTCCTTGCGCTCGAGGCCGCCGAGGAGGGGATCGTCGGGGCGCAGCTGGCAGAGCGCGCGGCCGTATCTCCCGCGGCCGTCTCTCAGCTTCTCACCGGTCTGGAGGACGCGGGGCTGGTCGCGCGCGTGCGCGCGAGCGACGACCGGAGGCGGCAGCGTCTCGTCCTCACGGTGGCGGGGAGGCGGACGCTGCGGTCAGTGAGAGAGACGCTTGCGCGGGGTCTCCTGCCGCTGGTCAGTGTTCTCCGACGCACGGAGGCGGAGTCCCTAGCGGCGGCGCTTGCGGTGCTCGCGCCGGCAGTCGGGGCCACGCCGCCGCCACGGCGTCCACCGCGGCCGTCGCACCCACCTCGGACTCCGCGGCGTCGCTAGCCGAAGAACGCGCGCGCGACGTCGTACCACTCGCGCGGCACGACCTTGAGCTCGGCCGTCGCCTCCGCGAGTGGGACGGCGCGGACGTCATCGCCCTGCAGCGCCGCCATCTGGCCGAACTCTCCGGCGAGCGCGAGATCGGCGGCCTCGAGCCCGAAGCGGGTTGCGAGCACGCGGTCGCGCGGGGTGGGGGAGCCGCCGCGCTGGATGTGGCCGAGCACCGTCACGCGCGTCTCGTAGCCGGTGCGCTGCTCGATCTCCCGCCCGAGCGCGTCTCCGACGCCGCGCTTGGACAGGATCACGTGCCCGAACTGGTCTCGCTCCTCCGCATCCGAGAGCCCGGGCAGCTCGCAGCCCTCGCTCACGACGACGATGGAGAAGTTCTTGCCGCGCGCGTGCCGTTTGCGGATCGACTCCGCGACCTCGTCGAAATCGACGGGGATCTCGGGGACGAGGATCACGTCGGCCCCTCCGGCGATGCCGCTCATGACGGCGATCCAGCCGGTGTGACGGCCCATCACCTCGACGACCATGACGCGGTTGTGCGACTCGGCCGTCGTGTGGAGACGGTCGATCGCCTCGGTCGCGATGAAGACGGCCGTGTCGAAGCCGAACGTGTAGTCGGTGCCCGAGAGGTCGTTGTCGATCGTCTTCGGGACGCCGACGACGGGGAACTCGTGCTCCGCGTACAGGCGCGCCGCGACGCCGAGTGTGTCCTCGCCGCCGATGGCGACGAGTGCGTCGAGCTCCCGGTCGCGGAAGTTCTGCAGGACCTTCTCGACGGCGCCCTCGAGCTTGAAGGGATTCGTGCGGCTCGTCCCCACGATCGTGCCGCCGCGCGGCAGGATGCCGGAAACCTGCGATGGGCCGAGATCCTCGAAGATCGGCTCGACGAGGCCGCGCCAGCCTTCACGGACGCCGACCACCTGCCAGCCGCCCGCGTCGGCCCGGCGGACGACAGCGCGGATCACCGCATTGAGCCCGGGGCAGTCGCCGCCGCCGGTGAGGATGCCGAGGCTCTTCGCCACGGGCTAAGTCCTACAGGCTCGGGAACCGCGATGCGGCGGGTGGGAGTCGAACCCACAAGCCCCGAAGGGCACCGGATTTTGAGTCCGGCGCGTAGACCAGTTCCGCCACCGCCGCGCGGCGCCATTCTAGGCTCAAGGCCCTCCGCCTACGTTTCGCCCGAGCCGACGCGCAGCGGGAAGTACGGCGGCGCGAGCAGGAAGCCGATCTTCGCGTCCGCCCCGCGGTGGCCTCGGGCCATCTGCAGCGCCGCGCCGATGCTGCCGATCGGGACGAAGCCGAGCTGCCGGACGGCGGACGCGTCCCGCGCGCCGGCGACGTAGACGGCGCCCAGCCGCTCGAGCGCCGGCCCGCACGCCTCCCAGTCTCGGAACGGCAGCAGCGGGTGCACGGTCGCGCCGCCGCGGTACTCCTCGACCGCTCGCGCGTCCGCGGCGACCGCGCCCTCGGCGGCGGCGAGGAGTCGCGGGTCGCGCGCGATCGGGTCGGCGCGGAAGAAGACGTGGTACGGCTGCTGCGTCGGCCGGGCGAAGGCGCGCCGGAAGCGGTGGACGAGGATCACGACGCCGCCGTCCGCGACCGGGAACGCGTCGCGCCACAAACCGAGTGCGTGGGCGAGGCCGAGGTGGGCCGCGAGCAGCGGGTTCGGCCTCTCCCGCGGGATGAACGGCGTCGTGCCGGGAATCCCGACCACGAGCGCATCGAGCGGCGCGTCGAGCGTCGCCCCGCGCAGCTCGATCGCACGCAGCAAAGCCTCGGCGTGGGCGACCGACGGCGGCCCGGCCAGCACGACCGACAGCGTCCGCGTCCCGCGCAGCGAGCGGAGCACCTGGAGACGTACGGCCTCGGGTGAGGCACTGAACGCGAGCCGCAGCGGCGACCCCGCGATCCGCTCGGCCGCCTCGCGCTCGTACGGGTACCCGCGCAGGAGCCCGGTGAACTGCGGATGGTTGAGGACGAGCGAGACGCCGAAGAGCGGGACGCGCGCCGCGAGCGTGCGCTCGACGAGCGTCGCCAGGCGCCAGCCCTCCGACTCTCGCGTCTCGAGCAGCGAGCCGGCGGTGGCACGGCGCTGCGTCTCGGCGTCGGCGGCGGCGAGCAGCGTCGCCGGCCCGCCGTGCAGAACCGTCTCCGCCGCGCTGACCACGACGACGAGATCCGTCTCGACGAGCCCGCGGGCGACGCGCACGCGCGGCGCGTCTGCGGGGATCCCCGAGAGCGCGGGATCGGCGGCGTCGTGAACCGCGACGTCTCCGTGGAACCGGCGCCGAAACTCGGGCGTCACGAGCGCGGCGATCTCCGACCGGCTCACGCGGCGGCCGAGGCCGCCGGCCACGAGCAGGGTCTGATCCCCGGTCGGAACGCCGAGCTCCTCGAGCGCCTCGCTCACCGCCGAGATCGCCGAGCTTCGCGGGTCGGCCGGCACGCTGCCGATCGGCAACGCCGGCGGTTCGACGACGATGGTCGCCCGTCTCGCACGCGATCCCAACTCCTCGAGCGGCGGCCCGTCGAGCGGAAACCGCAGCGCCTCGCGCGTCGCGGCCCCGACATCCGTCGCGCGGCCGGGCGGCGGCGGCCGCAGGATACGCGCGTCGGCGGGGGCGGATGCCACGACGAGGCGCGTGCCGGAGAGGAGCGGAACGCGCGGCACCCGCGGGATTCAACCAGCGCAGGTCGCGGTTAAGTACGGATGACCGCCGCGCGCCAGAAGGCGGAGGATGCGCCAATGACGGACGAGAAACACGCCGAACGCGGCACCCGGATCCTGCCTGCTGTGGTCGCCGCCGGGATCGCGGTTGCGATCGCAGTCGGGATCGTCGCGTATGCCGCCGGGCATTACGGCGAACGGACGACTACGGTCACGACGCAGGCCGCACCGTCGACCACGTCGCCGGTCACTTATCCGACGGTGTCGCCGCAGGTCGCCGCCGGCGCGCACACGTTCGTCCAGTTCGCGTGCGCCCAGTGTCACGGCATGCAGGGAAGCGGAGGAGTCGACCCGGCGGTGCCGGCCCTGAAGACCGTCGGACAGAGCCTGACCGTCGCCCAGCTCACGCACATCATCGATCACGGCCTCGGCGAGTCGGCGAACCCGAAGGTGCCGTACATGCCCGTGTGGGGTGAGGTGCTCTCGAAGACGCAGGTCTCGAACCTCGTGGCGTACATCCGCGCCGGACTTCCGTCGGTCGCCGACACGCAGCCTGTCTCGGTTCCCTCGGGGCAGGGGGCCGCGGTTGCCGGCGCCGCGCTCTACGTCCGCTACGGCTGCATCAACTGCCACGGCCCGAACGGGCTCGGCGGAGTGCCGAACCCACTGTCGCCGGACAAGACGATCCCGCCGCTGTCGGGCCAGGGCTTCCGCCACGACTTCCCCACCGACAAGGCGATCGCGGGCGTGATCCGCAGCGGCAGCGTGATCGGGCGTGCGCCCATCGTGAGCATGCCGCACTGGGGCGGGATCCTCTCCGACCAGCAGATCTCCCAGCTCATCGCGTACCTCAAGACGCTGAAGTAGCTGCCTGCTACGGAATCGAGCGGTAGAGCCGCAGGAACGCCGGCCGGAACCCGCGCTTGGGCCAGAAGCGCGACGCCCACAGGTTCGTCATCCGCCAGTCGGTCGTCATGACCTCGTAGCCCTGCTCGTACGCCCATCGGATCACGTGGGCGGTGAGGGCGCGGCCGACGCCGGTGCCACGCGCGACCGGTTCCGTCGACGCCTGGGCGAGGTCGATCGAGCCGGGCCGGACGCGCAGGTCGGGCGGACGCCGGTAGAGGACGATGTGACCGACGACGCGATCGTCGCGCTCGGCGAGGAACAGCTCGATCTCGGCATCGTCGCCATCGAGCCATTCTTCACGCAACAACTCCTCCGCGCTCGGGAGCTCGATGCCCGAGAAGCTCGGCGACGGCTGCATCGAGCGTGCCATCTCGAGCTCCAGCCGCGCAGCTTCCGGGTAGTCGTGGCGCGTCCCCTGCCGGATCTCGATGCCGGCGTCGAACGGCTCGTCGGCGGCTGTCTCCCGCAGCGCGAGGACGCCCGAGGCGCCGAAGCTCAGCCGGAACCAGGCGTCGACGAGGTCGCGGTCGCTCGCCGGCACGAACACCATCTGCGAGGAGTGCCCCGCCTCGACCCACTTCCCGGCCGCGGCGGCATACAGATCGCGCGCGTGCTCGGGCTCTCCGGCCACCGCGTGGCCGGCGATGCCGACGCTGAACCAACCGTGCCGCCCGGGGGCTCCGAAGAGGTAACCGTGCGGCGAGATGACGCCGCTCGCACCCTCGACCGTCCATTCGCGCTCGACCTGTGCGCGGAAGTCGACCCCGTCTGGGAGAAGCGGCTCGTGCTCGCGGTGCCGTTTGTGCCGCGCCGCGAGGAGCTCGGCGGCCGCGTCGACGTGCTCTTCGGCGAAGGGCACGATCTCCACGGGGCCGTACACTCGCAGAGATGTCGCCGAAGACGCTCACCGGGGCCGAGCTCGACCTCAACGACGCGCCGGCGCGTGAAGCCGAGCTCTTCCTCGTCGACGGCAACAACCTCGCCTACCGCGCTTTTTTCGCGCTGCCGGAGGAGCTCGCGACGACCGAGGGCTTCCCCACCGGGGCGCTTCTCGGCTTCACGAACATGCTCTTCAAGCTCCTCTCGGACTACCGTCCGAAGGGAGTCGCCGTCGCCTGGGACACGCGCCCGGTGCACCGGCAGGCGCAGGCCGAGGAGGCGGAGGTCGTCTACAAGGAAGGGCGCCGGCCGATGCCGGACCTCCTGCGCGAGCAGTTCCCGCACTTCCGGCCGATCGTCGAGGCGTTCGGCTACCGGAACCTCGAGTTCGAGGGCTGGGAGGCGGACGACGTGATCGCCACGCTCGCGACGCGCGCTGACGGCGAGGACGTCAAGACCTGCGTCGTCTCGACCGATCGCGACGCGTTCCAGCTGGTCTCCGAGAACGTCTGCCTGATGATGACGCCGCGCGGCGTGAGCGACGTCAACGTCTACACGCCGGAGCGGGTCGAGGCGCGCTACGGGATCCGGCCCGACCAGATCCCGGACTTCATCGGTCTCAAGGGGGACACGTCCGACAACATTCCCGGCGTCCCGGGAATCGGCGACAAGACTGCGGGACAGCTCGTCGCGCAGTACGGATCGCTCGAGGGCGTGCTCGAGCACGTCGAGGAGCTGTCGCCGGCGCGGAAGAAGAACCTGACGGAGTTCGCAGACCAGGCACGTGCGGCCAAGGGCCTCGCCACGATGCGCCGCGATCTCCAGCTCGAGTGCGATCCCGCGGAGCTCGTCCTCGCGCCGCCCGACCGGGCGCAGCTGCGCGAGACGTTCCGGCAGTTCGAGTTTCGCGCGCTGCTGGGGAGGGTCGACGAGCTCGACGAGGCGGTGCCGGCGCGCGAGCGCATCTCCGCCGGAACCGCTGTGCCGTGGCGCGAGGGCGAGGTGCCGCGGCTCGAGTCGCTTGCGGGTATCGCTGCCGACGAAGGACGTGTCGCCGTCGCGCTCGGCGACGAGGTCGTCGTCTCGCCCCGCCCCGAGCGTCTGGGCGGAGAGTTCGTCGCCCACGACGCGAAGACGCTTCGTGTCGAGGCGGTCGACGACACGATGATCCTCGCCTACCTGATCGAGCCCGCCCGCAGCGAGTACCTCCTCGACGACCTCGCGGCGGAGTACGCCGTCGAGGCGAAGCCCGAGCCGGAGGCCGAGGAGGAGACCGCGAGGCTCGTCACGCATGCCGCGGTCACGCTGCGCCTGCGCGATCCGCTGCTCGAGCGCGTGCGCGAGCGCGGCGCCGAGCCGCTCTACCGCGACGTCGAGATGCCGCTCGTCGGCGTTCTGCGTGCGATGGAGGAAGCGGGAGTCTGCATCGACTCGTACCGAATGGGCGAGATCACGGCCCGCCTCGCCGACCGGGTCGAGGAGCTCGAGTCGCGGGCGTACGAGCTCGCCGGCGAGGAGTTCGTGCTCGGCTCGCCGCAGCAGCTCGGCCGCATCCTGTTCGAGAAGCTCGAGCTGACCGCCGGACGCAAGGGCAAGACCGGCTACTCGACCGACGCGAAGGTGCTCCGCGCGATTCGCGAGGAGCACGAGGTCGTCGCGGTGGTCGAGGAGTGGCGCGAGCTGTCGAAGCTCCTCAACACGTACCTCAGGCCGCTGCCGGAGCTCCTCGGGCCGGACGCGCGCCTCCACACGACCTTCAACCAGACGGTCGCCGCCACCGGGCGCCTCTCGACGACGAGCCCGAACCTCCAGTCGATCCCGATCCGCACCGAGCTCGGCCGCGAGATCCGCTCCGCGTTCGTCGCGGAGCCGGGCTCACGGCTCGTCTCCGCCGACTACTCGCAGATCGAGCTGCGCATCCTCGCGCATGTCTCCGGCGAGCCGAAGCTGCGCGAGGCGTTCGAGCGCGGGGAGGACATCCACACCGCGACGGCCGCCGAGGTGCTCGGCGTCGACCCGGCGAAGCTGACGCCGGGCGAGCGCTCGATCGCGAAGATGATCAACTTCGGGATCGTCTACGGGATCTCGGCGTTCGGCCTCTCCGAGAACCTCGAGATCCCGCGCGAGCAGGCGCAGGAGTACATCGACGCGTACCTCGCGCGGTTCCCGCTCGTGCAGGACTTCATCCAGCGCACGATCGAGCAGGCCGAGCGCGACGGCTACGTGACGAGCCTGCTCGGCCGGCGCCGCCCGGTGCCCGAGCTGCGGGTGCGAAACCGCGCGACGCGCGCGTTCGGCGAGCGGGTCGCGGTCAACTTCGTGATGCAGGGCTCGAACGCGGACATCATCAAGGTCGCGATGGTCTCGATCGAGCGACGGCTGCGAGCGGAGGGGAGAAACGCCCGCCTCGTCCTCCAGGTGCACGACGAGCTGCTGCTCGAGACGCCGGACGCGGAGACGTCGGTCGTGAAGGAGCTCGTGCGGGAGGAGATGTGCGCGGCGTATCCGCTCGACCCGCCGCTCGGCGTGGACGTGGGCGCGGGCGACTCGTGGGCGGACGCAAAGAGCTAGCGCGCCACTCAAGTTTCCGCTCTGTGGGCCGATAGATGGTTGGCGATTTCGCTCCGATCATTGGAGAGTCTGGAGTTGCGGCATCCTTGGCACAAAACGAGAACGCGTGAGCGCTCGTCGCGGCGGCGGCGATTCATCGCCGCGATTCTCGGGACAGCTGCGGTCGCTGCGATCTCCTACGGGGCGACGAACTGGGTCGTCGGTCTCAATGGTGGCTCGAGTGGCGAGGGGCAGTCGGCGAACGTCTCGAACCTGTCGATCAGCGCTGTCGCCTCGCCGGCCGCGAGCAACCTGCTCTATCCGGGCGGCAACGGCGACGTCGTCGTCTCAATCTCGAACCCGAACTCCTTCCCGGTCACGATCACTGCGGTCGATCTGCCGACCAACAGCACGTACGCGACTGGCTACACGACGAGCGCGCTGACGACGACGCAGACAGGCTGTCTGGCCGCGACGCCGAGCGGCGTGACATGGAGCTTCGCCACGGGTACGAGTGGTACCTCGCACGCGCTCACGAATCCGCTGACGGTCGCTGCCAGCGGACAGGCGAACAATCCGCTGGTCGTGACCATGAGCAACGACGCGAGCATGGCCTCAACTGCTCCGGCCGCCTGCGAGAACACCTACTTTTCGATGCCCTCGCTCACGGGCGTGACCGCCACCGGCGGCGCGGCCACTGCCTCCACCAGTCCAGCAACCGACAGCTGGACCTCGTAACGGGCCGACCCCATCAAAGGCAGGCGGGAGATGTTCAGCGCTGCGCTCACTCACCGCATCCTCCATGTGCTCATGCTCGCCCTCGCGCTGTCACTGGCAACGACCGCCGCAGCGCACGCCGATTGGGGGGTCGGGTTGACCGCGAACAGCGCTGCCGAAGCATCATCCGGGCCGGGGCCCACCATCCCGACTAGCGTGACCTCGGCCTGTACGAGCCCGACAGCCACCACTGCCAAGGTCAGCTGGAGCCCGGTCACGAACGCCACCAGCTACGCCATCTGGGAATCAACAAACTCGGCGACCAGCGGCTACACGAGCGTCGCAACGGGCGTCATCGGCATCACTTGGACCAGCGGCAACCTCGCCACCGGCACCTACTGGTTCGAAGTCTCCGCCGCCATCGGCACCAACTGGACGAGCGCGACCTCGACCGCCACAGCCCAACTGACCGTCCTCGTCGCTGCCTGCGCCTAGTTCAGGGGTCTGCGAGAGTCGGCGAGTCAGCCTGTCAGGGGCTGTCGCTTGTCGTGCCGCTCACATCCGCTCGGGGATGCTCTGGGCGAAGTGGAAGACGTTCTGCGGGTCGCGCTTCCGCTTCACGGCCACGAGCCTGCGGAGATTCGAGCCGTAGTACGCGTGCTTCCACGACTCGAGATCCGGGTCGATGTAGTTCTGATACGCGAAGCCCGAGACGTACGGGCGCATCGCGGCATACAGCTTCCGGTTCCACTGCAGGTCGCCGGCGCCGCTGCCGACCCAGCCCGAGTAGTACTGGATCGAGAAGAGCGCGTTCCGGTGGACGAAGGCCGTCTCGCCCGGATGGACGCGGTTGATCGCGCCGCCGGACGAGTCGAAGATCAGCGCCGCGCCGCCGAGGGAGGTGCTGATCTGGCTTGTCTCCAGGGCGGTCAGCAGCGTGTCGATCCCCGCCGTCGAAAGCGGTGCGTTGACGTAGTCCGACCTGCTCTTGAAGCTGCTGTGCGGGATCACGTGGCACTGCTCGAGTGGATGGCAGCCCGCCCAGTGCATGATCGCGTCGAGGTAGGCGAGCGTCCCGACCGTCACGCGGGTCGGCGCGCCGGCGGCGACGAGCGGCGCGATCAGCGACCTGAGCTCGGTCTCGCTCCCGAAGAACTGGCCTCCGGAGCTGACGAACGGGACCGTGCCCGGCCCCCTCGCCCCGTTCGTCGACATGTAGAAGGCCGCAAACAGCTCATCGGGCGCGTGCGGCGCGAGTGCCTGCCACGCGCGGAACGCACGAGCCGCGTCGGACCAGGGCCAGACGACCTGGTAGTAGGAGACGTCGCCGACCCGGTGCGTGCGGAACCGAAAGCGAGTCGCGATCCCGAAGTTCCCGCCTCCACCGCCGCGGCTCGCCCAGTAGAGGTCGCCGTTCTCGTGCGGGCTGCAGTCGACGAGCTTCCCGTTCGCGGTCACGAGCGAGAGGCCGACGATGTTGTCGCACGTCAAGCCGAACTTGCGCCCCGCGTAGCCGACACCGCCCCCGAGCGCGAGACCGGCGATCCCCACCGTCGGACAGGAGCCCGCCGGAATCGTCCGACCGATCGAGGCGAGCCCGCCGTAGACGTCGATCAGGCGAGCGCCCGCGCCGACGGTCGCGACCCCGTCGTGGACGTGGACGCGGTTCATCCGCGAGACGTCGACGACGGCGCCGTTGCTCGTCGTCGAGTAGCCGGCGTAGGAGTGACCGCCGCAGCGAGGGACGATGTGGATCGCGTGCTTCCGCGCCCAGCGCACCGTCTTCTCGACGTCTTCGGCCGACTCGCAGTAGACGATCGCCCGCGGGTGCGTGCCGTCGAAGCGGCTGTCGATCAGCACCTTGTCCCGCCCGTACGTCCGGCTCGACGGAGTCACGACCGTGCCATCGATCTCGCGCGCGAGCTCGCGGAACGGCCCGCCTGGCGTGTCGAACCGGAACCCGGAGAGAGCGCCCACCGTGCAGGCGCCGAGCGCGACGCCGGCTGCCCGCTCCAGGAATTCGCGCCGGTCGATCGCGCTACATCCCGCCCGAGCCGCCGGAGATCACGAAGCCCGGGACTGCCGCGGGCGCGGCGAGGACACCGACGGCGAGCGCGAGGAGAAGCAACGTCGTCGACCAGACCGCGACGCGCCGCCACGGCGCCAGCTTCTCGATGGTGATCAATCCGGCGACGACGGCCATCCAGAGGATGCTCATGACGCCGAGCGCGAACAGAGCTGTCATCAACGCCCAACAGCAGCCGAGACACCACGCGGCGTGCTTCGAGCCCATCCCGAACGCGCCCCGCACATCTTCGCGCCACGTTCCGAGCAGGAAACCGAGCGGACTCCGGCACTCGCTGAGGCAGGCGTTCTTCAGCGGTGTCAGCTCGTAGACGGCCGCGATGGCGAGCACGCCCCCGGCGAGCCAACGTCCCCCGGAGTGCCAGGCGAGCTGACTGCCGAGAACGCGCGGAGCAAGGGAGTAGAGGCTGTACGCCGCCACGCCGGCTGCGCCCCACACGACCAGGTAGCCGGTCGTGAAGGCGGCGGGCCGCACGAGACCGCGTTGCCGCGTCATCTGCGCGTAGAGGGCAACCGTCGGCGAAACCGCCGGCAGCATCATCGCGGCCATCATCACGATCCAGATGCCGATGAACCAGCCGAGTGTGCCGAGGTCGGTGCCCGGGCTCGCACCCCTGTCCGACATTGCGCGAACCGTCGACCACCACGCGAGGCCGGCGAGGCCGACGAGGAGCGCGACAAGACCTAGCCGGGCACGGGCCGCGGCGAAGGCGTCCAGTGAGCTCACGCCGCCCAGGCGAACTCGTGTGAGAACGCGGCTTTCCCCTCGAACGAGATGCCGAAGGCGTCGATCTTCGAGCGCCTGGCGTGGGCAGCCGTCAGGTCGGGCCCGGCCGGGTGGAAGATCCCAACCAGCTGCGCCGGCTTCCCGCGCTCGACTCCGAGGTTCTCGCCCACCAGCGGCCCGCGCGCCTCCATCGGTTCGCCGAGCGCACCCGAGAACACGCCGCCGAGCTGCTCGGCCTGCTCGTCGGAGGCTGCCGCGTCGATGAGCCCGCCGATGTTCCACGACATGAGTCCCTCCCTGGTGGTCTCGCGCGTCGTGGTGATTCTCCCGGTCGCGTGCGGCCGAGTCAACGTGCCGAGCCGGAACGCGCGAGCTGTCTATGAGTAGCCGAGCTCGGCGAGGAGCGGCCCGGCCTCGGCCTCGACGTCGGCCACCTGCTCGGGCGTCAGCTCCTCTTTCCAGCGGCCGATCGACGAGCTGTGGAAACGGTCGAGCGCGTGATGCGCCGAGGTCGCGTTCGCGTCGAGGAACTCGGCGAGCCGGTCGGCCACGGTGTCGATCTCCTCGTAGCGCACCTCGAGCACCCGGTCGCCGGCGTTCGCCGAACGAGCTGCTTCGACATACCGCCGCCAGGCCCACGCGCAGCGTCGAGCGTCGCTCACCTGCGAGAACTCCTCTCGCCGCTCGGGCTCGACCCAGAAGCGAGGCTCGGCGCCGTACGCGAGCCGCGCGTCGTCGCGTCCGGCGCGGTCCGCGTTGAGCCAGCCGCGCTCGAGGAGGGAACAGACCACGTCACGGCCGTCGCGCAGCGCATGCACGGCGAGGGCCTGCGGATACGCCTCGAGCGCCACATCGAGGACATGAGCGGTCTCGGGCGTCTGCTCGACTCCGCGCAGGCCGCGCGCGAGCCCGATCCGGCGGATGCGCTCGAGGATCCGGCGCAGCTCGTCCGCCGACGGTCTTGTCGGCAGCGCCGCCTTCCACGGCGTCACCTCGCCGAAGTCGACGAAGCCGGGGAGGCCGCCGACCGCGCGTCCGAGAAACGTCGTCCCGGAGCGCGGGCAGCCGACGACGAACACGATTCGCTCCTCGTGGCCGAGCCGCGGCCGCTGGGCGAGCGAGCGCTCCGCGAGCCGCGCGCCGGCCTTGCCGTAGTCGAACAGCGTGCTCACTTTCCGCTCCGGCGCCGACAAAGCCGCCGCCTTCGCTCCTGGATGAGCTCCGTCGAGCCTACGCTCACGAGGCCTCGGGCAGCGAGTCCGGAACCATCCCGAGCCCCTGCCGCAGCGTCTCGATCAGCATCTGCGCCTCCGCGAGCAGCAGCGCCAGGTCGTCCGCCTCGTCGAGGGGCAGCTCGACCGTCACGCGCACCGGAGACCGCGCCGTGGACGAGAGCCCCACGGTCTCGACGCCGTCCGTGACGAGCGCCGTGATGTCGAGGTACTCGTCACGTGCCAGCCGCCGCCCGGGCGCGAAGCGCTCGACCGCGGCGCCCAGCTGCTCGGCGAGGACGCCCGCGTAATGGCCGGGCACGCGGATCGTGGCCTCGCCGCTCCGCAGCCCGATCGTCGCCGACCAGCTTCCGTAACCGTCTCCGCCGTCGTCGTGGCGCAGAACGTGCACGACGCACGAAGTCGTGGCGCCGACGGGATACCGCTCCTCCATGCGGCCAGCCTAGCCCCGAGGCTCGGAAGAAGGGGCTATATTGACCGGCCGCATGGCGAACGAGACAATCAACGACCCCCGCCTCGAGGAAGGTGTCTGGACGACCGACCCCGAGAGCGGCGAGCTCGTCCCCGACTACGAATCGACCTTCCCCACCATCGAGGAGGGACAGGTCGTGAACGGCACCGTCGTTCGTGTCGACAAGGACGAGGTCCTCGTCGACATCGGGTACAAGTCCGAAGGCGTCATCCCGGTGTCCGAGCTGTCGATCCGGCGCTCGATCAACCCGGAGGACGAGGTCGCGGTCGGCGACGACATCGCCGCGCTCGTGCTGACGAAGGAGGACACCGAGGGCCGGCTGATCCTCTCCAAGAAGCGCGCGCGGTTCGAGATCGCGTGGAAGGCGATCGAGGGCGCTCACGAGAAGGGCGAACCGGTCAACGGCCGCGTGATCGAAGTCGTCAAGGGTGGCCTCATCCTCGACCTCGGCGTGCGTGGCTTCCTGCCGGCGTCGCTCGTCGACATCCGCCGCGTGCAGGACCTCGACGAGTTCATGGGCCAGGAGCTCCAGTGCAAGGTCATCGAGCTCAACCGCTCGCGCAACAACGTCGTGCTCTCGCGCCGCGCCGTGCTCGAAGAGGAACGCAAGGAGCAGCGGCAGCGGATCCTCGACCGCCTCAACCCGGGCGACGTCGTCGAGGGCACGATCTCCAACATCGTCGACTTCGGCGCGTTCGTCGATCTCGACGGGATGGACGGTCTCATCCACATCTCCGAGCTTTCGTGGAGCCACGTGAACCACCCGTCGGAGGTGCTCGAGATCGGGCAGACGGTCAAGGTTCAGGTGCTCGACATCGACCGTGAGCGGCAGCGGATCTCGCTCGGTCTCAAGCAGACGCAGACCGACCCGTGGCAGCAGGTGCTCGACAGCTACCAGGAGGGCGACGTCGTGAAGGGCAACGTGACGAAGGTCGTCACGTTCGGCGCCTTCGTCGAGATCCTCCCGGGCGTCGAGGGGCTCGTGCACATCTCGGAGCTCGCGCAGCACCACGTCGAGAACCCGCGCGAGGTCGTCTCGCAGGGCGACCAGGTCAACGTCAGGATCCTCGAGGTCGACGCCGAGCGGCGGCGCCTTTCGCTCTCGCTGAAGCGTGTCGAGGACGGCATGCCCGTGCAGCCGACGCCCGGCGAAGAGACGGAGTCGCCCGCTCTCGGGCTTTCCGACGAAGTGTTCGCCGACGAGGTTCCCGCGGCCGAGACACTCGAGCCCGTTGCCGAGGAAGAGGCCGCCGCCGAGGCAGAGTCCGAGGCCGAGCCGGCCGTCGAGGCCGAGCCGGTTGCCGCGGTCGAGCCCGAGGCGGCAGCAGAGGAAGCTCCGGCCGACGCCTCCGACGAGGCTCCGGCCGAGTAGTCGTGCGGCGACCGCTCGCGGTCGCGCTCACGGGCGGCATCGCCGCCGGCAAGAGTGAGGCCCTTCGCGCTTTCGAGCGTCACGGCGCAGCCGTGATCTCGAGCGACGACGTCGTCCATCGCCTCTATCGCGAGGACGAGGGCCTGCGGGCGGCGTTGGGCGAGCGTTGGGGCGAGCGCGTGTTCCACGACGGCGAGATCGACCGCGCCGAAGTCGGCCGGATCGTCTTCGCCGACCGCGCAGAGCTCGCCTGGCTCGAGGCCGAGCTTCACCCGCGCGTGCGGGCCGCGACCGACGAGTGGCTCGCGGAGCAGACCACCGACGTCGCGGTCGCCGAGATCCCGCTCTTCTTCGAGACCGGCGGCGAGGCGCGGTTCGACCGCGTCGTCGTCGTGACCGCGCCGTCCGAGGTGCGCGAGTCCCGGCGCGGCGCGCTCGCCGAGAGGGAGGAGCGGCTCGTGCCCGAAGAGGAGAAAGTGAGGCGCGCCGACTTCCATTACGTCAACGACGGCTCCCTCGAAGAGCTCGACGCGTTCGTCGCCGGAGTGCTGGAGGAGCTACGCCGGTCGTCCTGAGACGCTGGATCGCCGCCGGCATCGTCGTCTTCGGGCTGCTCGGCGTGTTCGCCTACCTCCAGCACACGGAGCCGCCCTGGTATGCGCGGCTCTGGTACCCGCTCCGTTACTCGGCGATCGTCCGCGGCCACGCGGCGCACTACCACCTCGATCCCGCGATGCTCGCCGCCGTGATCGAGACGGAGAGCAAGTTCGATCCGAACGCGCGCTCCAGCGCGGGCGCCATCGGCCTCATGCAGCTGACGCCCGGCACGGCGAAGGGCATCGCGCAGTACACCGGCGGCCACAACTTCCGGCTCTCCGACCTCACGAAGCCGGAGATCAACGTCCGTTACGGCGCGTGGTATCTCCGGCACCTGCTCGACCATTACCGCAACAACGAGCGGCTCGCGCTCGCCGCCTACAACGCCGGCGAGGAGAACGTCGACCGCTGGCAGAGCAAACACCAGGGAATCCAGTTCAGCGAGACCCGCGACTACGTGGCGAAGGTCGAGCGGCTGAAGGAGATCTACCGCCGCGCGTACAAGACGCAGCTCGGCTATTAGCCGGCGCTCGCCCGCCTCGCCGGCGCAGGCTCGCTTCGCTCTCGTGCGCAAGCGCTCCGCTTTCCACTCAGCCGCGTGCCGCGCCCGCGGCCGCCAATCCGCCCGCGAACGCAGCCATCAGCGCCGCGTCGCGCCGTAAGGAGCCCGTTCCGCCACGGATACCCTGTGCCCGTGGCCGAGCTCCGCACAACCTCCGCCTACAGTCCGACCGGAGACCAGCCGAAGGCGATCGACACGCTCGCCGATTCGATCCTCGGAGGCGAGCGCTTCCAGACGCTCGTGGGCGCGACCGGCACCGGCAAGACGGCGACGATGGCCTGGACGATCGAGAAGACCGGCCGGCCGGCGCTCGTGATCGCCCACAACAAGACGCTCGCGGCGCAGCTCTGCAACGAGTTCCGGGAGTTCTTCCCGCACAGCGCCGTCGAGTACTTCGTCTCCTACTACGACTACTACCAGCCCGAGGCGTACGTCCCGCAGGCCGACCTCTACATCGAGAAGGACTCGTCGCGGAACGACGACATCGCCCGGCTGCGGCTCGCTGCGACGTCGTCGCTCTTCACCCGGCGCGACGTGGTGGTCGTCGCGTCCGTCTCGTGCATCTACGGGCTCGGCTCTCCGGAGGAGTGGCGCGAGCGGATGATCTACGTCGAGGTCGGCGCCGAGCACGACCGCGACCTCCTCCTGCGGAAGCTCATCGACTCGCAGTACGTCCGCAACGACACGATGCTCGGACGCGGCCGGTTCCGCGTGAAGGGGGACGTGGTCGAGGTGCAGCCCGCGAACCAGGAGACCGCGTACCGCATCTCGTTCTTCGGCGACGAGGTGGAGGGGATGACGCACTTCGACCCGCTGACCGGCGAGGTGCTCGCGAAGCTCGACAACCTCTCGATCTGGCCGGCGACGGAGTACGTCACCTCGCAACCGACCGTGGAGCGGGCGGTCGACGAGATCCGGCACGAGCTCGAGCAGCAGGTCGCCATGTTCGAGGAGGAGGGGAAGCTGCTCGAGGCGCACCGGATCCGGCAGCGCACCGAGTACGACCTCGAGATGCTGAAGGAGCTCGGCTTCTGCAACGGGATCGAGAACTACTCGCGAATCCTCGAGGGCCGCGCGCCGGGGACGCACCCGTTCACGCTGCTCGACTACTTCCCGAGCGACTTCGTGGTCTTCGTCGACGAGTCGCACCAGACCGTGCCTCAGCTCGGCGGCATGTACGAGGGCGACCGCTCGCGCAAGCAGACGCTCGTCGACTTCGGCTTCCGCCTGCCGTCGGCGCTCGACAACCGGCCGCTTCGCTTCGACGAGTTCCTGCGCAAGGTGCCGCAGCTCGTCTTCGTCTCCGCCACGCCGGGATCGTTCGAGCTCCGCAACTCGAACACCGTCGCCGAGCAGCTGATCCGTCCGACCGGCATCGTCGATCCCGAGGTCGACCTGCGGCCGACGAAGAACCAGATCGACGATCTCCTCGGCGAGATCCGCGCCCGCGAGGCGGCCGGCGAGCGCGTTCTCGTCACGACGCTGACGAAGAAGATGGCCGAGGACCTCACGGACTACCTGCTCGAGTCGGGCGTCAAGGCGCGCTACCTCCATTCCGAGATCGACACGCTCGAGCGGATCCAGATCGTGCGCGACCTGCGGCTCGGCGAGTTCGACGTCCTCGTGGGCGTCAACCTCCTGCGCGAGGGTCTCGACCTGCCGGAAGTGTCGCTCGTCGCGATCCTCGACGCCGACAAGGAGGGCTTCCTGCGAGGGCGCACGAGCCTCATCCAGACGATCGGCCGCGCCGCGAGGAACGTCAACGGCAAGGTGCTCATGTACGCCGACAAGCAGACGGAGGCGATCAAGGATGCGCTCGACGAGACGAACCGGCGTCGCGCCGTTCAGCTCGCGTACAACGAGGAGCACGGGATCGTGCCGGAGACGATCGCGAAGGGCGTCTCGGACATCGCCGAGCTGCTCCAGCTGGAGTCGTCGACGGTGCCGACGCGGCGCCGCCGCGGTACCACGAAGGTCGAAGGCATGTCGCGCGACGAGCTCGAGAAGCTCGTGGTCACGCTCGAGGAGGAGATGTACCTCGCGGCGGAGGAGCTGCGGTTCGAGTACGCGGCGAAGCTCCGCGACGAGGTGAAGGACCTGCGCCGCGAGCTGCAGGCCCTCGAGACGGCGCGCGCTTAGTGCGACCTCACCTCAGATCGCTACCCTCCGCACATGCTCGGAGCCGTCATCGGCGCGTTGTTCATCGCGTTCCTGACCGGGGCTCTCGCGCGCTTCGCGCTGCCGGGGCCCGACCCCATGCCCCCGTGGCTCACGATTGCGATCGGCCTCGCTGCGAGCGCGATCGGCTACGGAATCGTCCTCGCGTTCGTCGGCAAGGACAGCTCCTGGGCCGGCTTGGCCAGCTTTCTCGCCGCCGTCGGCCTCGTCGTGATCTACCGGCGTTTCGTCCAGAAGCGGCCGCTCTGGGGGAAGGAGGCGTACCGCTTCCCCGAGCGGGGCTTCGGCGTCGAGCAGTACCGCGAGCGGCTGAAGCGCGCCGGCATCGACCCCGACCGGATCGGGATTCAGCCCTTCGGCGCGATCCAGCAGATGTCCGCGGCGCAGCAGCCTGCAGCGGCGACCCGCCCCGGCGACGCCGGCTCGCCGACCGAGAACCCGGCCCACTACCTCGGCTTGCTCGAGGAGCTCCACGATTCGGGCGTCCTCGACGACGCCGAGTACACCGCATCCCGGACGCGGCTACTCGACAGCCTGCGCGCCTAGAAGGAGGGCCACCGTCATGGTGCTCTGGTTCATCCTCTACCTCGCCTTCAGCGGCTTGATCGTCGGCGCGCTGGCTCGGCTGGCGCTGCCCGGCCCCGATCCCATGGGGATCCTGGCCACGATCGGGCTGGGCCTGGCCGGCACCTTCCTCGGTGGGGTGATCGGCTGGATCCTGATCGGCCACGCCGGCGGAATCGTCTTCTCGGTCCTCGCTGCGACGCTGCTCCTGTACCTCCACCGCCGCTTCGTGCAGCACCGGCCGCTGACCGGGCCGGGCGCACGGCAGTTGCCCCCGCACTAACGACGGAAACGGCGCTCGGCGCCGAGCGTCCAGTCCCCGCCCGACCAGCGGAACGTGCGGACGGTGATCGCGTCTGCATCCGCCTCGTGGAGGTGGAGCCCGCGCGCCTCGCCGAGGCGGCGTGGACGCGGCTGGCCGAACCCGGGCGCGATCGCGACCACGGCCGTTCGCGCCTCGTCGCCGACGACCTCGAACTCGTGCCGCTCGCTCACCGCCGCCTGGTGGATGTGGCCCGAGAGGATGAGGTCGGCGCCCGCCTCGACGAGCGCGTGGAGAACGCGATTGCGCCGCGAGACGGGAAACTTGCGAACCGCCCGCCACGGCGCGCCGATCAGGTGGTGGTGCAGGACGGCGACGCGGAGCGCGCCCGGCGCGGCGGCGGCGAGCCGCGCGGCCGCCCGCTGCAGCTGCCTGTTGCTCAGCGCACCGCCCTGATGGCGAAAGGGCCGCGCCGAGTTGAGGCCGACGACCTGGAGCTCCGGCGACGAGGCCGTCGGCTCCGTTGTCTCCCAGACCCGCTCGAACTCCGCCCACGGGCGTACGAACCGCGCCGGAGTGTGGGGGAGATCGTGGTTCCCGGGGACGGCGAGCACCGGCGCGCCGAGCGACCGCAGGAGCTCCGCGGCTCGTTCGAGCTGCTGCCGGCGGCCTCGGTGCGCCAGATCGCCCGAAGCCACGACGATCTGAGGCTCGAGACGCTCCACGAGA
>Ga0070730_10001641_pt1 | contig 21278 bp, 19 predicted proteins | sample Coa_R1_3_FD_66447 | JGI IMG/M metagenome (GOLD analysis project Ga0070730, IMG submission 66447) | Surface soil microbial communities from Centralia Pennsylvania, which are recovering from an underground coalmine fire - Coalmine... | ecosystem: Environmental > Terrestrial > Soil > Unclassified ... | reverse complement strand
GGCGGGCGCACGTGGTCCACGCAATATAACCAGCCCACGGCGCAGTTCTATCACGTGATTACCGACAACCGCTGGCCCTATTACATCTATGGCGCGCAGCAGGACAACAGCACGGTTGCTATTAAAAGTTATGACGATGAAGGCGTCATTGGCCGCCAGGACTGGTATCCCGTGGCTGGCGGAGAATGCGGCTACATTGCCCCTTATCCACCCGACCCCAACATTGTCTTTGCCAACTCTGAATACGTCATGACGCGTTTTGACAAGCGCACCGAACAGGCCCAGGATGTCTCGGTCTGGCCGCTCGACGTTTCCGGCAATGGCGCGGAAAAATTGCAGCACCGCTTCCAGTGGACCTCACCGCTGCTGATCTCTCCGCATGATCCCAACACGATTTATACGGCTGGCGAGATGATTTTCAAGTCCACCAATGCCGGCCACAGCTGGGCGGCGATCAGCCCCGACCTTACACGCAACGACAAGAGCAAACAAAAGCCTTCCGGCGGCCCCATTACCCTCGATATCACCAGCGTGGAATACTACGACACTGTTTTTGCCGTGGCAGAATCGCCGGTGAAGAAAGACATGCTGTGGGCGGGAACGGACGATGGGCTGATACACCTCTCACAGAACGGCGGTCAAAACTGGAGCAACGTTACTCCGAAAGATTTGCCGGAATGGAGCATGATCAGCATTATCGAGCCTTCGCACTTCGATGCGAACACTGCATACGTGGCCGTGGACCGGCACAAGCTCGATGACTTCCGCCCCTTTATCTATCGCACGCGCGATTCCGGTAAGACCTGGACCCTGCTGGGACACGGTATTCCGGAAGGCTCCTACGTGCGCAGTGTTCGCGAAGACATTCAGCGTAAAGATCTGCTGTTTGCCGGAACAGAAACCGGCGTGTATGTTTCCTTCGACGACGGAGACAACTGGCAGGCTCTCAAACTCAATCTGCCCACTGTCCCCGTTCACGATTTGACGATCCACGAAAACGACCTTGTAGCCGCCACCCATGGCCGCGCATTCTGGGTGCTGGATGACATTACGCCACTGCGCCAGATCAATGCGGACTCAGCAAAGGCAGATGTTCTGCTGTATACACCACAGACTGCTTTGCGCCTCTATTATCCCGACCAGGTGGACCGGCGCGGCCCTGCCGGAGACAATCCGCCTCCGGGAGTGATTCTGAATTACTACTTCAAGACCGCTCCCCGGGATGAAGTAAAGCTGGAAATCTTTGACAGCGCCGGCAAACTGGTGCGCAGCCTCTCCAGCAAAGAAAAGAAAGGCGCGGAGCAGCCCCCCGAGTGGCCGGACCAGGTTAAAGAGGTCACAACCATTCCCGCGGGAGAAGGCATGAATCGCTATGCCTGGAACCTGCGCTGGGAGCCGCCGGTAAAAATCCCCGGTGCGTTTTATACCGGCAACGGTCCCCAAGGCCCTCTGGTGCTTCCTGGCAAATATACCGTCAGGCTGACAGTGGGAACGGTGAGCCAGACGCGACCGCTGGAAATCATTCCCGATCCCAGAATAAAGAATGTTGATATGGCAGATTTGCAAAAGCAATTTGATCTGGGCATGCAGGTCCGCGACGCCAATACCGATTTGCATCGCGCGATCAATCAGATTCGCGAACTGCGCGCGCAACTGAAGACGCTCACTCAGCGATTTGAAAACGATCCTAAACTCAAAACGCTGATTCAAAATGTGGAAGCCCTCGACAGGAAGCTGGCGCCCGTCGAAGAAGATCTGATTCAGGTCAATATGAAGGGTTCCGAGGCCAATCTGGCCTACCCTAATAAGCTGAATGAAGAATTCGATACCTTTAGCGCCAGCATACAGGGAGACTTCGCTCCCACCGAGCAGCAGTATCACGTCTTCAGGATGCTCAGAGAACAATTGGATCAGTTGCTGGCATCCTGGAAACAGATTTTGGCTACAGACGTGCCTGCACTCAATGAGAGCGTGAAAAACAATAATATTCCGGTTCTGTATTTACCTCAGGAGTAGAATAAGTCGTCCGGTTCTGAAGAAGGGTGCAAAAAAATCCATGGTCACCGGACATCTTTTCAGGTCTTTTGGGAAACCAAACAGAGAAGGCCGTTGGCGCTGCCTTTTCCCTTGCCGCTGCGGCAAGAAGCCAAACCTGTTTGCATAAGGAGCCGTTCATGAAAGCCATCCTGTTCGTTGACGATCATGAAGTATTGGCGAGGCTCAGCTGCGAAATTCTGGAAATGCAGGGTTACCGTGCCGTGAGCGCGTTCAACGCCACCGATGCCCTGCGGAAATTTGAAGAAGAGGATTTTGATATCCTGGTAACCGATTTCCGCATGGAAGGCATGAACGGACTGGAACTGGCTCGCAAAGTCCATGAACGGCACCCGGCCATACCTGTCATCATCGTTACCGGATATGGACCAGTGGATGGCGGCAACGAAGTCGCGGCTTGCCTGCAAAAAGAAGATCTCTTCCCCGCCCTGCTGGATAAAATCAAGTTGTTCCTGGGCGAGAACGAAGACGCTCCGGTGATGAAGACAGCTTGACTGTAAACTGCTGACTGTAAGCTTTTTCTCTGGCCGCAATCCAACCACTCTGACGTAATGCATTCTGCGGATGCCGGCACTTTTGCTACACTGCCAAAGTGCGCAGCCTGATCGTTAATGCAGATGATTTTGGTTTAACTTCCGGTGTGAACCGTGGCATCACCGATGCCATCACCAGTGGCATGGTAACTTCAGCTACGCTGATGGCCAATGCACCGGCTTTCGATGAAGCGGTTGCCCTGGCCAAAGTTAACAATCTCAGTATTGGCTGCCATGTAGTACTGATCGATGGAACTCCCCTCAGCCGCGTTCCTACCCTCACTCAGGGAACTCTGCACTTTCATAAAAGTCTGAAAGTTTTTGCCCAGGCAGCATTGCTAAGGAAGCTCAGCGCCGCCGAAATCCAGCAGGAAGCCGAGGCGCAGATTCGCCGCATACAAGCAGCGGGAATCACAGTAACGCACGTCGATACTCACAAACATACCCATCTTTTTCCGCATGTGCTGCTCCCGGTGGTAAAGGCAGCCAAAGCATGCGGCATTAGACGAATCCGAAATCCATTTGAGCCTGGACATCTGCGACCACCCCTAAATCGGAATCTCTGGCTGCGCTCTGCCGGTGTAGTGGCGTTTCAGGTATTTCGGAAACAATTCCTCCGGATCATGCAGGAAGAAGAAATGCTCACTACGGACGGAACGGCCGGAATTGTGGTCACGGGAATACTGGACCAGTCACAGCTGCTCCGTATTATCCGTACGCTGCCGAAAGGCACGTGGGAGCTGGTTTGCCATCCCGGTTACTGTGACGATGATCTGCGCGGTGCGGGAACGCGGTTACTCGAATCCCGCGACATTGAATTGCAGGCGCTCACCTCAGCCGAGACCAGACGGACGCTGGCTGAATGCAAAGCCGAACTCGTTTCATACAAAGATTTACAGGAATAATGAAACTTCGGGCGCGCTGCTGAATCAAAAACATTCTGCGCGAGGAAAAACTTGAAAATTGGAATTACGTGTTATCCGACATATGGCGGAAGCGGTGTGGTGGGCACAGAACTCGGTCTTGAACTGGCGGACCGCGGTCATGAAGTTCATTTCATTGCTTACCAGCAGCCCATCCGGCTAAATACACGCCATCCGCGCATTTTGTTTCATGAAGTAACGGTTTCACAATACCCTCTGTTTGAGTTCCCTCCTTATGATTTAGCTCTGGCCACGCGCATGGCGGAAGTGGCTGAGATTTATGAACTTGATCTGCTGCATGTGCATTACGCCATTCCCCATTCAGTGAGCGCTCTGCTGGCCAGGCAGATGCTCGCCGCAAGCAACAGGCCCCGCAGACTTCCTTTTGTGACCACGCTCCATGGAACAGACATAACCATTGTGGGCGCCGACCGTTCCTACCTGCCGGTAACACGTTATGCCATTGAACAAAGTGACGGCGTTACCGCGATTTCCAACTACCTGAAGCAGCGTACCGTGCAGGAATTCGAAGTGCGCCAGCACGTGGAGGTAATCTACAACTTTGTTAACTGCGATCTTTATCGTCGCGATCCCCTGGCCGCCGAGCGGCGCTCCGAATTCGCGCAGGATGGCGAACGCCTGATTGTGCATGTTTCCAATTTCCGCCCGGTAAAACGTATTAATGACGTGATTGAAATTTTTGACCGGGTACAAAAGCATGTCCCATCGCGGCTGCTGCTGATGGGCGACGGCCCGGAGCGCTCCCAGGCCGAATGGCTGGTAAATCAAAAAGGACTGCGGAAAAAAGTAAATTTCCTCGGCAAGGAAGATCGTATTTATGAAAAACTCTCTTTCTCCGATCTCATGCTGATGCCCAGTGAACTGGAATCCTTTGGCCTGGCAGCGCTCGAAGCCATGGCATGCGAAGTGCCCACGATTGCAACGGCCGTGGGCGGCGTGCCGGAAGTCATTGAGCATGGCAGAAACGGTTTTCTGGCGCCGGTGGGCGATGTGGAAAGCATGTCGCGCTATGCCATCGACATTCTTTCCGACGAAAAACGCCTCCGCGAAATGGGCAAGCTGGCGCGCTGGGAGGCACAGACGCGCTTCTGTGCGTCAAAGATCATTCCCGAGTACGAAAAATTTTATGAACGCGTGGTAGAACGCACCGCATAGATTCCCGATGCCGTGCTCTCGCCCCAAAGCTCCTGCTGCAGCACCGGCAACTCGAGCATCACCAGCGTGCCCTGTCCGTCGCGGCTCTGCACGGTCATTTTGCCTTCATCCCCAAACAGCACGTTCAGGCGCTCGGCGACATTCACCATGCCAATGCCGCGTCCCGAAGACATGGTTTGCGCAGCCACGGCAGGCGGCGCGCTCATGCCCACTCCGTCGTCCTCCACCTGAAGCACCAGTTTACCTTCCTGTATCCGGCTTCGCATGGTAATGCTGCCGCCATCCACTTTGGGCGACAGTCCATGCTTAATGCTGTTTTCCACCAGCGGCTGAAGCAGCATGCTGGGAATCACGATATCGAGCGTCTCCGGATCGAGATGTTTGTAAACGCGCAGCTTGTCCTGGCCAAAGCGCACGACTTCGATGTCCAGATAGTCCTCGATAAATTCGATTTCTTCGCGCAGTTGAACAAATTCGTCATGTTTACCCAGCAAACGGCGCAGAATTTTCGAAAGCTTGAGTATCAGTTCGCGCGCACGGTCGGGATCGAACCGCACCAGCGACGAGATGGAATTCAGCGTATTGAAAAGAAAGTGAGGATTGATCTGGCTCTGCAGCGCGTCCAGCCGTGCCACCAGCAGAAGTTTTTCCTGCTCTTCCAGCTTCATCTCAATGCGCGCATTGTTCCAGATCTTAATGGGAATCGAGATGGTCGCGATCACGGTGGCAAACACCGCGAGGATGGCGACCGGAGTGGTGAGATAAATGGCGAAGAGCTGCTTCTTCGTGGCATAGGCGAGTTCGATGCGGCCCGCCTGCAGCGCAAGAACGATAAGAAAGAATGCGGTCTGCCAGTCAATTCGCGGGCGGCGCAGATTGCGCTTCAACCAGCGATAGACGCTCATGTCCATGAAGGGAGAGAACGTCCACACTTCTTCTTCATTGCGGCAAAAGTAGCGCAGCATACCAGCGACCGCTCCAGCCAGAATATTCACGGGAAGCGTTAAGTATTCGCCGTAAAACAAGGCTGGTACAGCCAGTATTGTTCCGCCCAGCACCCCGGCCATGCGCCCGCCCATCACGCCGATCAGGATAGAGGCCTCGAACCCAAGGTCCGCCGGCATGAAGTTCTTTACCGCACAGCGGATATAGACGCCCAGCGCGAATGGAATACAGGTAAAGAGGACCAGAAGAATGGTGTTCCGTGGAGAGCGATGCTGCTGAAACAGCAGCTTCTTAAACTCCCGCGCGCGCCCCAGCGCACTGGCAACGGCGGTCGCCACTCCCATTTTGATGAGCAGGGTAATGAGTAATAGCTGTAGGTCCACAACGGCTATTTTTTCATGATTTGCAGAAATTCCCTAAGTTTTATCGGGAAGGGCCGCGACCGGCGCTGCGCAAAATCTCTCCGGAGAAAAGGCTTCAATATTCATGCCGGCCGGCATTCCCATGATCAGATTGGCCATGATCCGTGCGGTCACCGGCGCAAGCAGTATGCCATTGCGGAAATGACCGGCAGCAACGAAGATTCCGCGCTCGGGCGATTCGCCCAGTAAGGGTAAATCATCCGGAGTCCCGGGCCGCAGACCGGCCCACTGCTCGACTACCGGCAAATTTTCCAGTCCGGGCGCCAAACGAGCGGCTGCCTGATGGAGCTTTTGCATTGTGTGTGCTTCGATTGTCTTGTCATATCCAGCATCTTCCACGGTTGCTCCCGCCAGAATCTTTCCGGAACTTCGCGGCACCAGATATACATCCGAAGCCACGATCACATGCCTCAGCAGCTCTTTTTTATCCGAAAGAAATGCCAGCATCTGCCCTTTACGTGGACGAACCGGCGCGCCAGCCCACGCTCCACGACAATTCACAGCCGCACGGGCCATATGCTTTTCCCCGCCCAATACTTCAACAAAATCCGGATGGCGCTTTATTCCCGTGACTTCAGTATTGCCACTGATCACGACTCCCTTTCGTTCAGCAGCCGCCAGCGTGGCCCGCATCAGCAGGCGAGGATCAACGGTATCTTCCGCAACAAAGAACGGAACGTGAGAAGTGGGTCGTGAAATACCAGGTTCGAGTGCGCGCAATTCTCCATCGGAAAGCCTGCGGTAGAGAGGAGGGGCGCTGGCAGTATCGAAGAACTTGATCGTTCCCTGGCGGCGAAAATCGACGCTAATGCCGGAGACCGATTCGAGTTTCCGTACAAACTCCGGATACATTTGTGCACTGGCAAAGGCGAGGTCGCGCAACGCAGACGGAGTATCCGGATCAGCGGGCGCCAGCATTCCCGCCGCTGCAAAAGAGGCTTCTCGACCAGGTATTCCATTATCCAGCAGCAGAACGCTGGCACCGCGTTCCCGCAGTTCCAGTGCCAGTGATGCGCCGATGATACCGGCGCCAGCAACAATCACGTCCCAGGTTTGCACAAAATCTATTTTAGGGGATGCAGCCGGTCAATTTGAGGTGGCAGTATTGCTGCTCTCTATCAGTTTTGAAAAAACCACGAGCCGTTCCGGTGCTGGCCCGATATACCAGATCGGATAACAGGTTATGAGCGTGAGCTGCGCATCGGAGGTCTGTTTCAGCACGCTCACGTCTTCCGGCTGAACAATTTTTTTTCCGGTTACACGATAGTAAAAGACCTGCCCATTGCGACGGACAATAATCTCATCGCCCCTGTTTAACTCGTAAATGTGACGGAAAAAAGTGTCTCGATGGGCCGTGATCACCGCATTGCCTCGCTCACCGGGCATTGCGGTTTCCACGATGTGCCCCGGACCAATGGAAAGCTGCTTGTGGGACGCACCTTCCACGACTATGGCATCAAGACTGATTTTGGGAATCGATACTTTCGTTAGCAGATCATCTGCAGAAAGCATCCGCTCGGGAGCTGTTCTGGATGCCATCTGGCTCTGCCACTGGATTTCCATCTCATGCTGACTGCGGTACATCTGCCAGTACTCATTGCCGGCATAGCCCAAAAGAATCAGCCCGCAAATTACCAGTGCCGTGGAAGCAATTCTTCTCCACAATCCCGAACTGGAACGTTCGCCATTCATCTCTACTATCTTTGATGCTGCAAATGGTGAGAACGGAAAAGCTGCTGAAGTTTAGCGGCGGGTTCGCCGCGCTGAAACCAAGCCACCGGTTAGTACTCCCGTTCCGATAATCAACAACAATGGCAGAGCACTGGCTGCACTGGGCAGGTTTTGCTCTTCTGCATAACGAGCACCTGTGCCCTGGGCCGTGGCAGTTCTCAGGCTAACCGGCTTTGGCTGAACTGACGGAACCGGCGCAGTTGCAGGAGGGCGCTTTTGTGGACTGGACTGAGGACTCTGCCCTTCTGACGGCGTCTGCTGAGCTACCGAGAAATGCACTACATTACGCGAGCCGGAAATCGGTGTGTTATTGGCATCCACCTCCTGAATCATCAAAGTGTGATTTCCTGGTGTCAGCCTGTTGAATGTGAACTCGGTTTCCACCGTCAGTACAGGGTCACGATCATCCAGCCGCAGTTCAAAACTGGGAGATGGCGGTGATTGTGCCGCTTGTTTGTAGCGAACGGTCGCAGTATCTTGCAGCAGTTTCTCTCCTGGCTGTGGAGAGATGATCTGTACAGCGGCAGGACTCTGGGCAGCAACCATCTGGCCCCCAGCCGAGCCAACGCTCGTCACGGCAAATAAAAAGGCCATCGCCATGCAAAACACAAGTTTGAATCCGACATAGCCTGTCATTCTGCTTCTCTCAATTGCCGGCCACAATGTAGTTTTTTACCGCCTTTGAGCATCTGAGTACCAAAATTTTCCCAGGTAATACACCTGAATCCATGAATTTCTACTGTGCGTCAGAGAGAACAGCTTCATTGAAGCAGGACTGCTCACACCAAAGCAGTGCAATTTCAGGACCGAAATACCTTTCGGACAGAGGCTACGGTTACGACAACTCTCATTGACAGCCAGACGGGAGTAGCTGGACAATGAGTTCCAGCAATCAATACGTTTTTTCTGGAGTAACCATGTCTGACGAGTTTGCGCAAAATCAGGGCCCATCGCTGGTAAGCAAAATTTTGATAGTTATGGCGGTGCTGTACGTACTGGCGTCGCTGATCATGACGTTCACGCTTTTCCGCCGTCTGGACGAACAAGCTGAATATCAGACAGCCATGAAGAAGGAACTGCTGAGCAAAATAGCGGACAGCAACAGCCAGAACAGCCAGATCAAAGCATCGGTCAATGCTCTGGCCCAGCAGGCCGGCATCGACAAAAAGGAACTGGCCCGCCGCGCAGTGAAACTGCAGGAGCAGGAAAAAGCCACAGAAACGCGTCTTGCCGCCGATGAAGAACAGACCAAACAGCAGATTGGCGCAGTGAGTGGCGAGGTTACCGGTGTAAAAACAGCGGTTGGCATGGTGCAAACCGACGTCTCCGCGACCAAAAACGACCTCGCAGCCACCAAAACCAAGCTTGATCACGCCATTGGCGATATCAGCAAGCACAGCGAACTGATTGCCACCAACCGCGACGAACTGGAAGTTCTCAGGCACCGCGGCGACCGCAACTACTATGAATTTACTCTGGTCAAGGGCAAAGATCCTGTCCGGGTCTCAACCGTGAGCCTCCAGCTCGGAAAGACTGATCCGAAGAAGAGCAAATTCACTCTCTACGTTCTGTCAGACGACAAAAAGATTGAAAAGAAGGACCGCACCATCAACGAACCACTGCAGTTCTACGCCAGTAAAGATCGCGGTCTCTACGAAGTCGTCATCAATACTGTCGACAAAAAGCAGGTCAGCGGTTACCTCTCCACGCCCAAAACTGCAGGCGCTCCTCCGCAGCCTCAGGGCCTCTAAGACAGCCTAAAGCGAGCGCGGGTTTGTGGTAATTCCATGGACCCGCGTCGTCTGCCACATATTTAATGCGGCAGGTGTTTATCACGCCGGAAATTAGTGGCTCAGAACACCTACAGCACGCTCAAACTCGGTCGCTCGAATTTCACTGGTGTGCTCCTCGAGCACACGATCGCGGGCAGCCTGCCCGATGCGGCGCAGTTCAGTTTCATCGCAATCCCGGAGCCAGCGAGTCACATCTTCCGCCGAAAGTGGCAGTAAAATCTCCTCACCTGGAGTAAAGAAAGTCTCCAGACCGGGCCAATTATCGGAGATGATGGCCGCGCCGCAGGCCGCCGCTTCAAACAAGCGTACCGATGGAGAAAAACCGGCCATGACCATGTCTCGCCGCGTCACGTTCAGCACCAGGCGTGATGAAGAGTAGAGATCAGCATGATGGCGAGGATTTAGATGAATGATCCGCCTCACGTTGGCAGGCCAGTCTACTGAAGCCGGATATTGCGGGCCGGCAACGATAAATTTTTCTTCGGGAAAAAAACTGGCCGGCTGGCTCAAAAATTCATCAATTTTGGGCTGGCGATCCGGCGCCCAGGTTCCCATATAGCTCAGCGCGCACGTAAACTCCGCGCTCCGGGGACGTTCATAATACCTGAGCGGGTCCACGGAGCAGTAAAGCGGCTCTGCCGCAGGCACTCCGTAGCGCAATTCCAGAGTTTCCAGAGCAGGTCCGCCGGTGAAGCTGAAGTACACATCGAGTTCCGGCATGTGCTCCGGCAGCAGATATCCGGTACGCCCGCACAATTCAAGTTCTCTGAGTGTAATCGGCGTATCAATATCGTAGAAGGTCTTCACCGCAACATTCGAGCTGAGAATTTCATCGAGCGCGGCAATGCCATCAGGAAAATAAGAACCTGCCACAGCCACGTCGGCTTCACGTAATTCGGCCCGCACTGTTGGCAGCACCTGCCGCCAGTCGTCAAAGATTTTTACACGGCAAAATTCCGGTTCCGGAAGGTCGCGATTGCCTCTGTACCACTCGGTATCGTGCTCAAAAAACACAATTTCATGCCCGCGACGCCGGAGAGCACTGCACAACGCGCGATACGTCGTGGCATGTCCATTGCCCCACGAAGATGTAATCGCAAGCCCAAAAATGACAATCTTCACAGCGATACCATTCCTTCCTGGGCGCGGGTACCGGAGAGAATGGAATCAACCTGCCGCGCACGGAGTTCATAGGTGTGCTCCTGAAGAGCCCGAGCATGCATGCGGCGGCCCATCTCCCCTGCCTGTTGCCGTGAAATAGTGTGGAGATACAGCGCAATGATCTCCGCATCCTTCGCAACTAAAATTTCCCGGTCAGGTGCAAAGAACTCTTCAATTCCTTTCCAGGAGTCCGTAATCATGCACGCAGCGGCACCGGCGGCTTCAAAGACACGTGTGGGAGGCGAGAACCCCGCGTCGGCCATGGATTCGCGATTGATATTCAGGACGAAGTGGGCCGAACAATTCAGACGGTTGTGATCGCCAGTGCCAACATGGCCAATCCAGTGGACATTCTTCGGCAGTAGCTTTCCCTCCCAGCCCTCCCCGCCAAGCATGAATTTGTATTCCGGAGCCACCTCGGCGACACGAAGGAAAAACTGCTCAACCCGGCGCTCACGGTCCGGCAAGCGGTTACCCACAAAAAGCAAATCACAATGCAGCTCAGCAACCGGAGGAACCGGATAATGCGTCTCCGGATCGAGCGCATTGTAGACAGGGCAGCAAATCTCGGCTCCCAGCCGGCGATAGCGCTCAACCACCGGCTGCCCGCCTCCATAGGTGAAGATCTTGTCATATTCCGGAATCAAAGCGCGGAATGGATCAGCCACATTCTCCTCCACTCGCGTCAAAGTTGCGGGAGCATCCACGTCCCAAAATATGGCCTTGGTCCGGGCAGAGCGGCAATCGAGTACACGGGCTTCCAGCAGATCATCAAACGCACCTACACCGCTGTGCTTGATAACCCAATCGCAGTCCGCAGCCTCAGCCATCAGCGAAGGTATGTCACTACGATCACGATAGACAATGGACCGGACATACGCGAAGTCGCCGGGATCTCGATTTTGCTGGCGTCCGTAAGCATCCGGCTCGGCAAACGTGATCTCGTAACCCAGCCGGCTGAGCTGCCGGTAAATTCCTCGATAATATGTGGCGGCGCCATTCCAGTAGCACGACGTTATGCTGGATCCAAAAACAAAAATCCTCATGCCGCAATTTCCTCGCAAATTGAAATCAACTGTTCCGCGCGATGGGCGCAGGTGTGCCGCCTGCGAATAGTACTCATGCCGTGCTCGCCCATCTGACGGCGCGCGCCTTCATCGCGCAGCAGATCCTGTATAAGCGCCTGCATTTCTTTTCCGTCCTTTGCGATGAGAAAATCCTTCCCATCTTCAAATAATTCCTCATGGTCGCTCCAGGGCGCACACAGCAACGGAATGCCGCAGGCCAGAGCTTCAAACACACGAATCGTGGGAATGCCGGAAAGGCCGTTGGCATAAGGCTGCCTGGGGATATGCAGGGCCACTGCGCTTTCCGCATAGACCTCAGGAGAAAACAGGTTGGGAAGGTAGCCGCGATACTCAATGCCTGCTTCCTGAAAACGAAGCAGAGCATTCTGCGGATAACGCACTCCATGGGCCACAAAATGTTGCTCCCGCATTCCGGCAGCGGGACGCAGCAGGAATTCCTCCATCTCGCGCGTGCGTTCGTCATCTCCCCAGTTTCCGATCCAGATGACATCAATTTGTTTTGGACGCTCCACGGGTTTAAACTGCCGGACGTCCGCGGCTTCATGAAAAGTCCATACGCGCCGGACTCCGAAACCATCGGCATACAGCCTGCGGACCGGCTCACCAAAAGCGAGAATGCCATCCAGCAGATGCAGCTGAAACCGCAGTATCTCGCCGGAATTGCTGTACGCGCGATGATGAGTGTCATGCAGCAGCGCGGTAAAACCGTACTTTTCCTTCAGCGCCAGAATGCTGTTCACCACCAAAGGCTGGTTCCATTCGTGGATGAGAACCACGTCTGTGTGCTTCAGTTGCTGCTCTAAAAATTGCTGAAAGTTTTCCTTCGAATTGTAGAAATGAATATCAAGTTCAGGATAAGAATGGCGAAATGTATCGATGGCCTCGATAGCCCGTTCGCCTTCCTGCCGGACAAGATTGGCCAGGGACCACGAACCCAGCTCTTCATAACACCGCACCTGATGGCCCATACGTACCAGTTCTCGCATCAGCCCGCGCAGAAAATGCGCGTTGCCGTGGTTCCAGTCGGAAATAAGCGAGTGACAAAACAATGCGATCCTGAGTTTTTGCTTCATAGGGTCAGAGAGGGAATCCGTGCGATGGCACGATAAATATTCAGGTACTCTTCCACCATGCGCTCCGCGCCAAAATCACGCTTCGCGCGCTCAAAAGCCAGGTTTCCGAACTTCAGGCGCAGTTGGCGGTCTTGAGACACAAGGTGAAGAGCATCTTTCAGGCTTGCACTGTCGTTATTCCGGAAAAAGATGGCAGCCCCCTCCCAGAGTTCGCGAAAGCTGGGAATATCACTGGCCACAATGGCGCAGCGGGAAAGCGCGGCTTCCAGCGGTGCGAGCCCGAAAGGTTCATAGCAAGAGGTCGCGGCATATACAGCTGCCCGCGCAAACAAACTCTGCATCTCCCGCTCATTTTGCCGGGGTTCAAAATGTATTTGGTCAACACCCCTGGGGCAGGAAAAATTCGCATTGGTTCGCTCTGGAGAACGCTCAGAACCGGCAATCACGACCGGCATGGGCATCTCCTGCTGGAGAAGCAGCGAAGCGTTCTTCCCGCTGTCCCAAAGGCGTCCCACGGTAAGTACCTGCTCTTCCTTGCTCATGTGCGGATTGAACAGCGAAGGCGTCCGCCCGTTGTAAACCACCAGGCCTCGTTCGGGCCGGCCATAAAATCGTTCAACCTGTTGCAGCATCCATCGTGAGGGCGCCACCACGGCATAGGCCGACGCAAGTCCCCGTGAGACTACCCGGCGATACCAGCGGATCCATGTCGAATCCGGCGGCTCGGTCCCATGGACGGCTTGCCACCAGCTCACTACGTCACTGTGTGCGACCAGCAAACGCGGGGCGTCCGATTTCATGGCGCCGTAATAAAACTGGCTCAGATGAATGATGTCCGGATGAATCTCGCTGGCAACCGCTTCGAGATATTCAGCCGAGGCCTTCAGGTCAGCTTCGGAATCCTGCATCCACTCCAGCTTGAATGCGGTAGGGCGGTAATCGAGATCGAGTCCGTCCATCCACTGAATCTGGTCAGCCACGGGAATATCGCCGAAGCTGACCAGCGTGACGCGATGGCCGCAGCGGAGCAGTCCTCTGACCAGCTCACTCGACCAGGTCCAGACTCCTCCAACCGTATCAGCGGTGACTAAGATATGCATTTTCGAGCTCGTCGAGCGGAGCTGGCTTCTGTTCCTGAATGTCGCTGTATCCCTTCTCGGCAAAAGTGGACGTGTACCACGCATGGGCTCTTTCCCATGCCTGGTCGTCCGGCCTCTCACCAAAAGTCTGTATGTACAGCGGGCTTCCCGGGAACGGAAACATGGGTACAGGCTCGCTCACCCACACTCCCCTGGCCCTGAGATGCTCCTGCCATCTCTGGATTTGCCTGCAATCGTCATGATCGGTAAGAACCAGGTTGGCCTGGACCCAGGGAATCCTGCCGCGGGCGTAAATCAGCAGCTCGCCGATGCGATCGGTATTCAAACGGCAGTTCTTGTTCAGCTCGTCGCGCCCCTCTTCGGTAATGGACTCCACTCCGCACTCCATGGAGATACAGTGGGCTCGGCCCAGCAGGTCCAGGCCCTCTTCATTCCACAAATCAATCCGCGTTTGAAATCCAATCTGGACAGAGCGTTCGGCAATCGCTTCCAGCAGGAGACGTACGTTTTTACCCACTCCGAATATCTCGTCGATAAAGTAGATGTACTGCACGCCACGCGAAATCAGCGTATCGATTTCCTGAACGACGGCATCCACGCTCCGCTCACGAAACTTATTACGAAACAAAGTCTTGTTGCAGAACGTGCAGGACCATGGACATCCCCGGGCAAACTCCAGCTCCGCGCCAAGGCGCTGATCGCTGGTAAAAACATGATGTCTGTGCCAGTGTTTCTCAACCGCATAATGATGGAAATCAAGCGCCCGCAGATCCTTCATGTTAGTCACGCCGAATTCCGAGCTGATGTGCTGACCTTCTGCTTTTCTGAAACAACAACCAGGGATTTCATCCCACGACTGGTAAGCCAGTTGCGCCAAAGTCTGGTCTGGTTCGCCGCGCAAAACAACGTCACACCCAGTCTTGCGCAGCGTTGCGCCTGGAGTGGCTGAAGGGTGCGGCCCAATCAACACACTCATGGCCCTGCTTTTCAGCCCCTGCAGCCATTCCAGCGGAACACGCAGTTCGGGAGGCGGACAGCGCCAGAACAGATAGGACGGAGCCGTGGGCACTACCAAAAAATCCGGACCAAAAGCAGTGGTGCGGCGACGGGTCTCTTCCAGTGTGAGATTTTCGGTCTGCGCGTCAACGACCAGCGCATCGTGTCCAGCGGCAATTATGCTTTGGCAGGCGAAGAGCAATTCCAGGGGGACATGCGGATCACGGCAGCCAAAGTAGGTTGATCCGGCGAAATCCCAGTTCGGGTTGACCAAAGCAAACTTCATCCGGCTCTTCCCATGAGTTCCGTGGCAAAGGTTTCGCCGGATGGAAACACGTGAGCATGAAGGGCCGACTGATTTTCTTCCCAGAAGTCGCGCAGTAATGCCAGCGTCTCCCGCAGCCTGGTCACGGGCTTCCAGCCAGTATGACCGTGAAGTTTGCTGTAGTTTGTGATGTAGAAGAGCTGATCTCCGGAACGAGCAGCGTCGTTTACATACTCGAGGCGACGCCCTGTCATGTTTTCGATCAGTTCCATCAGCTCAAGCAGCGAGGTGGAGTTTTCCTGCCCCCCGCCGACGTTGTAAATCTGTCCTCGGGTAACGGAGAGATTCTGGCGTACGGCATCTATCGCACAAACCAGGTCGTGAACGCATAAAACGTCACGCACCTGCCGCCCGTCCCCATAAATCACCACCGGTTTTTGGTGGAGCGCTGAATAGAGGAAGTGGGCCACCCAGCCCTGATCTTCCGTCCCAAACTGACGCGGCCCGGCAATGCATGACATACGAAAAACAACCGTGGGCAGTCCATAAGTACGCCCAAAATCATGTACGTACTGGTCGCCCGCGCCTTTGGAGCAGCCGTAAGGCGAATAAAAATCCAGCGGTTCGGATTCCGAAACGGCTGCGTGAGTGGAAGACACATAGCGCGTGGGCGCGATGAGCGGCTTCACCGCCTTTAATTCTCCATAAACTTTATTGGTGGAGGTAAACAGGACAAACGGTTTATTTCCGCCGCGGCGCGCCGCATCCAAAATGTTGAACGTACCGCCCAGGTTAACTTCAAAATCAAATCGCGGATCGGTAACGGAGCTGGTCACGGCCACCTGGGCCGCGCAGTGGTAAATCTCATTCGCTGCCTCGGCTGCCTTGCTTATCAGCCGGACATCGCGAACATCGCCGACCGTCACCTGCAGCCGGCCGCTCCTGCCATCAATTTTGCGCAGCCACTCGACGTTGTGGTGCACGCCCCGCCGGCTCAAATTGTCGAAAATATGCACCCTGGCATCTGTTTCTGCCAGCAAATGACGAGCCAGATTCGACCCAATAAATCCTGCTCCTCCAGTGATCAGAACAGAGCGGGTTTCGTGTTTACTCATTTTCGAGTCGTCATCCTTTCCGGCTTATGATCACGCAGTCAGTCCAAAACTGTTGAGCAGGCTAGCCGCCTCCGCGGCGCGGTCCTGAGCTCTCTGACAATGCAGCCATTCCAGGAGATCATTCACGCCATCGGAAAATCGGATGCGTGGAACATAGCCAAGCAGGGTTTTGGCAGCTGAGATGTCAGCAAAGCAATGGCGAACATCTCCTGTCCGATATTTGCCTGTGATATTCGGCTGAATGCCGGGACCAAGTGAATTGCCTAATATATCGGCCACTTCCCGAATCGAGATCGCCTTGCCAGAGCCCACGTTGATGGCACAGCCGTTCACCTCTGTCTTCTCCATGGCCAGCAGCGTGGCCTGGACTACGTCCCGCACATGAACGAAATCACGCATTTGCCTGCCGTCTTCAAAAATCAACGGTGGGTTACCGTTCAAAAGACGAGAAGCAAAATTCGCCGCCACGCCGGTGTAAGGGTTGGAAAGTGCCTGGCGCGGACCATAAACATTGAAATAGCGCAGAGCCACCACTGGAACGCCGTAGGCCCGGCCAAAAAGCAGGCACATCTCTTCCTGGTCTTTTTTGGACAGCGCATAAATTGAGCTGCAGTGAAGTTGTTTGACTTCCGCAGTCGAAAGTGGCGTTAGCGCTTCGCCGCACACCGAGCAAAGAGCCTCCCACTGCCTCGCACGGAGCTGTTCAACGGACCGGGGAAGTGGATCGCTGCCCCCGCACTGCTCGCACAGGTATCTGCCTTCCCCGTACACCGACATGGACGAAGCGACGATCAGTTTCTCCACACGGTGACGGCAGGCAAGCAGTTCCTGCAGCAGCACCGCCGTCCCCTGAGTATTGGTTCCCACATAGTGGGCAATTTCATACATGGATTGGCCCACGCCGACGGCAGCAGCGAGATGAAAGACTGCGTCCACGCCGCTGAGCGCACGAGCCACGGCCTCATGATCGCGAATATCACCCCGCACGAACTCCGCTTCGGGAGACAGATAGTTCGGCAGCACGCCACCGTGGACCTGCGGCGTTAGATTGTCGAAAATTCGAACCGAGTGCCCGGCCGCTATGAGCGCATCCACGAGATGCGATCCCACGAAGCCTGCTCCGCCGGTGACAAGAATGTTCCTGCCCATTTTTATTTCACTCCCGTGAGAACTGCATCCATTTTTTTGGCTGGCGCATACCGGCGCACGGCCCATGCTGCAAACTGGGCAAAGTCCACAGCCTTTCGGGGTGGGCTTGCGTAGTGCGGTGTTAACCCTAAATGTTCAGGGGTAAAGCAAAGCGTTAAAGTCGTGGTGAATGGCTTAAGTTCGCACATTTGCCGATCAAACCACGCCTCAGCGTCGGGTCGAAACCAGTCGGCCCAGCTGATCCCGGTACGCAGATACTTCACTCTGAGCCGCTTCATCCATTCCACAGCCAGATCCAAACGCGGGTCCTGAAAGTGGAACCACTGGCAAATCCCCATACCGGTCGGAAAACACTGGGCCGCAGGTTTCGGAGAGCCATCTTCACGCAGAAGTCCCATGTAGTAGTGGCGATAGTAAGCGCTGCCTTCGGCTTCCTTGTGCCGCGTGGTGGCAGTCCAGGTCGCGGGCAGATCCATGAGGCTGTACCAGTGAACACGCTCCACGATAGGCAGCAGAAGCTCCGCCGTACGCTGCAGGCCAAATACCTGGACTTCCTCGGCGCCAAACGAAGACACCCCTGCCTCCGATACCCATACCGGCTTGTCTGTAACAGCCTGTATTTCGCGGATTTTTGCCGGCCAATCGTGAATCTTCCAGTGGTTCCAGTCGAGGGGAAACCCATGAACCGCAACCACGTCCACGGCGTCCAGCACCCCCAAAGCCCCCATCAACCCAATAAAGTTAGGGTCAATCGGAGATATCCCGCCCAGCACGAGTGGCAGCTCGGGATTCTCCCGGCGAATGGATGTCGCCGCAGATATGACCATCTCAGCAAAAATCTTCCACTCCGAATCCGCCCTGAAGTCCCAGTGCGAGAGATTGTTTGGTTCATTCCACAGCATGACTGCTTCGATCATTCATTCATCCTTTTGCAAAACACCGGATTCATAAAGTGCCGTCCAGTTCATGGTCCAGAATGTATTTGCCGTCCCGCTGTACATGTTCGGGAGAGCACAGCCAGGTCTCGCATTCGGGATGGGCCAAAATTCGCAATCCCGAACTGCGAAGCATCGCCTCTACGGCGCCATGATTGGGAATCCACCAGTTGGTGGGATCTTCCGCATAATTTTTCTCGATGAAATACATGCAGGGGAACGCCGGGTCGGCGAAGATCTGCTTGTCCCAAAAATGGTAGTTGTCACTGAGTTCGGGGCTGGCAAGAGAACCGCGAATCATCGTCTGAAAGATAAGCCGGCCGCCAGCTTTTACTTTCTTGACGATCTTGTCCAAAGCGTAGAGTGGATAACGGAGATGATAGAAAAGCCCCATGAACAGGACATAATCGAACTGTCCGGGTATCTGGTCCACGTCATAAACCGAGCGCTTCTCAAATTCGATATTCAGGCCCAGCACCTGTGCGGCAAAGGATGCCTGGCCGAGATAGCGATCATCCACGTCCACGCCGAGAACGCGACTGGCATTTCTCTTCCTGAATTCGAGTGAATAAAAGCCGCCGTTGCAGCCTATGTCGAGGACCGATTGTCCGCTCAGGTCCTCCGGAACCAGAGAAGAAATCTGCTTCCATTTGATTTGCGGATAGTCGCCAAGAAAATGATGAGGCGCTGTGGGTACGCCGTTCAGGTCAATATTGTGAAACCATTCCCCCAGTTCGGCAACTCGTCGCGCCAGATCGCTGTGTTCTGCGAATCGTGCAGCAGATAAACAGGGAAATTCTTTGGTCTCTGTTACAGGCATCGTGCTGTTTACAACTCCTTGTTCCCGTGAACTCACACTGCTCAGAACACGTTAGAATCGAGGCAGAGTACTAAAGATGTCCGGGCCTCGGCTGCGAATAACAACATGGACGCAGGCATTTTCCCTGGGCTTCCGATGCTTCTCACTACCGTCCTTTTTTGCGCTTGTTTTAGACGGTTCGGCGCCCGGTGATGAGGTTGATCACAGCGACAATCAGGGCTATTACCAGCAGCAGATGAATCAGATGACCGGCAACGTTAAAGCCCCAGCCGAGCAGCCAAAGGATGATGAGAATGGCAAATATGGTCCAAAGCATAGACCCCCTCAATAATCACTCCTGAGGTGAGAGGCAGCAGAGTTGAAGGAAGTTGTCTTCCTAAGGTTGTCAGCGCAGATAGCTTGATAATTGCACGGCCAGTTCCCGAATTTGTCTGAGCTTTTCCTCAACTGGCGGGGAGAGAGGCGTGGCTTTCAGGGCCAGTTCCGCGGAAAGCAGAACACCCGTAACGGAGCTGCTGAAGCGGTCTTTCAGCTCCTGTTTGGCGCCCTGGAGGGCAAGTGCTTTTTCACGCTGGGATCGCTTCAACGCCATTTCGGCTTCTTTGCATATCCGGTCCACGCCATAGACGGCGGTATTCACAAAGACAATGGGGGCCACGCCGGAGTGGCGTACAAGCATGTCCGCCTCCACGGAGTCCCACGCGAGAAGGTTCTGGTCTACGACGATAACGGAACAGGTATGATTCGCCAGAGCAGCAATCGCATCCCGCGCCGCGGCATACAGACTCACTTGCAGTTTCGTACGCTTTTCCATCTCCCGCTTGCACTCTTCGGCCTGTGCTGCCTGGAGCAGCAAAAAGATCATTGCATCTCCATACTGCGCGTGTCTGCCGCATTCCTGTTTTGGCTCTCAGCATGGTCCACGACTTTGTATTCTTTTAACTTGCGATAGAGCGTGGTCTTCCCTATTCCCAGCAACTGGGCGGCTGTGACCCTGTCTCCATTGAGTTCGTGCAGCGCATTAAGAATTGCTTCCCGCTCAAGCTGCGCAAGAGGAACAATCCTCGGGTTTCCGCACGGAACAGGCGGCAGTGTAATCATCCGGGATTGGCGAATCTCTGCAGGAAGGTCATGCGTTTCCAGTACAGGGCCGGCAGCAAGAGCCACCGCTCGCTGCAAACAGCTTTCGAGTTCGCGTACATTGCCAGGCCAGTCATACGAACGCAGCATCTTCATGGCTTCTGCGCCAATTGTAAACCGGGGTTCTCTGTCCTGGGAAAAGCGGTCCACAAAATGCTCTGCGATCACACGAATATCTTCTCGGCGCTCGCGCAGCGCCGGTAATCTTAAATTTACAATGTTCAGGCGGGCATGCAAATCGCGTCGAAAGCTGCCTTCCGCCATGGCGCCCTCGAGGTCGCAGCTTGTGGCCGCAACGATGCGAACATCAAAAGGAACCGGTTTGCCCAGTTTGGCATGCCAAATCTCTTTTTCTTCCATGGCACGTACCAGTGTGGCCTGAATATCCAGAGGCATTTTTGACACGTCATCGAGGAAAAGGGTGCCGCGCTGCGCCATGACAAATAAACCGTCCCTGGATTTTTCATTACCAGACGCCGCATTTTTCAGAGACCCAAAAAGTTCGGCTTCCATGACGAGCGGCGTCAGAGAGCCGCAATCCACCGGAATGAATGGCCTGTCGCGAAACGGACCGTGAAAGTGAATGGCGCGGGCCACACTTTCCTTGGCCGTACCGGTCTCCCCCTGGATGAGCACAGGATGCCTGCCCGGCACGACTTTGGCCACAATCCGCTGCAACCGCTCAATTTCGCGTGACCGGCCAAGCAGGCCAGCACAGGCTGATTGGTTCCTGAGAGACTCGCGAATCGCACGACCTTCCTGAGAAAATCGTAATTGGCTGATGGCCCGCTCCAGCAGCGAGGTCAGCTCGTCGAGGTGAAAGGGTTTACGCAGACAGTCCCAGGCGCCGCTCTTCAT
>Ga0070730_10001639_pt1 | contig 21282 bp, 16 predicted proteins | sample Coa_R1_3_FD_66447 | JGI IMG/M metagenome (GOLD analysis project Ga0070730, IMG submission 66447) | Surface soil microbial communities from Centralia Pennsylvania, which are recovering from an underground coalmine fire - Coalmine... | ecosystem: Environmental > Terrestrial > Soil > Unclassified ... | reverse complement strand
GAGGATGAGGCCGCGGGGTGCGACCCCAACTCCAGGCGGCGCTGCGCGTGCTGCGGGCCTAGCCAAGAAGCTGCGCTACACGGCCCATTTGCTTTTGCCGCGGTGGGCACGCGCGGCCAGCCGATCTCCAGCTTGCGGCCTTGCAGATTGGGGCGCAACCGAGGGAACCTGCCGCCAAGCGACGGGTCCAGTCCGAGTTGGCGTTCCGCTCGTCGGTCCGGGCTTCACTTCTCGCTCACGCGAGCGCCACCAGGGCGGCGTTGACGATGTGGCCGGCGTCGATGCCGGCGTAGTTGTAGAGGTCGGCGCGTGAGCCCGACTGGCCGAAACGGTCCATGCCCAGCGGGACGGTGCGCTGGCCGAAGACGGCGCCCAGGAAGGCGAGGGCGTGGCTGGCGCCATCGAGGACCGTCACCAGTGGCGCGGTGCGCTCCTCGGGGCGCAACAGGCCGGCTTCGAGATGGCCGAAGCTCTGCGGGATCGACGCGGAGCGGATGCCAGTGAGCCGCGAACCTTGCCAGTCGGCGTACAGGCGATCGGCGCTGGTGATGTTCAGCACCGTCGTTGCCACGCCTTCGTCGGCCAGTTCGGCGGCTGCAGTCAGGACCTCGGGCAGGATCGGACCTGCCGCGGCGAGGACGACGCGGGGTGCGTCGTCGCGCGAAGGTTCCACGAGTCGGTAACCGCCGAGTAGCACCTGGCGGCGCAGCTCGGTTTCGCCGATGCGAGCCAGTACGGCTTCAAACGGGTGCTGGTCGACCGCTCGCGTACTCAGCCGCAAGTACGTGCTCGTGCCGTGTTCACGGTCGAGGCACTGACGCAACCCGTTCAGCAGGCACCACTCGGTCTCGCGCGCAAAGCAGGGCTCGTACAGTTGCAGATTTGGCAGCTCCAGACCGATCGAAGCCGTAATTGCGCTCTGGTGCGCGCCGCCTTCGGGGCTGAGCGTGACCCCGGCGGGCGTCCCGGCAAAGACGAACTTGCTGCCCGAGTAAACGCTGTAGATCAGCGCGTCCAGCCCGCGGCAGACAAACGGGTCGTAGACCGTCCCCACCGGCAGCAGCAGCTCGCCGTTCAGCTCGTGGCTCATGCCCAGCTGGCCGAGCAGCATGAACAGATTCATCTCGCTGATGCCCAGCTCGATGTGCTGTCCGGCTGGTCCGGGCTCCCAGCGGAGCAGACGCGGCACCGCGGTGGCGGGCGCCTGCCATGGGTTTTCGGCCCAGACCCCGGTGCGATTGACCCAGCCGCCCAGGTTGGTCGAGATGGTCACGTCCGGGCTGGCGGTGACGATTCGGTCCGCGAGCGGTCCGCCCATTCGGGCGAGGTCGACGAGGGTGTTGCCGAAGACCTCCTGCGTGGAGATGCTGGCCGGGGCGCGGGTCAGCAGCGATTCCGGGACGTCCGACGGTCGCACCGGCAGGGCGGCGGCCGGCGGGCGAGGTCCGTGCGGGTACAGCCGGGCGGCGGACTCACGGCACAGCTTGCCCTCGAGGGTCCGGGGTGGAAAACAGGCCCAGTCGTCGTCGGCCGGCACGTTGAGCTGGCGACGCAGTGCGTCGATCTGCTCCTGCGACAGCAGCGCGGAGTGGTTCAGCGGATCGCCCGCGAACGGCAGGCCCCAGCCCTTCATCGTGTAGGCGAACAAGACGGTCGGACGACCGCCCGAGGCGTCGGCCGCCTTGAAGGCCCGGGCGAGCTCGAGCAGGTCGTGTCCGCCGAGGTCGCCGAGCAACCCGGGCAAATCGGCGTCGCTGACGTCTTTCAGGCAGGTCCACAGGGCGTCGCGCTGGTCGGCGGGAGCGTCGCCGACGACCCGTTCGCGGGCCGCTGGGGCGGGCAAGCGGACCAGGTCCTGATACTCCTCGTTGGGCATGCTGTCGATGCGCGTGCGCAGCGCGGCGCCGCCGGGCCGACCGAACGCGGCCTGCAGACGGCGTCCGTACTTGGCCTCGAGCACCTGCCAGCCGATGCCCTGGAACAGCGCCTCCATCTCCTGGACTTTGATGCCGGGGATGACGCGATCCAGGCTCTGTCGGTTGAGGTCGACGATCCACAGGACGTTGTCGAGGCGTGTGCCGCGGATGGTCTCGTCGCTGATCGCCTCCCAGACGTTGCCCTCGTCCAGCTCAGCGTCGCCGATCAGGGCGATGAAGCGGCGCGTGGCGTGCGCCTGATCGGCGCGGAAGTGGGTCGCGGCGTAGCGATCCGCCAGCGCGGCGAACAGCGGCGCGGCGGCGCCGAGGCCGACCGAGCCCGTGGAGAAGTCCACCGGGTCAGGGTCCTTGGTGCGGCTGGGGTACGCCTGCAGACCACCGAAGTCGCGCAGGGTGGTGAGGTAGCGGCGATCCAGATTGCCGAGCAGATACTGGATGACGTGGAACACGGGGCTGGCGTGGGGTTTGATGCTGACGCGGTCGCCGGCACGCAGCCAGCCACCAAAGTACAGCGCCGTGAGGATCGACACGACCGACGCGCTGCTGGCCTGGTGGCCGCCGACTTTGGTCAGGTCAGGGTTGGCGCGTACGTGGTTGGCCTCGTGAATCATCCGCGTGGCGAGCCACAGCACACGCCGCTGAATCCGCTCGAGCACGTCCACGCCGGCCGACATGGTCTGCAGCGTAGCGCACTCGAAGCTCAGATCTTGAGGAGACGCCTCGCGTTGCCGTTGAACATCTTTGTCCTTGTCTGTCGGCCCGAGCGGTCACGGCGGGGTCGGCGTCGTGTTCTTCGCTGGCGATGACGTACGGCTTCACAGTTCCTCCTCGCGCCACAGGGTGAGGTCTGAGAGGGACATGAAAACGGTCGGCGTCCCACGTTAGCAGCGGGGTCTCAGCCGACCGTTTTCAACTTGTGAACGCGTGGTTCTAAGGCAAAATCTGGGCCACGCCCGGACTATCGCCCTTGTGCTCGGGCAGAATCACCAATCGGTATAGAACCCGGCGCGCACGGCAGCGCGATAGATCCTGAGCCGCGCGACTTCGGCCGCGGTGAACACGTGGAACGGCTCGGGGCGCGGCTCGACCGCCGCGGCTGAACGCTGGCTCCACTGGCCGTCCCAGTGCAGTCGGCAGTTGAAGCAGAATGAGGCCCGCGCGATCCGCACGGTGCGCCGGATAGCGCAGCGCGGACAGGGATGTTCCTGGATGGTGGCTCCGTTCATCGGTCGGTGTCCTTTCGGTCGCTTTCCCCAACGCCAGGGCGCTGGGCTTTCGAGTGCAGATCAACCAACTGTGGTGGCGCTTACAGCCTGAGGCGTGAGCCCCTCGCGGGCGACCCGGCGCGCCCACGCCTTCACCACGGAAGGGCCAGGCGTGGTCCGAATCGTGCCGTAGCGCAGACGTATGCCCGTGAGAATTCGCCGTTGGGAATGGTTCATTTCGTGCGCGCTTTTCGGGGCAATCCTCATCGCGCTGGTCGTTGCGGTGCTGTTGCAGGACCCGACGAGCGCGAGTGTCCCCTAGCCTCAGGCTCGCACCACAGCCTGGCACCGAGGAGCCGGGGCCGTCGCGAAGTCGCGTCGGCTATAACACCCTCGTGCCGTCCGCTCGTTCTGACATTCGCAATGTGGCCGTAATTGCGCACGTCGACCATGGCAAGACCAGCCTGGTCGACCAGATGCTGCGCCAGGCCGGGCTTGCCCGCACCCGCCAGGGCGAGCCCGAGTTCACCCTGGACAGCATGACCGGCAACCCGCTCGAGCGCGAACGCGGGATCACGATCCTCTCGAAGTTGACGGGGATCCCCTACCGCGATCACCGCTCGGGCGCCGACGTACGGCTCAACATCATCGACACGCCCGGGCACGCCGACTTTGGCGGCGAGGTCGAGCGCGTGCTGGGCATGGCCGACGGGGCGCTGCTGATCGTCGACGCGGCCGAAGGTCCGATGCCCCAGACGCGGTTCGTCTTGCAGAAGGCGTTTGAGCTGGGTCTGCGACCGATCGTCGTCATTAATAAGGTGGATCGCAAAGACGCGCGGGCCGAATGGGTGCTCGAGGCGACCTCTGATCTGTTCCTCGACCTGGCTTCCGACGCCGCCCAGCTCGAATTTCCGATTCTGTACGCCGTCGCCCGCGAGGGCCGCGCCGGCGCCACGCCCGACAACCTCGCCGATGACCTGCAGCCGTTGTTCGACACCATCCTCGACCACGTGCCGCCGCCGACCGGCGATTCCAGCGCCCCGCTCCAGGTGCAGATCAGCACGCTGGACTACGACAGCCACCAGGGCCGCTTTGCCATCGGGCGCATCCGCCGCGGCACGGTGCGGCCCGGCGACAGCGTCATCCGGCTCAGCCGAACGGGCGAGGGGTCCGGGCCCTTCAAAGTGGTCGCGGTGTATACCTATGAAGCGCTGACAAGGGTCGCTGTCCCACTGGCCCAGGTCGGCGACATCGTGGCGCTCACGGGCATCGCCGACGTGGCCATCAGCGACACGCTGGCCGATCCCAGCGCACCCGAAGCGTTGCCGGCGCAAGCGATCGAAGAACCGACGGTGCGCATGACCTTTGGCGTGAACACGTCGCCGTTTGCCGGTCGCGAAGCCAAGCTGTCCAGCACGTCGCGCCAGCTGCGCGGCAGGCTGTTGCGCGAGCTCGAGACCAACGTGAGCCTGCGCGTCGAGGACAGCGAAAGCGCCGACGAGTTCCTGGTGTCGGGCCGCGGCGAGCTGCACCTGGCAATCCTGGTCGAGACCCTGCGGCGCGAGGGTTACGAGTTCGCCGTCTCGCGCCCCGAGGTCATCACCAAAGAACTGGATGGCCGCACCCATGAGCCGGTCGAGCACATGGTCGTGGACACGATCGAAGAGTACGTCGGCCCGATTTCAGAGCTCCTCGGCAAACGGCTCGGCAAGCTCGAGCACATGGCGCACGATGGGCACGGCGGCCTGCGCATGGAATTTCGGGTTCCGACGCGCGGTCTGATCGGCCTGCGCAGTCTGTTGCTGACTGCGACCCGCGGCCACAGCGTGATGTCGAGCCGGCTCATTGGGTACGAGCCATGGCAGGGTCCGATCGGCGTCAACCGCAACGGCGTGCTGGTCGCCAGCGAGACCGGTACGGCGACCACGTTCGCCCTCGGCAACGCCCAGGAGCGGGCGCAGACCTTCATCGAGCCGCAGGCGCAGGTCTACGAGGGCATGCTGGTCGGGCTCAACTCCAGACCCGAGGACATGGCCGTCAACGTCACCAAAGAAAAGAAGCAGACGAATATCCGCTCGTCGACCTCGGATATTTCGGTGCGTCTGACGCCGGCGATCAAGCTGAGTCTGGAGCAGGCCCTTGACTTCATCGAGACGGACGAACTCGTCGAAGTCACCCCCGCCGCATTTCGCCTGCGCAAACGCATCCTCAATTCCGAAGATCGCCTGAAGGCCAGAAAACGCGGCCCCGCCGCCTGAGTCCTCAGGCTCACCCTCAGCGCACATCCGCACCGCGACGCCGCCGAGGGAAATTTCAGGTTGCGCGCGGTGGCGAGAGCTCGCTGATCCGGACCCAGTGCGGCTCGCCGCCGCCGAGCGACTGCACTTCGGCGACGCCGCGGCCAATCGACCACACCACGACCAGACCACCTGACTCCAGATACGCCATGCCGCCGGCTGCGAGCCACCGCGGGCTGGCGCCGTAACGCTCGCGCAGGTCGGCGTCGGCGATCGCGCTCAGCCGCCGCCGCCGGGCGGGCGGGCTATCGGCGGCGACGCGCCGCCCGGCCGGCGCCCGTAAGACGCGATCGGCTGCCCGCGCGCTGTCCACGCTGCGGCCTTCGAGCAATGCCAGGCCGCCGACTTTGTCGAGCGAGCTGTTGCCCTGTGAGCAGCCGGGCAGTTGCATGCAGCTCGGGCAACCGTCCGTACACGGGCAATCGCGGAGCAGCACCGCGGCTCGCTCGAGCAGCGTTTCGAGCACGTGATAGGCCTTCTCGGCCAGACCGATCCCACCCTCGGCGAAGTCATAGACGTACAGCCGGCGCTCCTCGCTGCTCGAGCCGATGTCGCGCCGGTCACACAGCAGGGCCAATGGCACAGCGTTGACCAGGGCGTGCTCCAGGGCATGCAGCGACGCCTGGTCTGGCTCGAGCGCGACCGGCACGTCCACCCACAGGCCAATCGTGTCGAGGATGGTCAACATCGGTTCGTCGAGCTGGAAGGTGGTGGCCTGAGTGCGACGCACCTCGCGATACCCGGCAATGGTCTCGCACACGCGCAGCGGCCCGACGGTGGCCTCCAGCCGCGTTGCGCCGACGTCGAGCGAGCGGGAGGCCAGCGGCTCGTCGCGCGGCGCCACCTGCACTTCGACGAGTGGACTGGTGCGGGTGTCGACGGCGTCCTCCGCCAAACGCACGACGCGGGTGGTCGCGTCCACCCCGAGCACCCGGTAGCCGCGGCCGTTGTGCAGATACAGCGCCCCGGGGTAGCACTCGCGTTGCAGGTACGGCGGCTCGACCGTGCCAAGCCGAGCGCCGGGCGCCTCAGGCTCAGTTGCGACGTCACCCCTCCTGCGTACGCCGGGGTACACCTGCAACGTGTATGGGTCGCGAGAGGTGCCGCGCAGCGAGACGTCGGCCTGTGGACCGCGTCCGCTGGTCGCGGCTCGCCAGGGCGGGCCAGCGCTGAGCTCGCCGGCCTCGGCGAGGCGCGCGACGAGTCGCCCAGCGTTGGTCGGAAACAGCGCCAGGTCGTCGGCCTCGAGCGGACGCTCCGACGCGGCGCACAGCAGGTGGCCAAGCTGAATGGCCGCGTTGCTGGGGTCCACGGCGGCTTGCTCCATCGCCCGGCCGAAGAACGCTTCGGGGTGCTGGATGTGGTACTGATCGAGCGCGTCGTCGCCCGCCACGAGCACGACCACCGCTTCGCGGTCGGCCCGTCGTCCGACTCGACCGGCCTGCTGCCAGAAGCTCATGTTGCTGCCGGGATAGCCGGCGATCACCGCCACGTCCAACGCGCCGACGTCGATCCCCAGTTCGAGCGCATTCGTCGAGACGACCCCGCGCAGCTGGCCGCCGCGCAGCCCGGCCTCGATCTTGGCGCGTTCCTCGGCGTGATACCCCGACTTGTAGGCGCTGACCCGGCCGGCCAAGTCAGCGCCGACCAGCCGCCGCACGTCGAGCAGCATCCGTTCCACCGACACTCGGGCGCGACCGAACAGGATGCCGCTGTAGCCGGCGCGCAGCGCCTCGGAGAAGACCGCGGCCGCCTCGGCGAAGACGCTCTCGTGTTCGTTCGCGCCGATGTCGCCACGCAGCGGCGGTCGCCAGAACAGGAACCGCCGCGGACCGGCGCCGGCCGCGTCGCCTTGGACTTCGACGAACGGCAGCCCGACGACCTGCTCGGCCAGCTCGACGGGGTTGGCGATGGTGGCCGACGCGCCGACGAACACCGGCTGCGCGCCATACGCTTTGGCCAGTCGCCTCAACCTGCGCAGCACCAGTGAGACATGCGCGCCGAATACGCCGCGATACGAGTGCAGCTCGTCGACGACGACCACGCTGAGATTCGAGAGCAGCGTTCGCCAGCGGCGGTGGTCGGGCAGCAGGCTGTGATGCAGGATGTCGGGGTTGGCGAGCAGGATCGCTGGCGGTCGGGTGGCCAGCTCCACGCGCTCGTCGCGCGGGGTATCGCCGGTCAGGACGGCAACCCGCGGACGCGGTTGGTCCGTGGCGGGCAGCGCCGCGACGAGCGCCTGGAGCGCGCGCAACTGGTCGCCGATCAGGGCTTTGGTCGGATAGAGGTACAGCGCGCGCGCGCCCGGCGTAGACATGACGCGCTCGAGCGTCGGCAGCGCGAACGCCAGACTTTTGCCGCTGGCCGTCGGACTGGCCAGCACGACGTTCTTGCCCGCGCGCAGTGCCTCGACGGTGGCCACCTGGTGCGCGTACAGCTGGGTGATCCCCTGGGCGAGCAGCGCCCGCGCCAGCGGCGCCGGTAAGCGCGGCCGGAGCACGCCCAGGATGGCCGCCTGGGCCGGCACCGCGCGCTCGTGAACCAGCACGTCCGCCGGCTCGTCCGCTCGCGCCGCCAGCGTGTCCTTCAGCCGCTGCACCAGCGCATCCGCAGAGGTTGAGTTCGACACGCGCGATAAAGGTAACAAGGGTGGGATTTAAAAAGAGACGATTTGGTACAGTACGCGTCCGACTTATACTTGGCCGACCCGTATTAGTTGTTTGGCGTACGCTCGTCAGGCAGTGACGACAACGATCAAACGCTCGGGACGGCATACGGCGGCGGATGCGCCGTCCTGGGCGCGGACCGTGCTGGATGTTTTTCGGGCTGAGGACATCCGCAATCTGGTGTTTCTGCCCGATACCGTGATGGGCCGCCTGCTGGCGCTGGCCGAAGCGGATCCGTTCTTCCGTCTGGTCGGCGTGCATCGCGAAGAAGAAGCCGTCGGCATAGTGACGGGCCTGTTTCTGGGCGGCCAGCGGGGCGCCATGCTGATCCAGAGCTCCGGGCTGGGCAATACGCTCAATGCCCTGGGCTCGCTGGCGATGGCGTATCGCATTCCCTTTCCGCTGCTGGTCAGTTTGCGGGGTGAGCTCGGCGAGTTCAATCCGGCGCAGCTGCATATGGGCCGCGCGGTACCAGGCTGCCTGGACGCGCTCACCATTCGTCACGTGACCCTCTCGTCAGAGACAGACCTGGCAAAACTCGTCAGCGGCGCGCTGAAGACCTGCTTCACGGCCGAGGAACCGTTCGGCGTGCTGCTCTCGGCGCTGCTCACCGGCTGGAAACCGGAAAAGTAACGTGCAGCGTCTGGACGCGACGGGCGTCGTCGTCGAGCTCGCGGGCAACTCGCCGATTGTCGGCGGCGTCGGCAACAGCACGTTCGACCTGATTCCGTTCGATCGGCCCGCCAACTTTTACATGTGGAATTCGATGGGCATGGCCTCGTCGATCGCGCTCGGGCTGGCGCTGGCGCGGCCTGACCTGCGGGTCGTCGTGCTCGACGGCGACGGTTCCATCCTGATGAATCTGGGCTCGCTGGCCACCGAGATCAGCTCCGGCGTTACCAACCTGGTCCACGTGATCTGGGACAACGGCGGCTGGGAGATCACTGGCGGACAGCCCGCGGGTTCGCCGTTCGGCGTCGACCTGGAGGTCGTGGCCCGTGGGTGTGGATTTGTCCGAACGGCGACGGTCGACGATCTCGAGGCATTTCGGGCTGTATTTGCCGAAGCGATGGCCGATGATCAGGCGTGGCTGATCGTCGGCCGGATCAGCCCGGGCGACTCGCCGTACCGCCCGAGCAAGAACTGCGTCTGGCTGCGCGACCGATTCAGCGCGGCGTTGCTACCACAGGCCAACGGCAACGCGAAGCCGTAGATCCCCCGGGTGGGGGAGGACGATAGTCCCCATAACCGCCATGATCCGCGTCAATGCGCTTCGGCGATCTACCCGGCTCGGCTCAGTGGTACGTGGGCGGCATCTGCATGCTCGCCGTGGTCCTGGCCGCGCTGGCCGCGCTTCAGCCAGGTGCCCAGGCGCCGCTCGAGCTTCTGGCGATGTGCGCATTGGCGGCCGCGATCGCGCATAGCTTTCCTGTCAGTACCCCGAGCAAACAGACCTACCACGTTTCCCTGCCGCTGCTGATCGCCGCGCTCATTCTGCTCTCGCCGCTGCAACTGGTGGCGCTGCTCGGCTTCGTCCATCTCGCCGAGTGGTTGCGCCGGCGAAACTCGATCACCGCCCAGCTCTTCAACGCGGCCGCGTACACGGTGACAGGTCTCATGGCTCAGGCGGCGTACCGCGCGTTGTGGCCCGCCGCCGGCGATCTCAGCGTCGACATTCGGCAGCCCGCCTTTCTGGTCGCCGGCCTCGGCGCGGCGGTGATCTTCGCGCTGCTGAACCGCTGCCTGGTCGGCGTCGCCATCTGGTTCGGCAATCGGATCTCGCCTCAGGATCAACATCTGTTCGAGACCGAGGGCCTGCTCAGGGACCTCGTCTTGCTGCTCATGGGGGTGCCGCTGGCGCACCTGGTGGTCATGGCGCCGTGGGCCGCCGCGATTGGGGCGGCACCGCTGTGGCTGATCCATCGCGTACTCGACCTGCCCAACTTGCGCTCGCAGAGTCGGCAGGATGACCTGACCGGGCTCTTCAGCGCGACGTATCTGACCGAGAGCTGCACCCACGAGTTGAATCGCGCGCGGCGCTTCAATCGACCGCTGAGTCTGCTGCTGCTGGACCTGGACGGGCTGGGTCAACTGACCGCCGCGCATGGGACCCACGCGGGTGATGACGCCCTGTGCGCGACCGCGCGCACGATCGGCCGCACGATCCGTGAGTACGATCTGCCTGCGCGGGTGGGCGGCGGCTTGTTCGCGGTGCTGCTGCCAGAGACCGATCTCGCCCAGGCCCAGGACGTGGCAGAACGCATCCGTCGCGACGTCGCGGCCCGACGACTTGAAGTTCCCAACAGCGTCGAGCTGACCCGGTTGACGGTGAGTGTTGGCGGCGCCGTCCTCGCCGGCGGCACCGGCAGCGCCGCGCAGCTATTCGAGGCCGCGCGAACCGCGCTCGAGCGCGCCAGGCATGACGGGGGCAATCAGATCGAGTTCGTCGCCATCGAGGCGACGCTTGTCAAGGCGGCGCCGCCATTGGTCGGCGAACCGGGCATCGCCACACTCGTACTCGGGGAGCCTGAGCGCTTAGCCGCTTCGCGCGTGCGCGCAGTCAGGGAGGCCGAATGCTCAGCGGCGCCGCGCATCGGCGCTTCAGGGGAGCCTGGGCCCTCGGCTGCTCCGCCCGTCCGCCCCGCGGGGGAGGCTGAGTGTTCAGTTGCCCCGAACGTCCGCGCTGCGGGCTTCCATTCGCTAGTTCTTGAAAAACTGGGAGGGAGCCGCGCTGCGGGCTTCCTTTCCCTGGTTCTTCTTAGAACTGGAGGGAGCCGCGCAGCGGCGGGCGGCGTTCAGTTCGCGCGGAGCCAGCGCCGGTGGTCCGCCGCATACCGTCGCGCCGCGCGTGCCGGGGTGGTGGTCCTGGCGGCGATCCTCCTTGTTTTCGGCCTGCTGTGGTCCGTCCCCACGCTGGACTGGCGACTCCTCGCGGTCCTGTTCAGCGTGGCCGCGCTGGCGGGTTTGACGTTTCACTTCAAGTCCCTCTCGGTCGCCCTGGCGCTGGCCATCGAGCTCCACCGGTCGCCAGCCCGGCTGTGGCTCGCGCGGTACTGGCGACTGTGGCCGCTGTACCTGGCACTCGGCGCGACGGGGCTGCTCGTCGGCTATGCCTACACCCGGTTCGGCTTGATCGGCGCCATCGCCCTGGCCGCCGCCGCCCTGTTGTTCCGCCAGGTGGCCGGTCAGTACGTCGACCGCACGCTCGAGAGCGTACGCACGTTGCGCACCGCCAACGAGCAGCTCGAACACCAGGCGTTTCACGATCCGCTGACCAGCCTGGCCAACCGCACGCTGTTCTCGGAGCGTCTGGAACGCGCCATGGTCCGCTCGGTCGAAGGCAGCGTGGCCGTGTTGTACCTCGACCTGGACAACTTCAAGATCGTCAACGACACCTTTGGACACGCCTCTGGAGACGCTCTCTTGCTGGCCGCCACCGATCGTATACGCGAGTGCGTCCGCCGCGAGGACACCATCGCGCGTCTCGGCGGAGATGAATTCACCGTGCTGCTCGAGGACATGCGCGACCCGAGCGACGCGGTGCGCATGGCCGAACGCATCGGCGAGTCGCTGGCTCAATCGTTTGCGCTGGCGGGCCAGGAGGTCTTCGTCTCGGCCAGCATCGGCATCGCCGTGGACACCGACCGCAGCCACAAACCAGACGACCTGATGCGCGAAGCGGACATGGCGATGTACCGCGCCAAGTCGGGCGGCAAGGCGCGCTACGAGATCTTCGACACCAGCCAGGGAACGCTCGCCATGGAGCGCCTCGAGCTCGAAACCGAGCTGCGCAACGCGGCCGACCGCGGCCAGCTCACGCTGCACTATCTGCCGGTCGTCGACCTGCTGAGCGGCAACCTGGACGCCGTTGAGGCGGTGTTGCGCTGGCGGCACCCGCGCCGCGGCCTGGTGGCGGCGCTGGAATTCATGGCGGTGGCGGAGCAGACGGGGATCGTTCTCGATCTCGGCAAATGGAGCCTGAACCAGGCGTGCCGGGACGCCGCGGCGTGGCAGGTCGAGCGGCCCGGTGTGGTCGTCCAGGTGAACCTGTCCACGCTCGAGCTGCAGCGCGCGTCACTGGTCGAGTTCGTCGCGGAGGCGTTGGCCGCCGCCGATTTGCCGGCTAGCTGCCTGCGACTCGAAATCCCCGAACGTTCGTTCGCTGGCAACACTGAGGCGACCGCCGACGTGCTCGGCGCGCTTCAGGCTATGGGTGTGCGGATCGCGCTGGATGACGTTGGCGATGGCACGTCGTCGCTGGCGTGGTTGAGCCGCTCGCCGGTCGACACCCTCAAGATCGGCGCAGCGGCGTCGGATTCACCGGCGCTCGTGCGCGCCAGCGTCGCGCTCGGACACGCTCTGGGGATGACGGTGACGGCTCAAGGCGTTGACACCGTCGAGCAGGCCGTCCGCCTGGCCGCGCTCGGCTGCCGACACGGCCAGGGTGAACTGTACGGCGATCCACGCACCGCGGCGTCCCTCGCCGACCCCCTAGCCGTGCGAGTCGCCGCCCGCGCGGCGTAGCGACGCCGCTGGCAGGCGCACAAACTCCGCCAGGAGGCTTTCAAGGGCCGCCGCGAGGCTGACGGGAGCCGCGCCGGCATGCGGTTCGAGGCGGCCGGCGTGGACGGGCGAGGTCTGGATCACCGTGCTGCGCGGGGCGACCAGCCAGTAGAACCGTTCGGGCACCTGCAGCGCGGCGATCGGGCCGCCTTCTGGTCGGCCCTCACAGATGGCGACGAGCGTGCCCAGGTGACGTTCGACGGTGGCGACGTCGATGCCCGGCGCCAGGCTCAACAATCGATCCGTGTCCAGTTCGATGCGCGCCCGGCAGAACTCGTGCTCGCGGGCGAACAGGATGACCCCGACGTTGAGAAACTCACCGCGTTCGACACGCGGCACGACGCGGATAATCGCGTAGCTATACCACACGGTGGGTCAGCCTTGGTCCCAACGGCTCGGGACCACGCTGTCGTGCGCCGATCGCCTCGCCGAGCCAGGCCCGCGGTCCGTTCAGGCGCTCGAAGAGATACGTGAGGTACGCCGCACGCTGGTCGCTTTGCGTGGCGAACTCCTCTTCGGGCCCGAGCCACTCTTCGGGAATGGTGTCCACGATCCGCGCGAGCAGCGCCGGATCGAGCCGAGCACGCAGTCTGGCGTCGGCCGCAGTCAGATCGCCAGCGAAGGGCAGCAGCACGTGGTCGGCGATCTGCGGGAACGGCGAGTGGATGCGCTGCTGCCAGCCGGCCCACCGGTGATGCACAAAGACCGCCGCGCCGTGGTCGATCAACCACACGCGCTCCAGCGATACCAGCAGATTGGTGTTGCGCGGCGTGCGATCCACGTTGGTCATGTACGCGTCGAGCCACACGATGTCGGCCGCGAGTTCGGGTGTCAGCAGCGGCCCGTCGACGGACGGGTCGAAGGCCAGCGCGCCGGGCAGATAGTCGAGCCCGAAGTTCGCGCCGACGCTGGCGCGCAGCACGTCCTGGATCTCGGGATCCGGCTCGCTGCGACCGAACCCGGCGTCCAGGTCGACGACGGCTGGTCTCGGAACTGGCAGGTCGAGCGCCAGACCGACCAGCGCGACCAGCGCTTCGGCGACGAGCGCTTTGGGGCCCTGGCCCGCGCCACGGAACTTGACCACGAACGTGCCTTCGCCCTCGACGTCGACGACCCCCGGCAGCGAGCCGCCCTCGCGCAGCGGCACCACGTACCGCGTCCCCAGCAGGCGCGGCAGCAACGGTGCGTCCATGCATCGATCTTAACCTTCGGTCTCAGCCGGTATGCTGGGCACGCCACCATGCCGACCGCGCTGGCGATGGCCGCGGCTGCCTTCTTGCTGACCCTCGGGCTGGGCTACCCCGCCGTGGGATATCTACGTCGGGCGGGGGTGGCCAAGCAGGTTAGCGCCAACGAGTTGCCGTCGCACTTCAGCAAGACGGGCACGCCGACGATGGGCGGGCTGCTGTTCGTCGGGCCGATCATTGCCCTGACCCTCGTGCTGGCGCTGACGTGGTCGCGCGAGTCGGGCCGATCGCTACTTCTACCGCTGGGCACGATGTTTTTCAGTGCCGCCCTCGGCGCGTACGACGATCGGTTGTCGCTGGTGGGTAGCCGCGGCGGCGGTTTGACCGCGCGGTCGAAGTTTGGGTTGCTCGGCGGCGCGGCGCTCCTGGCTTCGCTCGCGCTCTGGTCTCCCGCGATGTTGGGCGTGGACTACCTGTTCGTCCCCGGCCTGGTCGAGCGCGTGTCGATCGGCTGGCTGATTGTGCCCCTGGCCTGGCTGGCGATCGTGGGCGCCGCGCACGCCGTCAACCTGACGGACGGCCTCGACGGCCTGGCGGGCCACACCGCCGCCGTCGCGTTCGTCGCCTACGGCGTGATCGCCTTCCTGCAAGGGCAAGTGTACCTGGTGACGTTCTGCTTCACGGTGGCTGGCGCCCTGCTCGCATTCCTCTGGTTCAACGCCTACCCCGCGCAGGTCATCATGGGCGACACCGGCGCGCTCGCCCTCGGGGCCACCCTCGCGGTGGTGGCGCTGATGCTCGGCCAGGTGCTTCTCCTGCCGATCGTCGGCTTTGTTTACGTCGCGGTGACGCTGTCGGTGATCATTCAGGTCGGCTACTTCCGCCTGAGCTCGGGGAAGCGGCTCTTCCGCCGGGCGCCGCTGCATCGCCACTTCGAGTTAATGGGCTGGAGCCAGATGCAGGTCGCGCAGCGCTTCTGGCTTGTCAGCATGATCACGGGCCTGCTCGGCGTGGCGCTCGCGCTTAAGTAGTGAGCGCCGCTACGGGGATTACGCCGATATCGCTGAGCCAGCCGCGGAACGCATCCCAGAGCGCGGGCACGCGCGTCGCGTACGAGTGATCGGCACCCGGGACCAGCGCGTAGCTCACCTGGGGGGAGACCGCGTGCAACCCTGGGCCGCGCTCGGCCAGGTCGCGAAAGGCCAGGCCGTCGATCTCGAGCTCGCCGAGGGTGACCAGCAGCGGCGCGGTCGAACCAGGGGCGCGCGCGAGGATGTCGTACGGGCTGTCGGGGCCGTACTTGTCGATATAGGTTCGCGCTGCGAACGAGCTCACGATCGGCACGGCGACCTCGATGGTCGCTTCGGGCTGACCCGTCGCGACGAGGTGCCGGGCTCGATCCATGTCGGCTTTGAAGCGCGCGCCCTCATCGGAAGCGAGATAGGCAGCGTAGGAAAAGCGCGGCGGCGAACTGGCGACGGCGCACACGACGCGCGGGTCGCGTTCGATCGACTGGTAGTAGATGGTCTTGACCGCGCCCAGGCTGTGGCCCCAGAGCCCGATGCGCCGGTAGCCCAACGACTCGGCGAAGGCGAGCCAGGCGCGCCAGTCCTGGCGGCAGTCGTCGATGATTTCGTACTCGGCGCCAAGCTTGCCGCGCGGGCCACGATACGCCTGATCGTGGCCGCGGCTGTTGACGCGGACCACGGCGCAGCCCTGATCCAGCAGCAGCGCGCCCAGGTCGTCGAAGAAATACGGGTTGTAGAAGTTGCCGCCCACGCCGTGATGGCAGATCAGCAGGTCCAGCCCGAGCCGCTTGTCGCCCCCGGCGGGTCTTCGCAACGCACCGTCCAGCCGCACGCCATCGGTGGTCTCAACGCTGACCAGTTCAACCTGCATGTCGCATTCCTCCCGTGGATACGTCGATTGCATCGAGCGTATCAGCGCTGCCTTCAGGTGCCCGTAGTTGCGGCCCCAGCGGGCACCTCGTCACCTCGTGCAACGCGGACGACACCAAGCGAGCGCGGGATTCGGCGTGGACGCCATGGACGCTGCTCAGGCTCGCCGTCGTACTTCAGTTCGCGTCTTGGCGCCCGCAGCGGGGATCCTCTCTTTCGTACCACGTGGCACGGCATGGAGCGAGCGCAGCGGTGCGGTGGGCCGACGATCCCAGGGCGGGTGAAACGTCTCGCACGCCGGCCTAGCATGAACGCCATGGACGCGGCTCACCATCGCCTGGCTGGCGTCGATCCGATTCTGATCCAGCATCCGTTCGACCGGCAGGCCATTGCGTCGCTCAAGCGCGTACGCGGGTTCGAGTTCTTTTTGTCGAAGTTCGTCGACGCCGGGGTCGAGCGTATGGAATACCAGCTCAGCGTCGCGAGCGGCGTGCGCGTCGGGCCGCGGCAGCTGCCGTCGCTGCATGGCCACCTGCGGACGGCGTGCGCGGTCCTGGGTGTCCCCGAGCCCGAGTTGTACGTCTGTTCGGGCGGTCTGAACTCGAGCGCGGCCGGACCAAACCATCCGTACATCGTGCTCATGAGTGGCGTGCTGGGCCTCATGGACGACGCCGAGCTGGCAGCGGTCATCGCGCACGAGGTCGGACACGTGCGAGCCGGCCATCTGCTCTACAAGTCGATGGCCAGCGCCGTGGACTTCTTTGGCGGCGTCGCCAACGACTTCTCGCTCGGGTTCAGCAAGTTTGTCACGACCCCGGTGCAGGTCGGCTTGCTGACCTGGGACCGCTGGTCCGAGTTGACCGCCGATCGGGCGGCGCTGCTGGTTGTCCGAGACCCGCGCGTGTGTCTGCGGCTGCTGATGAAGCTTGGCGCTGGCGCCAGCGGCGCCACCGAGCCGCTGGACCTGGACGCCTATATCGACCAGGTCCGCGCCTACGCTCAGGACACGGAGCAGACCCTCAGCGATCGGGTCTACCACTTCGGGGCGACGATGCAACGCGGGAGCCTGCCCTTCACGATCCAGCGCGCTCGGGCGCTGCTCGACTGGTACGAATCCGGTGGTCTGGACCAGGTGCAGGCCCAGGCGCTCGCCGGAGCCGGCGAACCGGCGCTGCGTTGTCCGGCGTGTTCGCAAGTCGTGCGCCGAGGGTCGCTGTTCTGCGGGGAGTGCGGCGCGCGCCTGCCCAGCGAGTCCCGGGAATGAAAAGCACGGTACGATCACGGCCAGGTGCGAGCTGTTAACTCAGTTAACACACAACGCAGAGCGAAAGGATGTGCATCCGTGACTCACCAAGATCCACGCCCCGAACTGTCCCTGCTCGAAACGGCTCGACAACCCATGACGCGACGCCAACTCGTTGGCCGCGCGCTGGGCGTCGGACTGAGCCTGCCGGTGTTTGGCGGCCTGCTGGCCGCGTGCTCGGCCGCCGCACTCACCGAGGCAACGGAAGTCGAAGCGGCAACCCCGCCCGCGCAGGCCGCCTCGACGCGCCCGCTGACGCCCACCTTCTACCAGTGGATCGTCGATCTCCATCCGTCCTTGCCGCTGGTCAACGCGAATTTCCAGAACACGACGCCGCTCAACTTTCAGATCGCCCCGGTCCAGGGGTTCGGGATCGACCGCTTCGTCGCCGAAGCTCGCGATAAGAGCAGCACCTGGGATGTCTACGTCGGGATGACGCCCTTTGTCGAGATGTCGGCGCTGATCGAGGCCGACGTGATCGAGCCGTGGGACAACTACATCCCGAAAGAAATCCTGAACGACATCATCCCGTCGATCCGCAACGAGTGCACCGTGAACGGGCAGTTGTACAGCTGGCCATTCCTGCTCGACATCATCACGATGGGTTGGAACAAGGGCCAGAGCGACCAGGCCGGCATCACCGATATGCCGACCACGTGGGATCAGCTCGTCGCCGACGGCAAGCAGATCATGACCAGCAATACGGCGCCGTACGGGGTGGTGTTCGACGCGCACGGCTGGCGTTCACTGGCGCCGATCACGCACAGCATCAGCACCAACGTGTACACCCCCGATCTCTTCTTCGACTTCAACAGCGATCCAGCGCTCCAGGCGCTGGACATCATGAAGCAGATGCTGGCTGTCTCGGCGCCGAACGTGCTGAACACCGGCACAACCGACGCGGGCGTGAACAATACCCCCGACGAAGATGCCTTCGCCGCACAACAGGCGACGTACTTCGTCAAGTACCAGAACGCGCCACTGCGTTTCGCGGCGACCTGGCCAGACCCATCTCAGCTGCAGCTTGGTCCGCTGCCGAAGGCGGTAGGCGGCGAGGGTGCGACCGTCTTCTGGACGACCGGCGCCTGTCTGTTCAAGTACGGCCAGAACAAGGACAAGGCCGCCGAGTACATGAAGTCGCTGACCTACAACGACGGCATCTGGAAGGATTCGATCAGCGGTACACCGACGAGCCATCCGGGCCAGATCCCGCCGTACCAGTCCTACTACGACAAGTGGTCGGTCAACCAGCCCACGTGGTGGCAGTCCTGGGTGCCGCTGATTCTCGATCAGCTCAAGGTTGCCAAGGCGATCCCGAATCAGAAGTTCGGGCTGAGCCAGTTCCAGATCGGCCAGTCCGAGTGGGAGAAGTACCTCAAGGGTGAGGAGTCCGACCCGAAGGTGGCGATGCGGGCCGCCTGGGACGCCGTCCAGGCCGAGGCCAAGAAGAGCGCCTGAGGCCTGCCTCGGCGGTGACCGATTCGGACATGAGCGGAGCGGGAGCCTGAGGATGGCGTCGACGACTCTGGACTTCCGTCGCGGCGCGGCCAGTGGCCGCGCCGCTTTCCTGGCCCGCCAGGGCGCCAACTGGGTGTTCCTGCTGCCGACGTTGATTTTCTTCATCGGCTGGCAGGTCTATCCCATCTTCCGCGTGCTCTGGATGAGCCTGACCGACTACCACTTCCTGCGCAACCAGCCGGCGGCGTGGGTCGGCTTCCGGAACTACGCGAACGCCCTGGCCGATCCGATCCTGCTGACGGGGCTGCTGCGCGCGGCCACGTTCACGGCGCTCTTTCTCCCGGGCATGATCTTCGTCCCCATGCTGCTGGCGATCCTCGTGGACCGCGTCCGTCAACCGACCCTGGCCGCGACCTACCGGCTGATCCTGCTGATTCCAGCGGTCATCCCCGGACCGCTGATCTTCGTGCTGTGGAAGTGGCTCTACAACTTCAACATCGGTCCGATCGACTACTTCCTGGTGCAGGTCGGCATCGTCACGCCGCAGACCGCCCCCCAGTGGCTCGGGGACCCGAAACTGACGCTGCCGGCGATCGCGCTGATGGAGGTGTGGTGGGGACTCGGCTACCACACGATGTTCTACCTGGCCGGGCTCGCGGCCATCCCGAAGGAGCTGTCGGAGGCAGCACGGGTCGACGGCGCCAACGAATGGCGCCTGTTCTGGCACGTCACCCTGCCCAGGTTGCGACCGATCCTGCTGGTGCTCGTCGTGCTCAGGTTCGGCACGGCCATGGCGGTCATCGACGAGTACCTCATCCTCGGCGGTTTCAACCGGGCGCTACCTACCTATACCTGGACGGTCTATATGTGGGACCTCGCGTTCCAGATCGGCGACTGGTTCCAGGGCTATGCGGCGGCGATCGGGTGGATCGGAGCCGCGGCGATGCTGGTGGTGGTCGGTGGACTGTTCTGGGTGTTCCGATCCCGTGACTAGCCTTCGGAGGAGGTCGATATGGCCACCGGCGAACTAGCCAGACTCGGCGTGCGCTCGACCGCGGGCCCGCGGCGACGACCAGTTCCCGTTGGAACAATTGTGCGCCACGTGGTGCTGGTGGCGTTCATGCTGGTGATCCTGGTGCCACTGGCGTGGGTGCTGCTGCTGTCGATCAAGTCCATCCCGGATGCGTATCGGCCTGGCTTCTGGCCGCAGCACTTCGACTTCACCCACTATACGTACGCCCTCACGAACATTCCGACGCTGCCGCGCAACATGTTGAACAGCGTCTTCGTCACGCTGAGTACGGTGGTCATCACCACGATCTGCGCGGTATTGGGTGGCTACGCGCTGGTACACCTGAGATTGCGCGGGCGAGCTGTCGTGCTCGGGCTACTGGTCGCGTCGCTGTTCTTTCCGACGCGCGTCACCTCGTTGATCGCCATCTTCGAGACGCAGCGCGCGCTCGGGTTGATCAATACGACCGCTGGCCTGATCTTGCCCTACATCACGCTGAATCTGGCCCTGAGCGTCTTCATCATGCGCGGCATTTTCGAGCAGATCTCGCATGAGCTGGTCGACGCGGCCAGCATTGACGGCGCTGGGCCGTGGCGCACCCTGCTCAGCGTGCTCCTGCCGCTCACGCGCAACGGCATCGTGGTGGTGATCATCGTTAACTTCGTGAGCGCCTGGGGCGAGTATCTGCTGGGCGTCACGCTGACCAACGACCAGGAGGTCCGGACCTTGCCGGTCGTCCTGGCCGGGGCATTCGGGGGGATGGGTCAGTGGGCCTGGCCGCGCATCGCGGCGGTCTACGTCATCGCCATCGCCCCCGGCCTGGCCGCGTTCGCGCTGTCCCAGCGCTGGTATATGCAGGGTCTGCAAGAAGGCGCCCTCAAATACTGAACGGCTCAGCTGGCGGTGGCGCCGGCCTCCACTTCAGTGCGGAGCTTGGACGTCCCGACCCAGCCCGTTTCTGACACGTCGACCATGACCCCATCGGGTCCGCTGTACTTGACCTCGACATTGCCGCCCGGGCGATGGCCCTGGCCGACACCCAGCGCCCGGTTGACGTCCTCGCGCGGTTTGGAGCCCGCGTCCTCGAGCTTGCGCGCAATCTCTTCCAGACTCTCGACCTGAAACCCGATGTGGTGGATGCCGGACCACTGCTTGCCGCGCTCGACGCCGGCGACGTCGTCGCTCTTGAAGTTGAGGATGGCGAGGTTCAGGTCGCCGTCGCTCAGGTAGTAGCCACGCGCCCCGTGGCTGTCAACTTTGCCCACCTCGTGCATGCCGAAGACCTCCATGTAGAACCTGGCGGTCGCATCCACGTCCTGAGTCGAAATGGCGATGTGCTTGATCTTCGGCATGGCTGGTCTCCCTGGTGGCGTATTGTGCCACCGTTCGTCGCCGGGGCTTACGTCAGCCCGATCAACCACCGACAGAGGTCGAGCAGGAACGCGGGATAGAGGTGCCCGACCTCGTTGCCGGTCGGCAGGGTAACGCGCTGCTGGCCCCAGTCCAGAATGCCGCCAGCCCAGTGCGGCATGACATCCGGAGCAAGCGCACCCACCCGTCCGGCGCCGCGCTGCCAGACCGTCAGAATTGGTGTCGTCGACGGGTCGAGCGTTGGCCGCTGCTCGGCGTCGACGCGCAGTCGGCGACCCTCAACCAGCACGTCGGCACCGTCGCGCTGGCGGACGCCGTTGTAGCCGACGACGACGCACGGCTCCGGTCCCTGAATCGACGCGACGGCGGGGTGGGCCGCGCGCCG
>Ga0070730_10001638_pt1 | contig 21288 bp, 21 predicted proteins | sample Coa_R1_3_FD_66447 | JGI IMG/M metagenome (GOLD analysis project Ga0070730, IMG submission 66447) | Surface soil microbial communities from Centralia Pennsylvania, which are recovering from an underground coalmine fire - Coalmine... | ecosystem: Environmental > Terrestrial > Soil > Unclassified ... | reverse complement strand
AGCTGGACAGAGCGGATCCGGATAGCAGGCTGCTGTCGCATATGCGCATGCGGCGCATGTCGGCAGAGATGTTGAACGACTCTTTCGTCGAGATCGCCGGCCGGCTGGATGAGCGGCGCTATGGATCGCCGGATCCAGTGCTCGTGCGCGACGACGGGTTGGTGGATGCCATCGAAGGAGAGCGTGGCTGGCGCCGCAGCATCTATCTGCAGCAGCGGCGTTCGGAGACGCCGACGCTGTTCGAGAGCTTCGACTTTCCGCAACTCAACCCCGCGTGCCTGGAGCGGTCGCGCTCGAATGTGGCGACGCAGGCGCTGGGATTGCTTAACGACGGCATGGTGCGAAAGCTGGCAGACGCCTTCGCCGCGCGTGTGGAGAAGGAAGCCGGCGACGACGCGGGGCGACGGATCGAACAGGCATATTGGATCGCGCTAAGCCGGCCGCCGTCGGCTGAGGAGAAGAAGACCAGCCTGGAGAGCCTAGCCGAGCTGAGAAGTCTCGCGGGCACGGGGCAGGCGGACCACAGGGCTCTGGTCAAGTTTTGCCACATGATCATGAACTCTGCTGCTTTCCTGTATATCGACTGAGGCATTGTATGGAACGGAATCATTATGCACCGCTGCACGTGACGCGCCGCCATTTTTTTGACCGGATTGTCGACGGCGTGTCGGGTGCGGCGCTGGCGACGCTTCTAAACAGAGACGTGTACGGGGCTACGGGCCTGCCGGACGACGCGGGGCTGCCCGCCGGACACCGCCGCTTCTACGATCTGAAGCCGCGTGCGCCGCACTTCGAGCCGAAGGCCAAGCGAGTAATCCATCTGTCCATGAACGGCGGCCCGAGCCAGATGGACCTGTTCGACCCGAAGCCGGCGCTCGAGAAGCATAACGGCGAGGCGTATTTCGATAAAGTAGCAGGCGACGTGACGTCGCCCGCGCAGGCCGGCGGCCTGATGCGCAGCCCGTTCCAGTTCGCGCAGTATGGCAAGAGCGGCATGTGGGTCTCCGAGCTGATGCCCAACCTGGCGAAGCACGTGGACGACATCTGCATGATTCGCTCGATGCACACGTTGCATTCGAATCACGAGCCGGCGCTATTCGTGATTCACTCGGGGCGGACGATTCAAGGCCGGCCATCGATGGGCGCATGGACGATTTTCGGGCTGGGAACGGAAAACCGGAATCTGCCGGCGTACGTGGTGCTGGACGACCCGCTGGGTCTTCCGGTGAATGGCGTACAGAACTGGCAGGCGGGATTTCTGCCGCCGATTTATCAGGGCACGCGCATCCGCACGCACGGATCGCCTATTCTGAACCTCCAGCCGGATGATCCGGAGCCGGATGCTTTCACGCAGGCGGGGCGGCATCTTCTCTCGCGCCTGGACGCCATTCACAAGCGCGAGCATCCGGGACAGATGGAGCTGGACGGCCGCATAGCGAGCTACGAACTGGCGGCGCGGCTGCAACTTTCGGCCAGCGATGCGCTCGACATTTCGAAGGAGAGCGAAGCCACGCGCGCTATGTACGGCATCGGACAAGACGCGACGGACTCATACGGACGCCGCTGCCTGATGGCGCGCCGACTGATCGAGAGAGGCGTGCGGTTCGTGCAGCTCTACATCAATTTTCAAATCTGGGATCACCACTCGCAGCTGGAGAGCGGCATGCGGTACTGCTCGGCGCGCACGGATCAACCGGTGGCTGCGCTGCTCGAGGATCTGAAACAGCGAGGGCTGATGAACGACACGCTGGTGATCTGGGGCGGCGAATTCGGGCGGATGCCCATCTCGCAGATTATCGGCGATCCGAAGGATGCCGGACGCGACCACAATCCGCGCGCGTTTTCCATGTGGATCGCGGGAGCGGGGGTGAAGGCGGGCCTCACCTACGGGGCAACCGACGAGTTCGGCTTCGCGGCCACGGAAAATCCGGTGAGCGTGGCCGACTGGCACGCAACGGTGCTGCACCAGCTGGGCCTGGACTACCAGCGGCTGGTTTACGAAGAAGACGGCTTGAAGGAAAAACTGACCTCGCAGTACGAGTGCCGCGTGGTCAAAGAGATTCTGGCCTGAAGGCTCCGAACGTAGTGAAGGCCGTGCCGCTGATTTCCGCCGCGCCCATTTGTTGGGCCACGGCGATCGCCGGTCACTACCGTTGGTCATTTCAGTTCTCTACAACCGTTGCTCCCAGCGGAGTGATAAGGTAATTAAAATGCGCGTACCGCCGATGTGGGGGCGTTGTGCGCCGATTACGAATCACTTTGGACGCGAGAGGGCTCGACATGAATACGATGATCATAGTTTCAACTGTTCTTCTGGCATCGACGCTGGCTGCTGCCGATGTCCCATCTTCGGACGTGCAGATCGCCGCGGCGGTCCTTGCTGCGCCGGCGGACCTTCGTGAGGGCGCGGCCGTCCTCGGTTACAGCCCGCAAGGCGAGCTGGTGAAGCTTCGCGAGGGGAAGAATGAACTTATCTGTCTCGCGAATGACTCGAGTAAGAGCCGATTCAGCGTGGCTTGTTATCACCGGGATCTTGAACCTTACATGGCTCGCGGCCGCGAACTTCTGGCGCAAAAAGTTACTGGCCAGAAGCGCAACGACATTCGCTGGCAGGAAATTGCCGAGGGGAAACTCTCTATGCCGCGCGAGCCTCGCTCGTTGTATGTGCTGACCGGCACGAGTTTCGACGCGAGCACTGGAAAAGTTGCGGATGCGTACCTGCGGTGGGTAATCTATGTGCCCTTCGCAACGACCGAATCCACCGGGCTGTCAACCAAGGGGAGCGACAATGCACCATGGCTAATGTACCCGGGCACTGCGGGAGCACACATCATGATCAACCCTCCGAAGAAGTAGACGCGGTTCGAAGCGCAAGAGACGAATGCGTTCACCGGGTAAGTACAAGCCACGAAGCGTGCGCCTCGGTGACGCAATACTCTGTTGGGATTAGACACAATCGCATACGGCGCAACGGTCCTCAAATAATTTACCGTTACAACTTGACCTAAGTGGGACCAAATTAACCAATGAGATCTGTTTCAGGCTGTTTACCGAATCTTAAGATTGTTATGCACGTTTATTTGCAGTCCGCCACTCAACCGTTGCGGTTACTTTTGACGAGTTCGCAGGCGAGAACACATGTCCTCCTACGGATTTTCGGCCGGTGCAAGCCCACGCTACGTCCCGCGGCGGAGGATCAGCCCACGCTCGCTCGTGGCGCGCGCTTTTGTCACGCTGGCGCTGGCGGCAACCGCCCTGGTGAGTCCCGTTCTCGGGCAGCTGGCTGATGTGTCCGGCTCCTAGCCGGAGTCGGTGCTGTTTGAGAACTTACCCGTCGTCGAAGCGGCAACGCTGCACACCCAAACGCTCCAAGAGGCTCCGGCCAGCATCACGGTCATCTCGGCCAAGGATATCCGCACGTACCGATTTCGCACACTGGGGGAGGTTCTGGCATCGGTGCGCGGGTTTTACGTGACTTACGATCGCTCTTATCACTACGCGGGCTTGCGCGGGTTTTCACTGCCGGGCGATTACAACACGCGCTTCCTGGTGATGCTCAACGGCCATTACCTCACTGAGAACATCTATAGCTCGAATAATTTCTTCGGCCAGGATTTTGACCTGGACATGGATCTGGTCAAACGGATCGAGATTGCCCGTGGCCCATCGTCGGCCCTGTATGGCAGCAACGGCATTTTCGCGACGATTAACATCGTGACGATCTCGCCGGTCGAAGCCAAACGGCTACGCGCCAGCACGGAAACGGGCAGCTTCGGTGAGAGGAAAGGGATGTTTTCCATGAGTTTGCCGCTGGGTCACGGCGCCAATCTGCTGCTGTCGGCGTCTGTGTTCAACAACGGCGGGCAGTCGCTCTATTTTCCTGAGTTCGATCGTGCCGAAACCAACCTCCGGCGAGCCGTGGACGTAGACGAAGAGCGCGGCTATCACACTTTCGCCAACCTGATTTAGCGCAACTGGAGCTTTACGGGATACCTGGGAGCGCGTGAAAAAATAGTGCCCACAGGCGCGTACGCTACGGTTTTTAACGACGCCGGAAACAAGTTCTCCGATACGCGCGGTTACTTCGAGGCGGCATATTCCCAAGGCGCTGGCCCCGGTCCTTGCCGGGAACGGCTTGGAAGTACTGCAGTTTCTGGATGAGAGCGTTTTTGACTTGATCCTGATGGATGTTCAGATGCCGGTGATGGACCGGCTGCGCGCTACCCAGTTGATCCGTGAACGTGAGAAATCAACGATGAAGGGCGACCGGGAGCGCTGTATTCAGGCCGGCATGGATGGCTACATCGCCAAACCGGTCGCCGCCGACGAGCTGTATCAGGCTATTGCCGACGCACTGGCGGGTCCGGCAATCCCGGCCGAACCTCTGCCAGCAAGCTGACAACATCCGAAAAACGACCCGAGGGAACCTGACACTGGTTGGCGGCAGAGCGCACGGCCCCGAAAACCGGCAACCTCACGAAAATCGTATCCATGGATCTTCCATGACTTCCTAAAAGTGGAAGTTTGAGGCCGTTGACGACGTTGAGATAGGTCAGACAATGTTAAACGGCATCGGGTGGAAATGCGATACCGCAGCCAGTTGCAGACTCGTCCGACATCACGTTTGTACGGAGGCAAACATTGGCGCTTCTCGTGCGATGGAACGAACCCGTAAATGCCCTTAGCGAGTACGGTGTTGGAGAAACGGTATATGGCATCATCGGGCACCAAGGGAGACCTGCCAAGTGCGCAGCGCGACCCACACCCAACGCAGTTCAGGACGCGACCGTCCCAGGCGGCAAGTACGAATTTTGGCGGTGGCGGGAAGGGGTGGGAAATGGGTGAATCGGCCACCGGTCTATTGCTGGTGGCGTCGGATCTCACACCAATCTACGCTAACGCCGAAGCGATACAAATTCTGGCATACCCGGAAATCTCAAAACCCATGGGGTCGTTGGACGGTTTTCTGGCACGCAAGATTCGATCTGTCCTTATTGTCAATGAGAACGATGCTCAACCGGAATTCGCAACCGAGTTCGTCTCCGGCAGGCGTCGTTATGTATGCCGGGCATTCTCGCTCGACAGGAGCACGCCGGATCATCCGGCCTTGGCGGTTATTCTCGAGCGCAGCCGACGGACATCTTTTAACGCGGCCCAAGTGGCTACCCAGTTCCGCCTGACGCCCAGGGAGCAGGAAACGCTGCAGTATCTTATGGAGGGGCTTACGAATAAGGAGATCGGACTGCGGATGAAAATCAGCCCCAATACCGTGAAGGCGTTTTTGAAGCTCATCATGATGAAGATGGGTGTGTCTACGCGCTCCGGAATTATTGGGAAGACCATCAATCCGGTTTTGCAGCGAGGTTCTCTTCTGGTCGCCTCCGCAAATCATCCATTTGGGGAGTAGGCTCTAAAAAAGCCCTATGGTATCTTAATTAACCAGGCAACATCCGTTAATTCCACGCGTCTCTTCAACGACCGGGAGTAATGCAGCGCGGTAGCTATGTCAAGATCTGGCGGAGAAGAGAAACGGCGGGAACTGCGTTATCCGTTTTCCTGCGATATTAAGGCCTACGAGCTGTCTTCGTACGGCGTCTCGAGAGCCCGCAAACGTGTCATCCGAGGCACAGTAAAGGACATCAGCGCCGGCGGGTTATCTCTTTTGACCGATCATGCTGTCAAGCCCTCGACCATTGTGCGCTGTGAGATCCGCGTGGCTGATTTACCTGTCGCGATTCCCGTTCTCTCCCAAGTCAGATGGATTCAAAAGGACAGTGGAAGCCGGGACTGCAGGATAGGACTTCAGTTTCTGCTGTGAAAAAGGCCTGCCGAGGAAGTTCAAGATGCCCTTTTCTAACAATGATTTGAGAAGCGGAAGGCGCTTCTCTGACGGCTCTCGATGCGAGTGCTCTTCCGCTGAACCTGTCCATTTGGGCTAGGCCAAGAAGGTACTTGGAAGGATAACCACTCGCATTTTAATATCATCGTGCAGCAGGTTCGTGGGAGTGCGACCGAGGGGAGTCGGCATCGCGATTCTCGCGCGTCCGTTAATCTATGCTGCTGCAAAGTCTGAAATGGCACTGAAAGGGCGGTAGCTTGCCCGGGAACAGATGATAAGTTCGATGATCGAACACCCACTTTCTGACAAACTTGACGCACAGTGGTTCGCGTTGCGAGTAAAGCCACGATTTGAAAAGGTGGTCGCCAAGGCCGTACGCAATAAAGGGTTCGAAGAATTTCTGTCACTCTGCCGCTGCCGCAAGCGCTGGTCCGACCGGCATAAGTGGGTGGACCTGCCGCTGTTTCCTGGGTACGTATTTTGCCGTTTAGATCCACGCGAGCGCCTGCCGCTCCTGGTGACTCCCGGCGTGCTGTACATGGTCGGCGTGGGCAAGATTCCATCGCCCATTGACTTCCGGGAGATCTTAGCGATCCAGTGCCTGGTACGGTCTGGACTGGTAGCCGAACCGTGGCCATTTCTGGAAGTTGGTCAGAGTGTTTGTGTCGAGTCTGGCCCGTTAAGGGGTGTGGAGGGTGTATTAATAGAAGTCAGAAAGCAGCACCGAATTGTGCTGTCGGTAGCACTGCTGCAAAGGTCTGTGGCAGTGGAGATTGAACGAGACTGGGTCAGACCGATACCCCAGCCGCAGCTTCGTTCCTACCAACACCCTCTCTTGACACCATGGCTCCAGCATCCGTAAGTTAGATCCCAACATTTGACCTTTCTTTCTTAACCAGGACCTATATCCGTTTGCGCAGGCCGAGTTTCTGGCAAACTCTGCGTCCAAAAGAAGGAGGACTTGCCATGAAGAGGAAGCGATTCACCGCTGAACAGATTGTGGCTGTACTGAAGCAGGCCGAGGTAGGTGTGCCGGTCATCGAAGTCATCCGCCGTGAGGGAATTTCCGTGCAGACCTTTTACCGTTGGAAAAAACGGTATCTCGGAGTCGAAGTGGACCAGGCGCGCCAGTTTAAGCAGCTGGAGAATAACCGGCTGAAGCAGTTAGTGGCGGATCTAACACTGGATAAGAGGATGCTACAAGACGTCCTATCAAGGGTTCTGGTGGCCAGGCAGAAAAGGTCTGGCGTTGACTATACGCAGGTCACTCAAGTTCACCGGATGCGAAAGCCGGCCAGCCGCAACTCGACGTGGATGGAGGGCCGTCAAAGACTCTTGATCCAATAGCTGGCGCCGGCGTGAGATCAATGGTCATGAAGAACATGGGAAGACTGGAGGTTGAAGGAAAGAACGTGCGCTACAAATTGCTGCTTCAGTTCGGCATGACCATTGTTTTCGCGACAACTCTGCGCGTATACGCAGATGAAGTGGGGCAAACGGTTACCAAGTCCAGGACACTGGCTATAACCGCGGGGGCGCCGGGGACCCATCAGAAACAACCGGGCCAGCGAGCGCTGCAGCCGCGGAATCCGCGATACCTATTGTGCAAAAACGACGTTCTGGAGCTGAACTTTCCCATGACTCCGGAATTTAATCAGACAGCGACCGTCCAGCCAGATGGGTACATCACGCTACTCGGCGCGGGAGAGCTTCATGTGGAGGGACAGACGGTCCCTGAAGTCATTCAATCGGTTCGAGGTGCCTATTCCAGCATGCTGCACGATCCCATTGTCACAATCCAACTGAAGGATTTCGACAAACCTTACTTCATCGCCGGGGGCGAAGTTGGACATCCGGGAAAATACGACTTACGAGCGGACACGACCGTCGTAGAGGCGGTGGCCATCGCGGGCGGATTCACGGAGACCTCGAAACATTCTGAAGTTTGGGTTTTTCGCCGTGTCTCAAATGATTGGGTGGAAACTCAGAAGCTCGACGTGAAGAAGATGCTCAATGCCGGCAACTTGAGCGAAGATTTGCATCTTCGGCCGGGTGACATGTTGTACGTTCCCAAAAGCACGATGGGGAAGCTCAGACACTATCTGCCTGTCGCCACACTGGGATCGTACTTCAATCCAACCCCTTAAACACGGGCGTTCTAAGAACCTCGGTCTGGACGGTTAATCATGGAAAATTTGAATCCTCAAGAGCACAATGGCAGCGGATCGCTGCCTAACTCTCTTTCGCTGCGCGATCTCGCGGGCATCGTGTTTCGCCGGCGGCGAATCCTTCTGTTCTCCTTTACCGGCCTGCTGTTGGGCGCCGTGGCTGCAATTTTGTTCCTGCCGAAGACCTATGAAGCGCAAATGAAGATCCTGGTGGAGCGTGAACGTATCGATCCGGTTGTCTCCACCGAGGCAAATGTTGTCGAGTCAGATCGCAATTTGACTTTGGACGAGGTCACTTCTGAGGTCGAACTGTTCCAGAGCCGCGACTCGTTGGAGAAGGCCGTCGAAGAGTGCGGACTTGCTGAGCCCAAGGACCCAGGCATTCTTGCCACAACCAAATTGCGGCTGCTGACCGCGTTGAAACTGGCGCCCGACAAAAACACCCGAATCTTCCAGGCAATCCTCTCGCTAGAAAAGAATCTGCAGGTGATTCCCGTAAACAACTCAAATCTCATCAAGGTTACCTACGACGCTCAGTCTCCTCAGACGGCTGCGCAGGTGCTCAGGAAGCTGGGGGAGCTTTATCTCTTAAAGCACTCGGCTGTACACCGGCCCGCGGGTACCTCGGAATTCTTTCAACAGCAAGCGGAAGAGTACCGTAAGCAACTTGCGGACGTGCAGGCGCGCCTTGTCAGTTTTGATAACCAGACCGGCGTGGTCTCAGCGGATTTTGAGAAACAAGTCAGCTTACAAAAGCTAAGCGAATTCGAACTTTCCCTGCAGCAGACACGAGCAGCGATTGCCGAGACCAAAGAACGACTCGATGCGCTGCAGAAACAAGAGGCGTCTGTTCCACCCCGTGTCACCACACAGGTGCGGAGCTCGGATAATCCGCAGCTCATGGCGAACCTGAAACCCGTGTTGTTGAACCTGGAACTCAGGCGCACCGAAATGCTCAGAAAATACGATCCGAGCTACCCGCTAGTCAAAGAGGTGGACGAACAGATCGCGCAGACTGTTGCCGCCATCGCCGATGCCGAGAAAACGGGAATTCATGAGGAAACAACCGATCAGGATCCAACCCATGCATGGGTGCGGACAGAACTGGCGAAAGGCAAGGCGGACCTGGTCGGTTTGGAGGCTCGCAGTTCCGTTATGTCTGGGGCTCTGCGCGGTCTGCAGAACAGGTTGCTGTACTTGGACCGGCAGTCCAGAGTACAGGAGGATCTGCTGAGGACCGCGAAGGCCAACGAAGAAAGTTATCTCCTGTACCGTCGAAAACGGGAAGAGGCCCGCATTTCCGATGCACTCGACCAGCGGAGGATCGTCAATGCAGCCATCGCAGAAGCCGCAGCGATACCTTTGGTTCCAGCCGGCCTCTCCACCGGTATCAAGCTAATACTAGCCTTAATCTTGGCGTCGTTGATGAGCCTGGGACTCGCCTTTGTCAGCGAGCATTTGGACCCGTCATTTCGAACGCCGAACGAAGTTACGGAGTACCTTGAAATTCCCCTTCTTGCCTCAATTCCAAAGAACGGGCACTAAGCACAGCTCATGTTCCTTGAGTATTACGGCTTACGCGAGCAACCGTTCGGGGTAACTCCCGATCCTCGCTTCCTGGATTTCAGTCACTCCCATCGCGAGGCGCTTGCATCACTGTACTACGGAATCCGGAGCGCGCGAGGGTTCCAGGCTCTGATTGCACCGCCCGGAATGGGTAAGACCACTCTGCTCTTTCACTTTCTCGAGAAGCTGCGGCACTCGGCGCGAACTGCCTTCTTGTTTCAAACGCAATGTGACTCGCGGGGACTCCTGCAGTCCCTTTTAGACGACCTCGGGGTCGACGTCGTGGATGATGACCTCATTCGCATGCAAGCCCAACTGAATGAAATCCTCATTAAGGAGAGGCACGCGAGCAGGAGCTTTGTCTTGGTGATTGATGAGGCGCAGAACCTGGATGACCCGGTGCTGGAAACTGTGCGCATGCTTTCTAACTTCGAGAACCCGCGCGCGAAACTGATGCACCTTGTGCTCGCAGGCCAGCCGCAATTGGCGCATAAGCTGGCAAGCGCCAATATGACTCAGTTACGCCAGCGAATATCGATTGTAAGCCGACTTAAGCCTTTCACCGACGAGGAAGTTGCACACTACATCGGCCATCGTCTCCGCGTGGCTGGGTTTACCGGCAAACAACTGTTCACGCCTGAGGCGCTGGCGCTAATCGCCCACGGAAGTGAAGGTATTCCGCGAAATATTAACAACCTTTGTTTCCATGCTCTGAGTGTGGGCTTCGCGAACGGTCAAAAGGCGATTGGCGCCTCGATTGTGAATGAGGTGCTGGCCGACCTCAGTTTGGAGCCCCTGAAGTCGAAGCCGGAAATCAAGCAGGAGACCCGCTGCTATTTCAAGATTGTGCCCGTTGACTCTTCCTCTCGAGAGAAAGTGCTGCCACCCAAGCTCGCGGCCGCATCCTCAACTGCTCCAGGCTGGTGCAGACCGGCATCGGGTACTTTGCAACAAGTGCTTGCAATCGGCGCAAACTCGAAAGTTCGGCGGTGCGCGTTTTACAGCGCGGCGATGGTAGCTTGGCTTGCCTTGATAGGAAGCAGGGCAAAACCTATATCGCCAGATCGTGTCCAGCCGGCCGCACGGGCGGTTCAAGCCGTAGCAACCAACAACGCGCCCGGTGCGCCTCTTGCGATAGCGGATCCGCAAGTGAAAGGACGAGCGGCCCGCGTCCGAATCCTACCTCAGCGCCGCATGCTGAAGGCAAAGTCTGCGCGCGGGCTTCCTCCGGTGCAAAGGGCCGAGCTTGAAGACAACCTGGTGCTTGCACGATCCCTCCTGGCCAGCGGGGATTATAAGACAGCACTCGATACCTTGAGAGCGGCGCTTGAAATTGATCCTTCAAATCGCGAGGCGCAAGCGGCAGCAACGCGGGCTCGCCATGCCCTGGATGGTCAAACAAATAACGCAGGACCCCTCATCCCACCCGTCCTATGATCCTAACGGCAGCCGCGCCGATAGCGCAATGCATCATCGACCGAGCATTCCGGGGAATAGTGCTCGAGGAGAGGTTTCTGGCGGAGACGTAGACGTCATGATAAGCATCACCACTGAACCCAAGTCGTAACCGCATGATGCATCGCAAACTGGCGGAAGGAATGTTATATGAGCAAAAATTTTGAGGTCTTGTTGCGCGCCGAGCAGGAAGCGGAATTGTTCGCGCCCGTAGCCATCTCTCATGAAACACCTGAATCTGGACGCGGTCCGGTTTGGATTGACCCCGCCGTACATGAAGAGGAGATGAAGCTGGTTCAGCGAGTATTCCTGCTTCCTGGCTGCGGCGCGCCCCACATGGTGGTCTTCTGCGCCGTGGATCATGCGGATGGAGCGGCGGGGATTTGTGCCAGGGCTGCGGAGAATCTGGCGAGCCAAACAACCTTGCGTGTGTGCGTCATCGACGCGAATTTCCATTCCCCGTTTCTGCATCATTACTTTGCGGTGCATAACCGCCGCGGATTCTCAAATGCGGTGCTCGAAGCCGGACCGATCGGCGAGTTTGCCTGCCGCCTTCCCGAGAGCAATCTGTCACTTCTGCCCGCCGGCTCTCGTTGTGGCGATGTACCGGCGATCTGGCAATCGGAGCGATTGCGAACGCGCATGGCTGAACTCCGTGAAGAGTTTCCCTACGTTTTGTTCTATGGCCCGCCGGCGATTCTACAAATAGACTCCACGCTACTAGGCCAGTTGGCGGATGGAGCGATTGTGATTGTGGAGTCGGGCATTACACGTCGCGAGACGGCGCGGAAGGTTACGAAGAGCATGGCCGCTGCCAAAGTGAACATTTTGGGGGCGGTGATGAATAACCGTACTTTTCCTATTCCCGAATCTCTTTACCGTAAGCTGTGACAAGAAATCAATCAGCGTCTGGATCTGTCTCTTAACAAACAACCAGTCGAAAGATTACTTTGGCGTACACAGGTCAACCCGAACGCCAGTTGCGCCGCTGTTAAAGATGCCCCAGTGAACCGCTCCAGCACAAGACTAACGTCCACGGGCGAGTTGAATTCGACATTCATGGAATCGTCTGCATTCGCCTTGTTGACCCATCGCCAAATGATAGCGGCAGGTAAATCGCAGGAAGCGGATGGACACTATCGGCGACTGAATAGCCAGCTCGTCGAGCGGTGGGAACTTGGCATGCCAACCTAGCACGCCCATTCTGACGAGCAGAGTGAAGCCGGATTACAAATCTGCCACTTCACCAAGCAGTACCCCTGTAGATCTTTGATTTGAGAAAGAGGTATGTCCGCGCGCGTCATGGCCCCTAACCGCATAACAATACTATTGGCATATGTGAGCGCGGGCTTTCTGTTATCTTATCTGTTCACTCAAAGTATTGTGCTGGCAGGGGGCGCACTAATGTTTGCCGCCCTTTTTGCCTTTACAATTCGTTGGCCGGAGACGGGAACCCTTGTGGTTCTATTCTCGATTTACTCCAATATAAGTGTTCTCGCGATGCGTTCCCAGCGCGCGATTCAGTTAACCGCCGGGGCTCCCGACAAGAATCCGCGCATCGCTATCATCCTGGCAGGGCTATCGCTATTTTTGCTTGCGCCGCTTGTCTTCCACCTCTTCATTCTCAAGAAACGAGTGATCATAGACCGCGGATTCGTGCTCATGCTGGCCTTGTTCGGGGCATATTTAGCGTCGTCGTTTTTTGCTGGGGATGAGCGGATTGTGGAGTCGCAGGTGGCTGGTTATCTACTTGAGGGCGTAATGCTGTACTTTCTGATTACGAACGTTATTCGTGAGCTCTCAACGTTGAGGCGCGCTATCTGGACGCTACTGCTTGCAGGAAGCCTTATGGCAGGACTCTCTGTTTTCCAGAAAGTCACTCACACAGAAGCCAATATTTATGGTGGGCTGGCGCAAGTGTCGTCCGACTTTGACCTGATGGCAAGAACTACGGAAGGCGGACGCCCCCCGCGGACGGCCGGAACCGTCGATTTGAGTGGAGAAGGTGCAGGTCAGATGCGTGCAGCCGGCCCCATTGGCGAGACGAATCGATACGGGCAGGTATTGGTCGTGCTCCTCCCGCTCGGCGCGTTGCTATTTCGCACGGAACGATCCCGCGCTTGGCGGATATTCGCCCTCGTAGCTGTCGGCTTGATTCTTGGGGGCCTGTTTTTGACGCTGTCACGAGGCTCTTTGCTGGCCGGCGTTATCGTTTTCGGCATGATGGCATATATGCGGTTCGTAAAACCCGGGCATCTTCTTGCCTCCGCGCTTGCCATTGCGGTGCTGATACTAGTTGTTCAACCCGGAGTGCTTGCCCGGATGGTGAGTCTGGAGCGGCTAAAAGGGCTGATGGGCCGGCCATCAGCTGCTTTCCAGGCGCCCGACAGTTCGGCCGTACGTAGATACGTCTTGAATGTAGCGGCATGGCGGGTCTTTAAGGAGCACCCGATTTTAGGAGTTGGTCCCGGTCAATTTGCCGAGCACTATTCGACTGTTTACGGTAATCGCGTTGGTTTGGTTGAACAAAGAAAAACATACCGGGGTCACAACCTTTACCTGGAGACGCTGGCAGAGACAGGCGTAATAGGCTTCGTCTGCTTTCTATCTATTGTTGTGGCGATAATGCTCGGCTTGTGGAAGGCACGCATCCGAATGATGGGAAAGCATCCGGAGTTGGCGGATACCGCAACCGGTTTCTTCCTTTGCCTCAGCGCCTACGCCATTTCCGCAGTCTTCGCCCATTTATCCTATCAAAGATACTTCTGGCTATTGCTGGCACTATCGAGCGCGGCGATTCGGATCATCTATGCTCATTCTCACGCACGAGGCGAGGCCTAAGACAAGCACATTGCTAAGTGCACTTCAACGCAGCCGCTAGTGCAGAATCACGGACCTTGTCTGGGGGGTATCGAGAATTGCAAACTACTGTTTCAGCGCCGAAAATTGCGTACATTGTTTCACGATTTCCGGCGCTCACCGAGACGTTCGTGTTATACGAACTGCTCGCCATGGAGGAGCTTGGCGTGGAGATCGAACTCTACCCTCTGCTCCAAGTTCGCGCCGGCATCGCTCATCCGGAAGCCGTGCGGTGGATCGAGCGCGCCCACTGTCTTCCCTTCCTCTCGCTCGGCATTCTTCGTGCACAGTGGCATTTTATTCGGAGCGATGCCAGTGCTTACTTCAAAGTGTGGGCGGAGGTTCTCCGAGGAACCTGGGGAAGCATCAACTTTTTCCTTGGAGCCATTGCCATTTTCCCGAAAGCCGTACGATTTGCATATGAGATGTCGAACCAGAAGATAGCGCATGTTCACGCACAGTTTGCAAATCATCCGGCAGTGGCGGCACTGATTATTCATCGCCTCACGGGGATTCCGTACAGTTTCACGGCTCGCGGTACGGACATCCAGATCGAGCGTCGCATGTTGAAACGTAAAATCGAGGCGGCCGAATTCGCCATCGCGGTTTCTGCGTTTAACAAGAAGATCATGGTCGACGAGAGCGGACCGGACGCCAGGGGAAAGGTTCATGTCATTTACGGCGGCGTCGATGTCGATCGTCTCTCGCCGGCCCCTAGGACTCGACCGGCTGGGCCGTTCCGGATTCTTTCCGTCGCGAGGTTCGAGGAGGTCAAGGGCCACGCGTACCTAGTCGAGGCATGTCAGCTGCTGCGGGAGCGAGGCGTCGCCTTCGAGTGCCGTTTGATTGGAGAGGGCCCCCTCTTTTCCACCGTCGAGCAACTCATAGCGCGCGCCGGCCTCTGCCAAGAAGTCCGGTTACTGGGACCGCGCACGTATCCGGAAGTGATTCACGAATTACGGCAAGCCGACGTTGTGGCTTTGCCTACCACGCCGACAGCAAGCGGCAAACGCGAGGGGATTCCCAATGTCTTGAAGGAAGCTATGGCCTGTGGTTTGCCCGTCGTGGCCACTTCGGTGGGCGGGATTCCCGAACTCGTGGATCACAACAAAACCGGGATTCTGGTTCCTCCGATGAGCGCAATTGCTCTCGCGGATGCCCTCCAGCGCCTCGGTGACGATCCGATCCTGCGCCGCCAATTAGGACAATCCGGCAGAGAGAAGGTGGTGCGAGACTTCAATATTAGGGTCAGTACTACGAATCGCGCGAAGCTGTTTCTCAGAAATGCGGGCGAATGCTTCCTCTCCTTGGAATGCGATGAACAAAGCAAACCTCAAGTCATCACGCAACATTCTGTATAACAGGAATCAAATCGCCTAACAATGTGCGGAATTACCGGTTTCTTGACTTCTGTGGCGGCGAATGAACCGGAGCTTAAGTATCTGGTGGGCCGCATGACGGATCAGCTTGCTCACCGCGGTCCAGATGATCGCGGTGTCTGGGTTGACCACCGGGCCGGTGTTGCACTGGGTCATCGCAGGCTTTCCATTGTCGACCTCTCCCGAGATGGCCACCAGCCCATGCACTCGGAAAGCGGCCGGTATGTAATCGTATTTAACGGTGAAATCTATAACTTCATCGGGCTACGCCGGGAGCTGGAATCACGCCACCATATCTTTCGTGGACACTCCGACACGGAGGTGATGCTAGGTGCCATAGAACAGTGGGGCATAGAAGAGGCGTTGCCACGTTTTAATGGCATGTTCGCCTTCGCCGTTTGGGATCGCAGAGAGCGCCAGCTTCATCTGGTCCGAGATCGACTCGGTGAAAAGCCCCTGTACTACGGATGGATGGGGAAGTCCTTCTTGTTTGGCTCAGAGCTCAAAGCCCTTGTAGCGCACCCGGCCTTCAAAGGGGAAGTGGATCGCGGCGTTCTCGCCCTGTATCTCAGGTATAGCTGTGTTCCTGCTCCTTACAGCATTTACTGTGGCATTTACAAATTGGCGCCGGCCGAACAACTTACATTGCGGTTATCCGATCAGGGAAGCTGTCCTGCAGCGCGTGCGTATTGGTCCGCCGAGGAAGCTACTCGGCGCGGCATGGCCGACTCCTTCTCAGGTTCGGTGGAAGAGGCCACGGCTCGACTGGATGAGCTCCTGCGCGACGCAATAAAAATACGCATGGTCGCAGACGTTCCCTTAGGTGCGCTTCTTTCAGGTGGAGTAGATTCTTCGACGGTGGTGGCGTTGATGCAAGCGCAGAGTACCAGACCGGTGAAGACGTTTTCCATCGGCTTTCATGAGGAGGCCTACAACGAAGCCAACCATGCTGCAGCCGTGGCACGTCACCTTGGAACGGACCATACCGAGTATTACGTGTCGCCGGAAGAAGCTACGCCGGTAATTCCTCTGCTTCCTACTTACTACGACGAACCTTTTGCGGACTCTTCGCAGATACCTACATATCTGGTCTCTGCGCTTGCCCGCCGGCACGTAAGCGTAAGTCTCTCCGGCGATGGCGGAGACGAGCTATTCGGCGGTTACAAGCGCTATTTAGCATGGGGGACTTTCTGGAAGCGAGTTAAATGGCTGCCACTTCCAATTCGACGGACGGCATCGCACGTTTTACTCGCTTTGGGCCCACAACGATGGAATCATCTCATCGGCCGGATTAACTCTGGTAACTCTGCGGGTGATAAGGTACACCGGCTTGCGCGCATATTGTCGGCTGATGATTCGTCCCTTCGCTACCAGGCAATTTTGTCTGTTTGGGACTCGCCCGGGACCGTGCTGAAAGGACTGAAGGACGCCGCTAGCATTCTTCGGGAGCGATGCAGTGGACCGCAATTGTCCGACTTTCGCCGACACATGATGTACTTAGATGCGGTCACCTACCTGCCTGATGACATACTCACCAAGGTCGATCGCGCAACCATGGCTGTAGGCCTTGAAGCGCGTGTACCCTTGCTCGATCACCGTATTGTTGAGTTTGCCGCCCGGCTGCCGCTATCGTTGAAAATAAGAGGCCGTGAAGGAAAGTGGATACTACGCCAAGTTTTGTATCAGTACGTGCCCAGGCATCTTATTGAACGACCCAAGCGGGGGTTTGCTATGCCCATCGGAGCTTGGCTGCGAGGTCCCTTACGCGAATGGGCCGAGGCACTCCTTCACGAAGATCGGTTACGGTCCGATGGATATTTTCAGCCCACTATCGTCCGAAACCTGTGGCAAGAACATCTCTCGGGGAAGCGAGCTCTGTGCCCACAGATCTGGGCCTTGCTTATGTTTCAGGCTTGGCTGGCGCGATGGGGTAGGTGGACGGCGCACGACCAGGAAGCCATAAGTGCGACCAGTGTAACCACAGACCATGCCGCTGTCGAGGCCGCCAGGCCATGAAGACGCTTTTTATCTGTCATGAGGAAGCGCACCAAAACCGCGAATTGCATGGCCAGCTGCGCGACATCGTCACAGCTCGCTGCAAAATGTTATTGCAGAAATATTTTTGCGATTCCGCAACTAGGCACCTTTGTATTGCACCCCGGCATTTGCCCGGAACACAGAAATTCGCATGGCTGCTTCTGGGCCTTAGCAAACGACGACCTGCGCAATGTTGGTATGACCCTCCTTCGAATGAATAGGGGTGTGGGCGCCGGTCCATTGTATGCCCAATACAGCTATGAGTTTGCGCAGCGGTTTTTTTTGCTGGCCGGCGAGGCGCGCGATGGCGAAACAAACCATTGAGTCGGACAAGAAGTAATGGGTCGAGTTCGGCCATTTGCAAAGGAAGATATTCCGCAAGTCGCGGGCCTGCATTGGCGCGTTCTGCACCGTCGCAAGGGAACTCCGCCGCCGGCAGTTGAAAACTATCTTGATCACCTGTTTTTTGGGTGCCCGTGGTTTGACAGTTCTTTTCCTTCTTTGGTGTACGAAGATCATGGGGGACACATTGTTGGATTTCAGGGTGTTGTGCCTAGGCGGATGTCACTTCACGCGTCTTCCTTAAAGGTCGCTTGTTGTACGAGCCTTGTTGTGCACCCTGACAGCCGTTCGACCCTGGCTGCGCTGCACCTGCTCAAGTCGTTTCTTGCTGGCAACCAAGACTTGTCATTAACCGATACGGCAAATCAGGTTAGTTACAAAATGTGGAGGGCGTTGGGAGGCACGTCCGCCGTATCGTACGGCATGCATTGGTCCCGCCCGCTTCGGCCCTGCCTCTATGGTCTTTATGGCGTATCTCGCTTTTCAAAGGGAACGCTGTCAGGTCTCCTGACGTTTGCATCGAGGCCGCTTGGCAGAGTCATAGACGCCATCGTTACAAGGATGCCATCGAGCCCGCTGTGCCTGCCAACGCCCTCGCTCTCCGCCGAGCCCGCTGATGTGGACACGCTCTTCGCCTGCCTTTCCAGCACATGGGGCGACCGCTCACTTCGACAGGAGTACGAGCGGGAATCCCTGGGTTGGCTTCTGGCGTTTATGGCGCAGATGAAGGCCTACGGAGATTTTCGGCAGGTAGTGCTCCGCGACAATGCAAACAACATTGCGGGCTCGTATCTCTACTATGTTAGGCGCGGCGGCATCGGTGAAGTGGTGCAAATTGGAGCAGAACGCCACACACTTGCGGCAGTGTTAGACCACCTGTTTGCTGATGCGTTGGCTAATGGCGCGTTAGCATTACACGGAAGGCTGGAGACTCGACTTGCAACGCACTTATCGGAGAAATGTTGTTTTTTTTATCAAGCAAGTAATCGGTTTCTTGTCCATTCCCGCATACCTGAAGTGGTGCAGCTCGTTTGTAACACTGATGGCCTTTTCACACGCCTCGATGGTGACTGGTGTTTTAGATTTGGCGATGAGGAAAGCGGGAATACAGCCCCTGTCGGGAAGCGCAGTAACATTTGCGAGCCAACAAGGGACATGACACCGTTTTCAACTGCCCATCATAATGATACGGGCATAGGCCAAGGGAAGCCCAGGTACTGCGGCACACTCTCGCATAGTTGACAGTTCGCCCTTTTTTTAGAGAGACAGGTGTTCCCAATGCCAACCATTGTTGCCGCGCGGCCCCTCCCTGCAGGGCTATGCCGATGTGATTTGTGCATTCGCGGCATGCTAAAGGCGCCTTTTTAAGTTAACCTTTGGCGTGGTGACAAATTGTCGCGGCAGGCATCGCTTGTGATCTCAACGTCCCCAGACGCAGAAAGCGCCTCGTTGCCGCTATTGCCGCAATCTACCTCAACCTGATGGGCCAATTTTCCTACACTTCATAGCCCGCAATGGCTGTTACTCAGTCAGAGGCCAGTTTAATAGAATAAGGAGACACTCGATGTTTGTGGAGCTGATGCCACTTCTCAAGCAGCAACCTCTCATGGTCATGGTATCCCGCTTAGACGAAAATGTCTTGCATGTGAAAGTCATCCCAAAATCCGCGGCCAAACCGGGCGCGCCAAACAGTGGGCTGACGGGGGCGCCGCTCTCGCTCACCGGTAAACCCGAAGAGCTGGATCGGGCAATTGGGGGGCACCTCACCGCTTTTGCGGACGCCATCAACGAGGCCAGCCGGGATTTCGTCGAAACCCAAGGCCAACGCATTGCTGACGGCAGTGGGTGGACGGTACAACGGCAGGACGGACCGGGGAGCGGTGAGAAGTGTGAAGGCGGCGGGGATTCGTCGAGCCTTGCCTCTCGATTCGATCAAGACGCGCGGGCAGCCGGCGCGGAGGTAGCTCTGGCGATCGAGGCCACCAACATCGGCGCCGAAAGTCCAGGGGGTCCCCGGTTGGACTTCATGTCGAATGACCAATTGGCGGATCTAATCACGGCAGGTGTGCGAGGGTCCTGGCCAAGTTGCGCATATATGGTCTCCGTTGTAGTACCCTGCCGAAATGAAGTAGAAGCTATTCATTCTTTCCTGAATTCGGTGCTAAAACAAGACTTAAGGGGCCTCCACTGTGAGGTAATTATCGCCGACGGCATGAGTGATGATGGCACCCGCGAAATACTGCGGCAGTTCCAGGTAGAGCATCCGCAGATCCGCATGATCGACAACCCATCCCGCATCGTTTCAACGGGCCTGAACGCTGCGATTTGTGCCGCACGCGGCGACATCATCGTTCGAATGGATGTGCATACCGAATATAAGGCTGACTATATCCGCTGCTGCGTGGCGGCATTAGACAATACCGGAGCTGATAACGTTGGCGGAGCGTGCATCGCCAGAGGACAAGGATATGTCGGTAGAGCCATCGCCGCGGCCTTTCAGTCGGCCTTCGCCGTAGGTGGCGCACGCTGGCACCAGCCCAGTTACCAGGGACCGGTGGACACGGTTCACCTGGGATGCTGGCGCCGAGACGTATTCCAAAAGATTGGCTTCTTCGATGAAAGTCTGGTTCGTAACCAGGATGATGAATTGAACCTCCGCCTGATCCGCTCAGGAGGCAAGGTCTGGCAATCACCCGAAATCGTTTCTTGGTATCATCCACGTTCTTCTCTGGCCACTCTATTTCGTCAGTACTTTCAATATGGCTTCTGGAAGGTAGCGGTCATACGAAAGCATGCCATGCCCGCTTCTTGGCGGCACCTCGTGCCCGGTGCTTTTGTGCTAGCTAATTTTGTGTTCTTCACCGAGTTGATCTTCAGGGAGATCGCGGGACTTACTCCATTCTCTTGGTCCACTAATTTAGGCGTAGGGATGGACTTTGTCTATGTTTCAGCCAGCCTGTTTTTCGCATTCATAGCCGCGGCTGATGATTGGGTCCTGCTGCCCTTGCTTCCCCTCGTATTCGCCGTTTATCATCTGGCTTACGGCTTGGGCTTTCTTGGCGGAGTGTTTCACTTTTCGACGAAATCTCGCGGTCTCTCCGGTTGCGAGACCGCCTTCACAAAGCTCAGCCGATAGGAGAAAGCCACCTCGGGCTCACGCAAGTCTTTGTGCAGGAGGAGAAGTTTTCCTAAGGAATAACTTTTCCTGTGCATCGTGTTCCCAGACAGTCTGAACCAGCGAATCAAAGGCTCGCGTCCGGCTGAACTTTGCCTGTTCGGATCGCGTTCAGAAGGAACGCTCCCACGCTTTACGGAGTAGGAGAGTAGGCGCCAAGGTCTGGCGGTAAGTGGCGCGTGATGCCGACGTGGTCCACCAGTTGAGTGTAGCTCGTGTTTCCCGTGCCGATCGCCGGGCTGCTGGCCTGCAAATGGTAGTTGTGGTCGGTGGCATTCACAAACGCTGGATCCTTGATCACCGAACGCGTGATGGCATGGCAACTGCAAAGGTCCCAATATCTCTGCTGGCTGGTATTCGAGCTCCAGAAGAGATTGGCGTCGATAAGGGCGGTGGCGCCGGCGTCGATTTTCATCTGCGCGTTCTTGGCCACGCTCCCGTTGTTCGCCAGTATGTTGTTCACCACCG
>Ga0070730_10001637_pt1 | contig 21289 bp, 20 predicted proteins | sample Coa_R1_3_FD_66447 | JGI IMG/M metagenome (GOLD analysis project Ga0070730, IMG submission 66447) | Surface soil microbial communities from Centralia Pennsylvania, which are recovering from an underground coalmine fire - Coalmine... | ecosystem: Environmental > Terrestrial > Soil > Unclassified ... | reverse complement strand
CACAAATTCGGTGATGGTTTCGGCCACGCGAGCCACTTGCGCCGGTCGCAGCTCCGGATACATGGGCAGCGATAAGACTTCGGCGGCGGCGTGCTCGGCGTGCGGAAAATCCCCGAGGCGGTGTCCCATTGAGGCGTAGATGGGCTGCAGGTGCAGCGGCACCGGGTAATAGACCGAGCTGCCGATTTTTTTCTCCGCCAAAACATGCTGCAGTTTGTCGCGTTCTTCGACGCGAATGGTGTACTGGTGAAAGACGTGCTCGTAGTCTTCCGGGATAAGGGGAGGCATGATGCCGGGAATTTGCGAAAATTGCTTGGTGTATTCGGCCGCGTGAGCTTGGCGGGCGGCTTGCCACTTTGTGAGGTAACGCAGCTTCACGCGCAAGATGGCCGCCTGAATTTCATCCAGCCGGCCGTTCCAGCCGGGTTCGCTGCTGACGTATTTCTCCGTTTGGCCATGATTGCGCAAAATGCGCAGGCGCGCGGCGCGCGACGCGGAGTTGGTCACGATCATTCCGGCATCGCCGCAGGCTCCCAGATTCTTGGTGGGATAAAAACTGAAGCAGGCGACGTCGCCCAATGAGCCAGTGGGCCGGCCTTTGTAACTCGCGCCGATGGCCTGCGCGCTGTCTTCCACTACGGGGATATTCCTGCGGCGGGCGATGTCCATAATACGGTCCATGTCCGCGGGTAATCCGTAGAGGTGAACGACCACAATCGCGCGGGTGCGTGGCGTCAAGCGGCGCTCGATTTGCGCCGGGTCGATGTTGTAGGTGTTGGGCTGAATGTCGGCGAAAACGGGGGTAGCGTTGAGCGCGCTGACGGCGCTGGCCGTGGCCACGAAGGTGAACGGGGGAAGGATCACTTCGTCGCCGGCGGAAACTCCGCAGGAGCGCAAGGCCAGGATCAAGGCATCGGTACCGGAGCCGGTGCCCACGCCGTGGGCGACCCCGCAAAGGCTGGCGACTTCCTGTTCCAGCGCAGCGCCTTCGGTTCCCAGTATAAATCGTTGGGAAGCGAGCACACGCTCGACCGCCAGACGAATTTCATCGCCGGCGGCGGCGTACTGCGCCGCCAGATCCATTTGAGGTATGGGAGCAAAAGAGGCAGCGAGTGGATTGGAGCTCACCTGGGCCTCAAGCCACAGAGCGGCGACGGGCTATTTTTTGGGCAGCTTGGTGCACACGGCGACGGCATTGTTCGGGTTAATGGCGCTGGCTTCTTCTTCCACCGACTGGATTAAGCCCTTCTTGTCAACCACGAAGGTGGTGCGCTGGGCCCAATCATATTCTTCTTTCTGGACGTTGTACATTTTCAGGATGCCATATTCTTTGAGCACTTTGCGGTTCATGTCGCTGAGCAACGGAAAGGTGACGCCGATTTTCTGGGCAAAAGCATTGTTGGCGGCGGGACTGTCGATACTGATTCCAAAAACAACTGCATCCGAAGCTTCCAGCTTGGCCATATCAGCCTGATAGGCCTGAAGTTCTTTTGTTCAACCCTCGGTAAAGGCCAGAACGTAAAAGGCCAGCACCACATTTTTCTTGCCGCGATAGTCGCTCAGGTGGATCTGCTTCCACTGATTGTCGAGCAAGGTAAAGTCCGGCGCCATATCACCGGGCTTCAGCGAAGTGTGGTTGACTTTGGTTTCTTCCTGTCCGCGACTGCCGGCCGATAGCAGGGCACTGCCGACGAGAGCCGCCGCAACAAACATGGTTTTCCAAGACACAAAACGCATGTACTCCTCCTCGAGAATCGCGAGCACGGCAAGTATACGCCGGAAAGCGGGCGCAGAAACAGGGTTGTGGCCGGCGAGCACAGAATTTTACAAATTTTTTAAGTGCGCCAGGCGGAACGGCGAACCCAGGTTTTCGCGCAGCTCCAGCCAATGCTCCTCAGGGATGGACAGGAAAATTTCCACGACCTTGGGGTCGAACTGCGTTCCGGAACAGCGCTTGATCTCGCCGCGGGCATGGGAGAGCGGCAGGGCCTTGCGATAGGGCCGGTCGCTGATCATGGCGTCGAGAGAATCGGCGATGGTAAATATACGCGCGCCGAGGGGAATGTCGTCGCCTTTGAGCCTGCGCGGGTAGCCAGACCCGTCAAAAAATTCCTGGTGAGCCAGGACAATTTCCGCCGCATCGCGCAGAAAGGGAATGCGAATCAGCATGTTGTAGCCGATCTCGCAGTGCGTGCGCATGATCTGCTTCTCGTCTTCAGTAAGCGGGCCGGGCTTGCGCAGGATACCGTCGGGGATAGCCATTTTGCCGATATCGTGAAGGAAAGCGGCGCGGGCCAGCACGGCGAGGTAGGCGTCCGGCACCGGCATTGCTTTGGCAATGGAAATGCAAAAGGCGGTGACGCGCTGGCAATGGCCTTCCGTTTCGGCGTCCTTCAAGTCCAGGGCGCTGCCCAGCGCTTCGAGAGTATCGTCGTAAGACTGTTCGAGTTGCGCGATGGCGCCGGTTAACTGCGCGGTACGCTCTTCCACCAACTGCTCGAGATTGCGCTGGTAGGTGCGGTTTTCCATGATCAGCCGACGATGCTGCAGGGCGCGGCCCACGCCGAGGAAAAGCTGGTCTTTCTCAAAGGGCTTCAGGATGTAGTCGTAGGCGCCGCGGCGAATGGCTTCCAGCGCGGTGGAAATGTCGTGGATAGCGGTGACCATGATCACCGGAACTTCCGGATCGTACTGGCGGAGCCATTCAAGAAGCTTGATGCCGTCCATTTCCGGCATGATCATGTCGCTAAGGACGAGGTCCGGAGTGGTGCGTTTCACCTGGTCCTGCGCCGCCCGGCCGTTGCTTACCGCGGTACAGCGATAGCCTTTGGATTCCAGCATGGTGGAAACAACTTCGCGGATCGCTTCCTCGTCATCGACTACAAGAATGTTTTCGGTATCCACAGGCGGTTAGCCCCCGAGGTTCAAACAAACTAGAGCCATTATACGGGACAGCACATAGGCAAGTTGGGCCCATTGCCCATTCAGCAAACAGCATGTAGGTTCAAAGCTAAGCATGCCCATGGAATTGCAGGGCGGTGTTTCGAGCTGTACGCCTGTGTCTGCAAGTCGCCAATCGAACAGTGGGAGGCAGCACAACGGTGTTGGTAAATTCGGGCCCGCTCGCGATTACATTTTTTGAAGTGACGGCGCTGATCGTCCTGCTGGTGCTATTTCTTTTGCTGCGGCGGGATCACAGCGACGCATACTTCCGGCTTTGGCTGGCCGGCTGGGTCAGCCTGACGGTATCTTCTCTATTTGAGCTTGGGCTGAACGTGCAACCAGGGCCGGAATTGCGCCTGGCAGCGCTGGCGGCGCACTTGATAGCTCTGTTTCTCTTTCTTTCGTCCGCACTGCAATTAACGATGGGGAATGTATGGCACAAATGGCCGATGGTCCCGGTGGCCACGGCCATCCTGGGCGGGCTGTATTACGCTGAGCGCCATGCGACGGCGCCTTACCTGGGAGGGGTTCACTGGGAAACCGCCGCACTGGAGTCCGCTATTTGTCTATGCGCCGGTTGGCTGCTGTGGCGCTCGCGCGGACGGCACCAGGGTCATGGGTTAGGATTGCTGGCCGGCGCGCTGTTGGTCTGCGGCCTCAACAGTATTGATCGATATGACTGGCTGTTCCATCCGCTGTTCCTGTTGCGGCTGGCCTTCGACCACTTACTGAATGTTTCCATTGGCATCGCGATGGCGGTGCTGGTGCTGGAGAGCGCACGGGCGCGAAGCGATGAGTTAAACGACAAGATGCGGCGGCTTTCCCTGCTTACCGCCGCGAGCACGCAGACCCTGTCGGTCCGGGAAGTCCTGGAGCAGGTGTTGGTACACTTGGTGGAGAGCCTGGGTGCGACACACGGGGTCATTCGATTGCTGGAAGGCGAGGGGGCTGCGGCGCAACTGGTGGTCCGGGCGTCGGTAGGGTTTCAGCAAGCTTACCTGCAGAAGCACGATCATGTGGCGCTCTCGGAACCGTGGGTGCAACGGGTACTTCAAAAAGACTGTCTGTTCGTGCGGCTGGACGAATCGGTGGATGCCCGGGAGCGCACCCGCATGGAGGAGAGCGGAGTCAGCGAGAGTATTTCCCTGGCGCTGCCGGGTAAGGACCGGCCGGTCGGGATCATCTCGATAGGGTCTTTTCGCAATGTCCGCTTTCAGCGCGACGAGATTTCTTACCTGGTGAACATCGGAAATCTGCTGGGCTTGACGCTGCAGAATGTGCGGCTGTTTGAGCAAGTGACTACCGTGCAGCAGCAGTGGGCTTACACCTTTGATTCGATTGGCGATCCCATCTTCGTTCACGACACCGAGTTTCGGATTCTGCGGGCCAACCAACGGCTGGGCCACTTGCTGGGGCGGGATGCGTCCGTACTGGGAGGCCGGACGGTCACTGACGTGCTTCCGCGCAAGGGCACGACCTATAAGAACTGTCCCTATTGCGAGGGTATCGCCGGAGAAGGGGACGCCCCGGATCCGTGGCTGACCGGATATTTTCTGGCTTCCAATTCGACGTTCACCGATCCGCGTGGGCGCCAATTGGGGACGGTCCACGCCCTGAAGGACATATCCGAACGCAAACGCGCCGAAGAGAAATACCGTACGCTGGTATCGAATGTTCAAGAGGGCGTTTTTATTTCGAATCCGCAAGGGCGATTCCTGGACTTCAACGATGCCTTGATGCGAATTCTGGGTTTTGAAGAGCGCGACGAACTGCTGCACGCGGACATTCCGTCCATGTTCGTGAGTCCCGCGGATCGCGAGCGGCTCAAAAAACTTCTCCAGGATCACGGCGCGGTCGCTGACTTCGAGTATGAGATTCGCCGGAAAGACGGCGAAGTGCGCACCATGCTGGAGTCTTCCATCGCCAGTCGCGACACGGCCGGCAACCTGACCGCGCTGCAGGGATTCCTGCTGGATATTACCGATCGCAAGCGCGCCGAGCAGGAGATCAGGCGCCGCAATCGCGAGCTGATGGTGCTGAATTCGATTGGGCAGACACTCACCGAATCGCTGGACCTGACCGATTCGATTAACCGCACGTTGCGACAGATGACTGAACTTTTCAGCCTGGATGCATCATCGTTGTACTTATTCGATGAGGCCGGGCGAACGCTGCGGCGCATCGCCGCGGTCGGACATCGCAGCGAGCAAGGAAGGCATGTTCCGCCGGTTACCGTGCAACCGGAATTGCTGCAGCACATCAAGGCGGTCCATGCGACGTTCCTGTCGGCGCAGGGTTTGCCCATTCCGACAATTTTGCGGGAGGCGCAACGCAGCGAGGGCCTGCATTCGGCTTTTGTCGTGATTCTGTGGTCCAAAGACCGCGTGCTCGGGGGGCTGGTGGTGGGGAGCCGTACACCTCGGGAATTCTCTCCGGCGGACATCAACCTATTGATTGCCGTGGGCAGCCAAATTTCCAATGCCATCGACCGTTCGGTGCTTTACGAAGAGACCCGGCAAGCCTACGAAAACCTGCGGCGAACGCAGGAACAATTGCTGCACAGCGAAAAGATGGCTGCGGTCGGCCAGTTGATTTCCGGTGTAGCGCACGAGCTCAATAATCCGCTGACGGCCATCCTGGGATACAGCCAGCTTCTGCTGTCCAGCGGCCAGATGCCGGCGCAGGGCATGGAGTATTCGGACAAACTGTACAAGCAGGCCCAGCGTACTCATCGGATCGTGCAGAATCTTTTGAGTTTTGCCCGCCAGCACAAGCCAGAGCGGGTCGCTGTGCAGCTTAACCAGATTCTAGAGGACACTCTGGCACTGCGCGATTACGACCTGCGGTTGAGCAATGTTCGCGTTCACTACGATCTCGCTCCCGATTTGCCGATGACGGCCGCCGATCCGCACCAGCTTCAGCAGGTTTTTCTTAACTTGGTGAATAACGCCGTGGACGCCATCCTAGAAAACTCAAACGAAGGGGACTTGTGGGTCAGCACCAGTGCGAAGGGCGAGCATCTGATCGTGGAATTCAAGGACAACGGTCCCGGAGTGAAGGATGCCTCCCGGGTGTTCGATCCGTTTTACACCACCAAGCCGGTGGGCAAGGGTACGGGTTTAGGGCTGAGTATCTGTTACGGCATCGTGACGGAACATGGCGGATCGATCCGAGTGGCTAATTTGGAGCCCTGCGGTGCCCGCTTTACCATCGAATTGCCATACCACCGCGCGGCTCCGCCGCAGGACGCGCTCCCCGCGAGCCATGGTTCTGCTCTGCGCGGTGCGCGAATTCTGCTCATCGATCACGATCAATCCGTGCTGGAAGCGGTGGAGGCCATCCTGCGGGAAGGGAATCACGCCGTGCGAACAGCTCGAAGTCTCGCGGAGGTTCAGCGGCTTCTGAGCGAGGAGGAATTTGACGCGGTGGTTGCCGATGCGGAAGTGCAGGGAGGAACGGGAGCGGAAAGCCTGGAGCAGTGGCTAATCGGGAACCGGCCGGCGCTGGCTGCGAAACTGGTCCGGATGAGCGCCTCCGCAATGCCCGGGCACCACAATCACGCGAACAACGATCTTCCGGTACTGCAAAAACCTTTTAGGGCCGCCGATTTGCTGCTTGCCGTGGAGGCGGCGTTAGCACACGTCCAGCCCGCGCCTATTTAGAGTGGTCGCAAGTTCCGCCGCAATGGCGGCGCGCTCGCCCAATTCCTTCATGGCCGCTTCCATGCGAAACGCCAGCTGGCTGACTATCTGGTTCAGGCCGCTGAGTTGGGGCAGAAACAAAAGACCGGCGTGCAGCCCCAGCAGAACGATGCGGTAGCGCCAGGAAAAGCGCATGCTGAGGCGCAAGCGCTCGAACTCGTGCGACACGGCAACTTCCGGCGAAAGCACCGAAATGACCCTGGCTAGCCGGAGCAAACGCTCAAAATCGCCACGCAATTCCGTAAGATACAGCACTGCAATTCGCTGCCGCTCTTTGTGAGCCCGGCGCACCATGCGAACGGGAGCGCGGGCCGCAAGAAAATCAAAATCCTCCTCCGACATGGCCTGGCGAATAGCGCCAAAATACGTTGCGTGCTGGCGGGCGGGTCCATCCTTGGGCCCCAGAAAGGCCTTGTCGCCTCTATCGCGTCGCGGAAGAAACGCCCAGATCAGAAGTGCCAGCAGCGCGGCCACCGCAACAAAGAGAAGAATCAGCATGGTACTCACGCGCGGGGCGCCTCAAGTCGCCAGAATTGGATCAGCTGTTGATCAAGGGAGCGTAACCGCCAATTTACTTCCGGAATAATCTTCAGATAGACCCCGCGATCCAGCAGCACCGGTTGCACCGCGGCTTGCGGCACGGTTTTGTGGAAGGCCCGACTCCATAGCAGCAGACAGCCCAGGAATGCAGCCATGCCGCAGGTGTTCCAGATCGCGGCATAGCGGTTAAGCCAACGCTCTAGAATGGTGTCGTTCACCACGGAAAAGCAGGAATACAGGCACAAGCCGAGGGCCAGCATTCGCAGCGGAGGCGCCACCACGATATCGTAGTAGCGTGCGAACAATAGCAGCAACACAATCACAGTGGCGGTACCCAACTCCAGCCCCATCTCGGTTGTAGTCAGCGCTAGTCGCCACTGGTGAGCGGCGGCCGCCAGGGCGTAGAAAAGGACAATTATTCCGGCCGCCAAGAAAATCCGGCGCGCCAGGCACCACACTCCCCGGAAGGGGCCTAGAATATGACGGCAGAGCTCCGCGACGGCCAAGGCACGGGAGCCTAGCACCAAAAACTGCGAGGCCCAGCCAACGCCCCAGGAAGCCAGCGAGGAAAATCCCCATCCGCCGATGACCACGAACAGCAGGCCGCTCTGCGCCAGGGTCATGAAAATGTAGGCGCTAAAAGCCGGATAGCTGCTGGCGTTTCGCCGGGCCACCAACGAGAACAGTAGCGCCATTTGCAGGATGGCAGTCATGGCCCAAAGCCACTCTGTGAGTCGTCCCAGTTCGTTCATCGCGAGCGAATCGTAACATAACGGTAAAAAGATAGTACATAGTGCTTACGATTCCCAGGTGGATGGGCAGGCTGTACTAGAGCGGCCGGGGGGGCGAAATTCTCAAAAGACATTAATCCGCGAAGGCCGCGGGGAGCGCGCACCCAAGGCCTTCGTTTACGCCCCGCTGAGTAGCGGTGCTACGCGGACAGGGCAAGGGCGGGTGGCAAAGGTGGCCGGGGGCTGCCATCGAAACTCGGAGAAGGCGGCAAGGGCGGGCGCGGACTGCCATCAGCAATGAAGTCGCCTGCAAGAATTCGCTCGACAGCAGAATTACTTGGACTATAGTTGTCCGACAGGCTCACAGGAATAGCAACAGATGCGGCCAACGCCAGCAGTCCGGTTATGACGGTTATTTTTTTCATGGGTGACGACCCTCCAGGGCGTTACCATGCGGGAAAATCGCGCGGCCGGGGTTATTCCACGCAAAACGTTCTGTTTGCGGAACAGGGATGTACATGGACACACTGACGCAGCTTCAACAGAATCGCCGCATCATCCATGACCTGACGCTTTCCACCCTGGCGGGTATCTCCAGCCCGTTTTCCCGCCTGGCTTATTTGGCTTCGCTTCGCGATCTGTCCACCAATGTTTACGACCACGCAGGCTTGAACGCAGTGTATCCGAGGGCCGCGGTGCGCCAGGCCCTGGAGCAATGCCACCAGGAACTTTTCGAGCGCATCCTGGAGACCCCTTTGGTGGTGCAGGAGGATGACCTGCGAGCGCACCTGCAAACGATGCCGAACGGATCGCGCAAGGCCGCCGCGCAATGGCGCAGGCTGGAAGCCTACCGGGCGCTATTGCCTGCCGAATCGCCGGAGTATCTCAAAGAGCTTTTTTGCTCGAATGTGCGCGCAATTCTGGAGATTCTGGAACGGGAATCTTCGGCGGAACAGGCAACCGGGTAGCCAGGCCCACCACCCGGCCCACGATTTCGGCATCGTCCGGAGTTTTCCACGATTCAGGCATGCACCGCGAGAGCGGATGCGGTTGCATGGCCAGTCGCCCGCGCTCCTGCTGAAACCAGCCACAGCGATAACCGGCATGTAGTTCAACAAAATAGATAGGCCGGTCATATTCGTTGGACCACTGCAGCTCCTGGATGCGGCGCACCGATACATCCACGAGCACAACGCTGCCGGGTCTGAGGATGGGTTCCATGCGGCGGTCGCGCAGGCCAATGCACCCATAGCGATGATGAGCAGGTTCGTTGGGAAAGAGGGCGCCCAGGCCGGCGCTGTCAGCCGCGTTGGGCTCCAAAAACGCGGTCGATTCCGCCGGGCAGGGAATTCCTGTGCTTTCCGAGTCCGTCAAAATCCGCCGGGGGGCGATCAAGTGCGTTCGGGGCGCAGCCGAAGAAACCGCATCGCTGAGGAAGGCGTCCAGTGGCACATCGTACCAGCGCAATATTTCGATCGGGTTAAGGTGGTAGACCACGGCGAGCGCGTACAGCTTGTGCAGACTGGGCACCACCCCGCCATTTTCGATGTCCGCCAGCCGGCTGATGTGCAAGGTGAATTGCGGGCGCCCGTGCGAGCGGGCCAGCGCGAAGCTGGCGCGTTGCACGTCCCGGTACGTCAAGCCAAGGCGTTCGCGGGCCTGGCGCAGGAGTGATCCAGGTTCCATGAGAGATATGCAATGTAAATTAGCACACTGTTAACTACGCGGAACAAGTTGACTGAGGAAAAACTGTGGACTTTATGGACGTCATTGACGCGCCTGTTCGATGAACGTGGGCAGATTGTTTGATGTTGCTCAATCCCGCCGCGAACTACCCACCCGTCCACCCGGCGCGTCGGCGGTGAATCAACGAATCTGCTATCCTCAAAAGGTGAAGCCGTTCCCGATTTCGCACCCGCGCGGCCCCCGAGTATTTCTCATCGTCGCGGTCCTGGGCCTGTTCGCCGCCTTGGCCTCGGTTGGCCTTTCCCAGCAAACCACCGCCCCAACCGCTACGCGAAAATCCGAGGGAGCGCCCAACGCGGCCGATTTTGCCGCGGCCTCCGACGAAGTGCTGGCACAAATGAGCCAGATCACCGGCTTGGCATTGCGCACCCCACTAAAGAAGAGCTTGCGATCCCGGGAACAGATTCGCGCTTACATTATTCAAGAGATGAAAGACGACAAGGATGCCGCGGAGCGCTACGCCGGAGCCCGCAGCGCGGAAGCTTTTGGCTTGCTGCCCCCGGGATTCGACCTCGATTCGTTCATGATTGATTTGCTCACCGAGCAGATTGCCGGCTTGTATGACCCCAAAGCCCACGAATTTTACGTTGCCGACTGGATTCCCATTGACGACCAGCGGATGGTGATGGCCCACGAACTGACTCATGCACTAGAAGACCAGCATTTCCAGATTGAAGATTGGGTCAAGGCCGCTCGGCCTAACGATGACGGCGAGCTAGCCCGGGAGTCGGTGCTGGAAGGCAGCGCGATGGCCGCGATGGTGGAATATTTGCTGCAGGGAAGCGGCCGCTCACTGCAGGATTTGCCGGATATCGACCCCGCCATGCTGGTGGGCGACATGACCGACACTCCCCTGCTCAAGAAAGCTCCTCCTTTTCTCAAAGACGTGCTGATTTTTCCTTACCTGGGAGGCCTGACATTTTCGGCGGCGATCCTGAAGCCTACCGGTTGGGAGGGTCTATCCGCGATTTTCGCCAAGCCACCGGTTTCCACGCAGCAGATCCTGCACCCCGAGTTGTATACCTCCGGCAAAGTGCCGTCACCCGTTGCTTTACCCTCCCTGGAGAAACCCCTCGGAACGGATTGGGCCAAGCTGGAAGAAAATGCCATGGGCGAATTCGGCTGGAAGGAAGTGCTACAGCAATTCCTGGGTGAGCCGCGAGCCAAGACTCTGTCCGCGGCGTGGGACGGCGATCGCTACGCCGTTTACGAGCAAAAGCAAAGCAAGCGCCTGTTGCTGATAACCCGCGAGCGCCTGGCTTCGCAAGAGCAAGCCGGGCGTTTCTTCGGGCAATATTCGGAAGCGCTGGAGAAAAAACACGACAAGCGCAGCAATCTTTTCCGCAAGCCTGACTTTTTTTCGTTCGATACTCCCGATGGCGGCGTGTTCCTGCGTTGTTTTGAGAATGACTGCGTTACCCTGGAAGGCGGCGACCGTGCGCTTTTCCTCCGGCTCAACCAGGAACTGCATTGGCCTCCCGTTCCGGAAGCGCCCAAGGTCTTGGCCAAAGACGTGAAAGAACTTGCGGCCGTTGCTCCCGGCAGCGCCAACGTTCCGGTGCATCTGCTCAAGCCGGCAGCTTCGGCGCCCGGGGCAGCGGGCCGTGTGGCACTGGCAGGAGAGTAGCCGTCGCCCTACTTTGTAACTGAATTCGCGCTTGCAGCCGCGCGACGCGATCGGCCAGTCGTTGCTCGGTCCGCAGACTGCCGGGCAGTCCATGGCGATCCAGCAAAAGATCGCGCGCACGGCGAAGTTTGGCCAATCCCAACTGAGCAAATTCCAGCGCCCGCTGTGGATCCTTCTGCTTGCGCTCGAAATATACGGCCAATTGCTCGCAAGCATGCACCGCATTGCGCTCGTCTTTGAGCAGCTCGTGCCACAAAGCCGCGGCTTTGTGGTGTTCGCCGCGCCGTTTGGCCAGCAACGCCAGTTCGCGCCGCGCCTGGCCATCGTGCGCCTTGGGCAGCCCGCGCTGGATGGCTTGCGTGCATGCGGAGTGTGCCCGCTGTGAATCGCCGCGGCGCTGCAGATAGCGGGAAAGCCCGAATAAATCCAGGCCCTCCGCATCGCTGCCGCCGTTGGGCGCCAGCAATTCGTCAATTTTTCCCACCAGCGCCGCCAGTCCCCGCAGATCCATTTGGTTGTGGCGGATCACCGCGGCCAATGGTTCGGCCGGCCCGCCGCGCAAGTAATCGAAATAATGTTGCGGAATCAGCGCGGCCAGAACGTCATCTTGCCTCTGCCAGCCCGTTTTCGCGGCGTCCAGCACGTGCCGCTCCAATTCCACCAGGCGTACCGATCCGAGGCGCAGCTTCCACAGAGCGCGCGCCGGATGCAGCAGATCGAGATGCGCCGCTAACCGCGGAACGGGTATCGCGCGGGTCATGGTGTAGCGATTTTCCAGCAGCGGCCAATCGAAGGACCTGCCGTTGAACGTGACCAGCACCGGGCGTTCCGCCAGGCGCGCGGCAACTTCGTACAAAATTGCATGCTCCTCACCAAAATCGCGCATGAAGAACTGTTCGACTTGCAGCGCGCCAGCGTCCCACCAGGCCAGACCGATGAGAAACGCGTACGTTCCGGTGCCACCCGCCAGGCCGGTGGTCTCCGTGTCAAGGAAAAGCCATTTTGAGGGGTCGGCCAGCGCCGTACGGGTGCGCTTCGTCAGCGCTTCGTCGCGGCAGCGCGAAAGGAGTTCCAGGGTTACCTCCGAAACCTCGGAATACTCCGGCGAAGAAAACCAATTGCGCACCAGTACGTGCTGCCCAAAGCGGTTTGTAGCGATTGCGGCGCCGGGGAGATGCGACAAGGAATCCTCAGCATGCGGTGCGCGCAGCATTTCCGCGCCGGAAAGCCTGGGCCGTGCCGGCCGTAGCGCCGCAAGTCGCGAAAATCTGTCTCCCACGGCGGCCATTACCCACACAACCGATCGAGGATAGCCAAAGCCGCTTCTTTCGCACGCGGCGCAAGATCCCCCGCGGGACCGACGCAGGATGGGCATCCTGCGTCGCACGGGCACGAGGCGATAAGTTCTCGGGTCTTGCGGAGCAACAAATCGTGGGCGCGAAACAGAGGCTCGGAGAAGCCGATGCCGCCCGGATAGGCGTCGAAGAGATAAAGATTGGGCTCGAAGAATTCTCTTGCGGCGATCGTCCCAGCAGGGTCGTCCAGAGGTGCTGCAACCAGTGCATCGGCCACCGCCGCGTCGGGCGGCCGCTCGCCGATGGCTACGCCCAGGTCGCGGCAATCGCACATGAGCAGCAGGGTGGCCACCGATTCGAGCGCATGCAGCAGGCCGAACATTCCGCTCTGCCGCTCGCTCAGCGCAAACGGCAGGGATTCCAGCAGCGGCCGTTCGAGCGTGATCCAGTACGCCGTCGTGTGCATTTCGTTCTCGGGCAGCTCCAGTTTCCCCGCGCCTACGTTTTCGTTAGTGAAAAACTTGATCTTCTTGAAGCCGACCACCTGCGAGCGCACTAGAACATCGCCTTGCGAGTGCGAGGAATCCCACGCGTGCTGTGTCGAAGCGATTTCCAGAACGCGCACCTGCGTGTAGCGGATGGCATCCGTGTAGTAATCCACGTCCACCCGTTTCACGTAGGCTTTGCGCTCTTTGAAGTCCAGATGATCGACGTGATACTGCTCGCCGCCGTGCAGATAGATCGCTTTCTCGTGCACGGTGGTCAGCGCGCTCGAAAAATCGACCTCCCCGATCACGTTGGGTTCACCCGTTATATCGATGATCACGAAATTATCGCTGGTGACCGAGCGCAGGCTGACCGTGTCGGCGGGATAGGCTTCGTGCGTCCAATGATAGTAATCGCCAGCCTGATGCAGATAGCCGGCCTCCGCCAAGCGCGCGCAAAGATCCGGCAGATCCACCTCGCCGAAGCGCTCTTGCGGAGCAATCGGCAGCTCAAACGCCGCGCACTTCAGATGATTTACCAGAATTTCCAGGTTATCCGGCTGGATGTAGGCGTGCTCCGGCGTTCTGCCAAAGAAATATTCCGGGTTGCGCACCATGAATTGGTCGAGCGGCGCGGAGGATGCCACCATCACGGCGCAGGAGCTTCCACTGCGGCGCCCCGCGCGTCCGGCGCGCTGCCAGGTTCCCGCGATCGTGCCGGGATAGCCGGCCATCACCACCGCGTCCAAGGAGCCGACGTCGATGCCCAGCTCCAACGCACTGGTCGAAACCACCCCGCGGATTCTCGCATCGCGCAGTCCGCGCTCGATTTCGCGGCGCTCGTTCGGCAAATAACCGCCGCGGTAGCCGCGAATCGTCTCCAGTTTGCCGGGTGCATGCGGATTGGCCTGCTGCAAATAAGTCAGCAGCAGTTCGGTGTGCAGGCGTGAATTCGCAAACACCATGGTCTGCAATTCATGCTTCAGGAATTCCTGGGCCACCCGCGCCGACTCATTGATATAGCTGCGGCGAATGCCCAGCGCGCGGTTCACCACTGGCGGATTATAGAAAACAAATGTTTTCCCGGCGGCCGGCGCGCCATTGGCATCGAGCACTTCCACATTCGCCTCCAAAAGCCGCGCTGCCAGCTCTCCCGGGTTGGCGATGGTGGCTGACGAGCAGATGAACTGCAACTCGCGCCCATAAAAATGCGCGATGCGCCGCAAACGGCGCAGCACATTGCACAAATGGCTGCCGAAAACACCGCGATAGGTGTGCAGCTCGTCGGCCACGATGTAGCGCAGATTCTCGAACAACCGCGTCCAGCGCGTGTGGTGAGGCAGGATTCCGGTGTGCAGCATGTCCGGATTGGTCAGCACGACGTGCCCTTTTTCCCGGATGGCTTTGCGCGCGTCGCTCGGCGTGTCGCCGTCGTAGGTAAAAACGCCAAAGCGATTATCGAGCCGCTGGTTCAAGTCATGAAGCTCCGCGAGCTGATCCTGCGCCAGGGCTTTGGTGGGGAACAGATAAAGAGCGCGGCTATCGGAATTTTCCAGGATGGCGTTCAGCACCGGAAGGTTGTAGCAAAGGGTTTTTCCGGAAGCGGTCGGTGTGACGATGACCACGTTCTTGCCGGCGCGGACCGCTTCCGCCGCCGCCGCTTGGTGGCTATACAACTGGCTTATGCCTTTCCCGGCATAAGCTGCTCTCAGATCCGCGTGCGTCCAGGAAGGGAACTCCCCCCATTGCGCCTCGCGCGCCGGGAAATGCCGGATGGCGGTAAGGATTTCGCCATGAATATCGCGCGCCGCCAACGCGTCCAGCGCTTGATGTACACGGGTGATCGCGCTCGAACCCGGTGCGGAGCCGGTCCGGTCCGGCATGCCAGAGGTGAGAACTGCCAGAGATGCAGCCATTCCGAGGCCCTCCGAGTGGTTCGCCTTTTCTTCGCCAAGGCTAGCACGGGGTTTTCCGCAGCGCAACAATGTTTTCGGCGTTTTTTTACGTTGAAGAGTGAAAAGCTAGCTTTCACGCGCGTGCCATGCCAACTGCTGGGCGATTTCCTCAATCCGCTTCAGAAATGTGGCGGCGGTGTCCTCTTTGCCGGGGTCTTCGCGCGTAAGAATGGTCCGGAGAGTCAACACAGTATCGTCCAAGCGAGCCTTCGCCTCCTTCTCCGTCCCGCCAATCGCACTGTGGATTGCCTCTTCCCATTGCGAGGCCAACCGCGACAAATTCTTGAGCAGTTCGTCCTCCAGCTTTGCCGAGAAATGCCGATAGACCATCCTCCGAACAACGGACATCGGAATGAGCGCGGACAGCAACTCCCAGTTGCGATCGAAAATCTTGCCAATCGAAATATCCGGCAGGCCCGGCGGATGTAGTTCGATTTCCGGCTCGGTAATACGTAGCGGAACTCCCAGAACACGCTCGACCTTTTCGGAAAGTTGATCGCGGAAACTCTGAAGTTCATTCCGATACTGGCGTTGCAGATCGCGCAGTGGTTCCAGAAAACTATCCCGTTCCGCGCTAGATACGCCCGCGAGCCCGGCCTGCAACTCCCTGCGCAACCACTGCTCGAATTGCAAAAGTGTTTTCGCGAAGCTCCCGCGCCAGTGCCGGTGTTCGATCGCGAGGCGATCTGCAAGCGCCCTTCGCAAGCCGGGCTCTGTGTTTTGCTGCAGATGCTTCTCGATTGCCGGCCGGGTACGCGCAGCGGCATGCCTCGCCAACAATTGAAGCTGCAGCTTCCGGTCGGCTAGACCTTTCTCTGCGTCGGCAAGTTGCGAACCTATTTGCTGCAGCACGGAGGCGCGAGCGTCCGCGGCCTTCAAAGCCAATTGCAAGTAATCCGCCGTGGAAATAAACAACGTTTGCAGTTTTCTGGCCAGCGCCGCGGACCGCTCCTCGTGGAAGGAAACGATTGCCCTGGATAGGTATTCCTCCTCGAATCGCACGCGAAGATCTTCGTACCCAGGCCGGATGGAATAAGGAAATAGGCGGACCGTTTCTCCGAATTGAGAGCTAAGCTGTCTCACAACAAATTGACGCACTTCCTGTTGTTCGTTGCGATCGAGCGTGTCCATCTTCGTAAGCAGCACGCACACGTTCTGCGAAAAACGCTGAAGCTTTTCGATGAGAAGGACATCCTGTTGCGTAAGCGGGGGATCGACGCCGATTGCAACCACGGCAAGATCGACATTCGGTATCCAACCGAGCGAGGCCGCGGTGTTATGGCGGTAGATACTCTCCAGGCCGGGCGTATCCACCAGTTTAAGCTTGCCCAATCGCTCCGGGAGCGGAATCGAAATGCTGACCGATTGAACTCGTTTTCGATTGCCGGGATTCTCCGCTTCCGAGACGTAGTTCGCGATTTCCTGCGCGGACGCAGCAGCCGCAGTCGTGCTGCCATTCTCGAAAGTCACAACGGCTATTTCCTCCCGGCCCGCGGAAATCTGCGTCACGATCGAAGTGACCGGGATCACTCCTACCGGAAGGAGGGCGCGGCCAATCAAGTGATTCAGAAAGCTGCTCTTGCCGGCCTTGAACCTGCCGAAAACGGCCAGGTTAAGCTCTTCGTTTTTCATGCGTGTTTCGATCGCTCTTAGCAGCGGTTTGAGATCCGCGAGTTGGAAACGTTCCGTGATTTCTCGTGCGAGACGAAAAGCTTCCTGGTGGCAGTTGCCCGCATCCGCCCCGGACGGAACAGCGGTGGGTTCAGGCATGACGAATAGCTCGCTCGCGATCTCGCTGATCGAGCAGAAAATCGACCGCCAGGCTGCTCAATTTGACATGACCGTGATAGTGATACGCGCTGCCGGCTGCCAATTCGCACAGACGGATCAGCCGTCCGGGCAGCCCGGCACTACGCTCCAACACGAACTCCCGGAACTGTCCGTCAGCGAGATCCGCAAGTTGCAATCGTCCGATGGTCTCTTGCAGCAAAGTCTCTGCCGATGCCCGATCCAGCGCGCCCAAGCTCAGCCGCAATCCTTCGTGCCAATACAATTGCGCCGCCTTGCCAATCTCTTTTCGCGACCAGCCGCGAGCCAATAAAATCACCGGCGTTCGCCCGGACCAGATCCACTCCTGAAGTAAACGGTAAACACCATCGGAGATGTGCGAGCGCGCATCGAGAAAAACAGAGTATTCGCGCGCTCGAGTCGCGCGGCCAATAATCCCGCGCAATCGCAAGCTCGTTTGTTTCCGCAGCCAGCGCTCAAAATGTATCTGCGAGCCCGCCTCGCGCTCCACGCGACCTAACACCTCCGCTTCCTCTGCCCGCTTCAGCTCCTGCACCATTTGGCGCCAAATGGCGATCGGGGGTCCATCTGCGGAGCAGACAAGACAGCGTTGCCGAGCATGGTGCGCCAGATGCGAGAGCACCTCCGCCAACAGCGCCGATTTTCCCGAATCCGCCGGACCGCAAAGCAGCAAGCTCCGACGTTCCAGGATCGCTTCGTATACCCTCGCGCGCTCGTGTTCTCGCCCGATAAACATGATTTAGCGAAGCGGCAGGTCAACCTGCGAGCGCATGGCCAGGACCTGGGCTAGCAATTTGTCGATGTTTCGTTCCAGAGTCACTCGCGCTTCCGGTGTAAATTCCTGGCCATAACCCTTCATCCGCGCTGGCCGGCAGTTCTCGAACAAGACCCACAAGGTCGAAATTTCAGCAAACAGAACCTGACGGATATCTAACAGATGAGATTCCAGCGAGAACGTTGTCGCCACGGCGGCCAGTGAGTCTCGCAACGTGCCAAGTTGTATCAGCAAGCCGTCGCGAGCTTCTGCCGCAAGAGTGTCCTCGATCTTCCGTACCACGCCGCCCTGTCCGCGCTCGCTCAACAGTCGTTCCATCCGGTAAATCGCTTCATCTGCCCGGCTTAACGTGGCTTCCAGGCTGCGAGCGTGGTATTCGTGAACCTTCATGCCGCGCCTCGCGAGCCGCCGCGTTCGGCGGTCGCGCTCATCGTTCAAGACACGCAAGCAGCCGAAGGAATTTTCGATCCAGTGCCGCTTCTACCTCGGCAGGCAGTGCGCCGTAGCCGCGGAGCCCGGGTGTCAGCACTTCCTCAATTTCAACGCGGGTGAGCGACACCGAGCTGGCGATGCATCGGGCACGCGACTGCACCGAAACATCGAGCAGCATCTCGCCTTCGACGCGCCGGATTTCCTCTCGGAGTTGATTCACCAGCCTGCGGAGCTCAGCTGCTTGTTCGGGACCAACGTCCTCCTGAAACTGCAGCAGGTGGCCGCTCGGCTGCCCGAGACCGGAGAGAACTTCTTCACAGGTCGACTCCGCACGGCGCAATACCGCGGAAACCACGCGACGGTGGTTTTCTCCCAAATCTAGTTTCCCAATGTTCCCTTGCACGGCCAGACCTTCCTAGCGCACTACCATGACCGGGCAATGCGCGTAGCGCAGCACGCGTTCCGAGATCGATCCCAAAATCCATTTCTCAAACCGGGACATGCCCCGGCGCCCCAGCAAAATCAGATCGATACGATCCGTTTCCGCACGGTGAATGATCTGTTCGGCGGGATGCCCGACGGCAATGGCAGTTTCCACCTCGACACCGTATTCCGCGGCCTTCACACGCAGCTTGCCGAAAGCTTGCTCGAAATGCTCGCGCGCCTCATCGAGCATGGCATGCACTTCAACGGATGTGGCCGGCTCCATCGGACGCGCCACGGCGAAAAGCAGCACTCGCCCGTCGACCGCGCGTGCCAGTCCCATAGCTGTTTCCGCCGCCTTTTCCGCCTGCGCGGATCCGTCGAATCCAACCAGTATTTTCCGAAAAGGTGAGCTCTGCCTTCGACCTCTCATGACTCTCCTCAGTCCGCTTCCGCCGTGTTAACTTCTCCGGCCGCTGCTCTATGCTCCGTTCTGGGCAGCAAATGCCGGGGAAGAAAAAACGCGTTCGCTACCATTGTGGGCACTACCGCGCTCCCGATCACCGTGGCGACCAGATGGGAATACTGCACCTGATTGATAATCCCGTGGCTCAAGCCGAATAGCGCGGAGATCGTTCCGAAGGTCAGACCGGTGGACATCATTAGCGTGAAGTACAGACCCTCCTCTTTCTGATACTTATACGCCTTCACGGTGGGCCACAATGCGATGATTTTAGATCCCATCTTGCCCAGGAATAGCGCGCCAAAGACCAACGGCGCCGCCGCTAATGCGGAAACCGAAACAAAAGAACCGGCGCGAATGAAATAAAACGGCGTCAGCAGGCCAAAGGTCAGCGTGCGCAGCCGCCGCACCAGCACATGATCCTTGCCCACCGTCCCTGCTAGCACCATCCCGATTACGTACGCCGGCAAAACCGCTTCGCTGCCCGACCATACGGCCAGCCCGCCCATGCCGAATAAAAGAAAAAGTATGTACTTCGCCTCTAATTCGGAGACGCGGCCTCCAAACCGGCGGAAGAAGCGCGGCGTCAAAAACGGCAATACAAAGAAAGTCGCGATGCTGACCAGCACGAAGATCACGGTTCTTCGCGTGAAGGGAGAAAAGATCAGCCCCAGTGCAATCACCGTTCCCAGGTCGTTGACAAAGCATGCCGCAAGAATCGCTTTGCCAAATTCCGTGACGTTGAAACCCAGCTCCAGCATCACCGCATAGACCACCGCCACCGATGTAGTCGAAAGCGCCACACCTGCAAGCCAACTCGAAGGAACGCTCCAATGCAGGACATAATGCGCGACGGCTGTGCAGCCCAGAAATGGCGCGAAGAATCCCACCATTCCCACGGTCATGGCTTCTTTCCACTTTGCGCGGAAGCTCGCCGGATCGAGCTCGGCGCCGGCCAGAAAAGTCAGGACTATGGCTCCCGTCCCCGCAAGGAAGGTAATCCATTCGGTCTTGGCACCGAGTCCCCGTGGGCCCACCACCGCACCGATGGCCAGCTGGGCCACCGTACCCACCACGATTTCTGTCAAGGCCGTCGAGATCTTCAGCCATATCGCCAGCAGCGTGGCCAGCAGCGCCAAGCCAACCCAGACCGAAGCCAGGGCCCAGACGTTCTCCATGGTGACCTCGCCAATTTTCCAGGGGATGCCTGCCGGGATACGGCTCCGCGACAAGCGTCCATCCTTGTCAGGAGTCATCATCTGTTCCGGCCTGCGAACAGCGGTTAGAGGCGAACTCCTTCGCCTATATTGCAAAACTAATTGGCTTGCCCGGCAAAGTCAACCTGCAAAATAGCGGGCAACGACGATAACAGAAATGTCTCAGCTCTTTCCGGCACGATAAAGGATTACCCGCACCTTTTCCAGGGTGATCAGCCCGCCTTCGACCATGTCGTCGAGCTGCGGAAGAATTTGCTCAATGCGTTCGGTGAACTCCACGACCTCGAGAATCACCGGCAGGTCCTGGGACAGGCGCAGAAGTTTGTCGGTGTGATAAACGCTGGAGCCGCCATATCCCGCGACTCCGCGCAGCACGGTGACCCCGGAAAAACCATCCTTGCGCAGCATCTGCACAATTGCTTCATATAGCGGTTTGCCATGCCACTTGTCGGACTCGCCGATGTGAATGCGCATCAGCGTGCGCTCGCCTTCAAATTTTTGATGCGTCATGGGCAACTCCTAGAATCTATTCGCCAGTCGAATACCCGCGACGGATAACAGTAAGCCGATAGCCATGCTGGCGGCCACATACGTTGCGGCCGGCAGCCATTCGCCGTCCTCCAGCATCTTTGCGGTCTCCCATCCGAAGCTGGAAAATGTGGTATACCCTCCAAAAAAACCCACGGTGATCGCCACGCGCCATTCTGGGGTAATCATCATGCGATTCAGGGTCAACTGCCCGATCAGACCTAGCAGGAAGCACCCGCTCAAATTGACAAGCAGCGTGCCGTAGGGGTACGTTCCACCGGTGCGCCCGTGTACCAAGCCCTGCAACCCGTATCGCGCCAGAGTACCCGCCGCGCCAAAGAGCGCAATCAGAATCAATCGCAACGTCGCTCCTATCCCCCGCCTGGCGAAACAAAAAACTCCTGGCGCCGCCCGGCAGCCAGGAGTCAGCTCCAGTCTTGCAACCGTAGAACAGCCGTTTCCGGGTGTCCGCGCACTCCTCAGGTCACTGGAGCGGTTGAGGCGAACTCCATCGCCTTGAATTTGTGTACCGCGCCGATAGTGTAGCCGCGCCGTGCAATCCGCACAATAGCCGCGTGGCACAGCCATTTCCGGTTGTCTGCCGATACCATCCGTAAAT